>Ga0157363_1002498_pt1 | contig 16256 bp, 10 predicted proteins | sample AttsexASBM1_FD_111477 | JGI IMG/M metagenome (GOLD analysis project Ga0157363, IMG submission 111477) | Fungus gardens microbial communities from leaf cutter ant in Ribeirão Preto, State of São Paulo, Brazil - Atta sexdens ASBM1 | ecosystem: Host-associated > Fungi > Mycelium > Unclassified ...
GGGTTCCTCATGGTGTACACATGGTGTGCACATGTACAGCGGAGATTAAAGGTATGACGTCAAGGCACATGTAGGAAGCATAGTGGCCTTATGGAAAACACATGTGGATGAGTAATAGGACATGAGGTAGAGGCATGGACTTTAGGGTCGGTAATATAATGTTGTAGCACGGACCAGGACAAAATGGTATATATAGTGGTAGATAGAGTAGGAGCTTCTTATCGAGTTCTCTTGTATCAACCCAGTATAAGGTTTAGTCTTGAAACCAACTCTAAGGTTTTGAGTCTACAACAGAGTAGGCTAAAGTAGTAGTGCACAGACCATGAGCTATTAGTATATAAGGTAGACAATCCTGTACAGAGCTTTCTATTGAGTTCTCTTATGTTATCTAATACAAGGTTCTTTTTCTTTAACCTACTCTAAAATCTTTAAGTTATAATATCTTTTATAAATTATAACTAGTTCTCAAGCCAATCTTGATAAATTCTCTATTCTTTCTAGTCCAATCTAATTTCAAACCAGTCTTACATTACTCTTATCAAGTAAGTTATTGCAAAGTTTATTTATGAGGAAGAGCAGTGAAGCCAATAGTTTTATTTTAAGCCAACCCCTTTTCCCTTTATGATTATTTGATTTTCTCATTTATGCTACTATGGACAAGGATCAACTGATATTTCAAAAGATATACTTCTTATCTTACATTGAATCACATAGGATTTGTATGGAAATGGAGTTAGCATTATATCACATACTATCTGATATCTATACTCTTCCCATCCTCTTCTAGTACAGATTACACTTTATTCCAACTATCCATCAACTCAAGGACCAAACTTTGCATTTCTCATCAATTTCATAGAGTTCCAAATTACAACACCTACAGTACCTAGCAACCTGAAGTATGTATAGCAGCAGTGTATTATTAGATTATTACTTCTGTATTTAAGGGCATTAACTACTATATACTATTCCTTAGTCTGATAATTAACTTGGAATTTGTGCCACATTCATCTTAACTCTCTTCTAAAACTTCTAATATTCAGATATATAGTCACACAATACATAAGCTAGATACAGCATTATCTATTGAAGCCAAGACTAATTATTTACATAGCATCACTTTGTCAAGTGCAACTCATACCAGAAGACAAAAGCTCACAAGATTGGCTTACAGATGTGTAGAGTATGGAAACTCTATGTGTTGAGCTCAGTAATGTGGACTTGTTAGAATGACCTCAGCTTTAGCTTATATACTGCACTGTCTATCTACTATGTGATTGCAACTTCCAATGAATGGATAAAACTTGAGAAGAAAGTGAGTACTAATGTTGATGTATTACCATTGAATATTGGAAATCAAGTTCAATAAAATTATCTTCATTAATTATCAGACTAGCAAATTACAATGTAACTACTAGTCTTATATACAAGTCAGATATAAGAGATGCTTGAAGTTTTCAATGTATAGCCTAAATAGAAGTTTCAGTGGTGAAACAATAAAAAAAGTTAAATAGAAGAACTCTGCTATAGAAGATCAAGTTTGGTAGGGATATTCCTATCATAAAAAACTAGATGCCCAAATTATTATACCATTGCCATAGGGATATATCTTCAGAAATAGGTGAGCTTGACATGTGACTATATTCTTTTCTTAAAACTGAGCTTTTAAAGTCCTATTGAGTTTATCCAAAGAATACATAATAGTATTTAAGTCAATCATTTATAAAATTTTTTTTTTGCTTTTTTTTATAATATTATGTCATCCTCTGCCTCATCAAATATCTCAGCAGCTGACATAGAGATGTGGTAATAATACAAAAAGAAGCAAAAGCTTCAGGCTTGTCTTAAAAAGATGATAGCAGCTTATCACCTTGAGTAAATAGCATAAAAAATGAGAAAGACCACTAAGACCAAAGCATAAAAAGAGGCTGAATGGAGATAGTGTATAGAGGCAGAGAAGAAGCAAAAGAAATTGGAGTACTTGAAGAAGCTCCATGATGAGATCTTAGTCAAAGATGTTATACTCTTGGAAGGTATCAAAAATCTCCAAGTTGTAGGGACTAAACATAAGAAGGTCATCAATATCTTCTCAGAAAACAAGACTGGACAATGGTTATCAAAGAAAGTAAGAGAAAAGTAACTAAAGAAGTATCATGGGGATAATATAGTAAAGATGGAGAGTGACAATCTATGTGAAAGATGTATGCATGCTAGACAAGACTATCTGGTGCACAACAATAGATGAGTAATTTTTTATTGTACTGATAATCTTCTTCCTTATAGTTATTCTCTTATCTATGGTAGATACATTGCTATAAAGTAGCAGTACATACCCTATATCAACCCCACTTCTTAAAAGATGATTCCTACTTATATTGAAATGCTAAGTGCTATTTAACAAATACTTCAGGAACTCATTGAAGAGTACTAAGGTATTAGAAAGTTTCTCTGGGACTTAGTGCAGTGCCAGGAGAGAAATACAGCCCAATTAGCCAGTATTAGGGCCATAGTCAATGCAAGATAGAGTCTAAAGAAGAATTCATGGGATAGCAAAGAAGATGACAACAATGGTGGAAATAGAGATAAAGAAAGGTCTATAGTAAGGCCCAAGGAGGTTGAAGGAGAGGTATTGGGAAGAACCCTATTGTTAGTCTCTTCTTAGAATACTTGTTTTGTTTTATTAGTATTGAACAATATGAGTGGGGTTTTTTTATAACTGTATAAGTAAGAAAAACTATAAGATGATTAGAAGACAAGAATAGAGTTAAAGTCTGAAAATTTCAAAACAAAAAACTTTGTGAAAAGTATATAAAGGCTAGAAATGAGATATAGCAGTGGGATCAGGACAAAGAAAGTGAACCAGGCTTGGCAGAATATGCAATATGGAAATCAGATACCAAGTTGATAGCATGAGTGAGCTCAAATATAGGAATCCACTCAGATTTATTTTTTGTGTCTTCATACTCTAACCAGATCACCTTATACAGAAGCTTGCATACTTGTTGGTAGTTGATTTTGAAGTTCACTATTTAAGAGATTTTGTACTCAGGTTCCCTGTTGATTATAACTAGTGTGGGGGCTAGCTATATTCTTTTGGGAAAAGTATAAAACATGGTGGGTTCAAGTATAGGCATATGGAAAACTAGATAGATAGAATACATAGACTCTGGAAGACAAAGGGTAAATGATAGAGTATTAGGCTGGAAGATAATTTTATAAGATCTGAGATATTTTTCAGGGAGTTTCTTCAAGAGCTAAGTAGTTCTAAAGAATTGAGTCTTAACAAAAACTTTATTACTTACTTTGAAATTAGATACAAAGAAATGTCATGTATTAGCAGACTTCTAATAATACTGTTGGGCTACAGTAATCTCAACTTTGAGGATACTCTGTAATTTGTTGAGATCTATAGCAAAGTTATGAGTTCTGGAGAAAGCAATATTGTGTTCAGGATGAATGGAGATATTCAGATGATATTTCTTATTAACAAAGAATGAAGAACTGGTAGTAGCACTAGAAGCATTTTTGTAAGAGAACCCTATAAGCATCAGAAGTTCAGACCAGTGTCTTGTTAGTAATTACAATATATATAAAGATATTGTTCAAGAGTCTGGTTTATTTATTTTTCTTGATTTTATATTTCTTTTCTTTTGAATTTCTTTTTTCTTTTTCTTTTCTTTTTATTAACAATGAAGAGGCATGTAACTGCAGTCACATGACATATCACATAATGTGAGGTTATAGGCCTAGAGCAGACTAAAGTGGGCTGGAAGAGTCTAGATGAATAATATCAAGGAGCATGTTAAATGCATGGCTACCACATGGTGTACATATGGTGCACTCATAGACGATGCATGGACATTAGGGCAGGAGTAATTATTCATAGCATGGATTATGTATAACTTCTATAAATAGTGTAGCAATCCAGCAGAGAGTCCTTGTTGAGTTCTCTTGTGATTTCTACATCAATAGCTTACTGAGAGCTTTACTTGTTCATGTTACTATTGGACTTTATGTCTAGTAGTTACCACAATAGTAGAACTCAACCACCTTCTGGGACTCTGTGTCATGTAGACTCCTATCTTTACTTTATCCTTTATCATCCTCAACCAATGGCAGCATGCCCAAAGTCAAGAAGATCTATAGCTGGGCCCTAGGCTTAAGGAGTATACTAGCTAGGCAGGAAAAGCTTAGCCAATCATTTGCATGGTAGCCCACTTGTGTATATCGGTCATATTACCTTTTGTGGACATGATAGATAGTCATATTTGAGTAGAAAGCTTGTGCTGCAGAATCCCTTTGTGACTTATTCATGCAGAGCAGCAGTGTTGTCCAGTAAGGAAATGTCTAGATTAGATATTCTCTTTTTAGGAATATTAGCCAGTGTTCATTAGGGCAGTAGTTAGTAAGGCAGTAGATAGGTAGTCAGTAGACAGTGTGAGGTTGGGTAAGAAGAATACTAGCTAGCACTTACAGAGAAATTTTTAGAACATTTTTGAAAGAAGAGATAGTTTCTGTTGTCAAATGACATGGCAGCAATAAATTCAGAAATGGTAGATTTAACTCAGCTGAATATAGAGGAGGTGATTAGGAAATATGGAGAAGAAGAAATGGTTAAGTTGATGAATATGATAATAGAAAACAGTAAAAAGATGTTGGAACTGCAGAAAATGTTAGTAATTGTTGTGGCAACCACTTATCACAATGACAAATGACAGCACAGACAAGTAAATCTCTTAGATCAAATATAATGTGGGAATTTCACAAGAGAACTTGACAAGGAGTCTCTGCTAAATTAGAGTCCTATATATACAAAGTACACATGGTCCGTGCTACTAATAATTATGCCTGCCCTTATGTCTATGCTACAACCTCATGTCCGCCTCATTTCCTACTCAAGGCCACTATATTGTATATATGTGCCCTGATGTCATCTTCTAGATTTTTCCATCATGTTCTAGGCTTATGACGTCACATCATGTGACTTGTCATGTGATTGCAGTGTCATGTGCCTCTTCATCATCCAAAAGAAAAATAAAGAAAAGGAAAAAGAAAAGGAAAAAGAAAATCAATATAAAATCAGAAAAATAAAAGAATAGAAAAATAAAAATTGTTAGTGTTCCAGTGTCTCATAACAGTAATGTTGATGGAAAGGGAAGAAAAGAAAAAGCAAGAACAAAGAAGAAGACAAGAAGAGAGGGAACAGAGGAGAAGAGAGTATAAGAAAAGATGGGAGAAAGATGAGCAAAGGAGAAGAAAAGAAAAGGTAGAAGAAGAAGAAGAAGAAGAAATAAGAATAGATGACAAGTGGAGGAAAGTAGAAGAAATGAGATTACGAGAAGAGAGAAGAGCAGAGAAGGAATGGAAATGGCAAGAGATGTGGGAAAAAAGGAGAGAGAAGAATAAGCAGAGAGCAATAGAAGAGAGGAAGTGTTTTGTTTGTGGAGGTTTTGGGCATATTGCCTGTCATTGTAGAAATATGGAGGAAGAGGGATTTGTACAGATGCCCTCAAATAGATTTGAGGTGTTGAGAAGTAGAGTAATGCAAAGAGGAGAAGGAAGTGGAAAAGAAGAAGCAAAAAATAGAAGGGAGATTTAGAGGGAAGAAAAAGCTAAGAGGGTGATAGAAGTACAAAAGACAGAAGTAGAAAAGGAGAAAGAAAAAGAAGAAAAGAAAGAGAAATTATTGAGAGAAGTAATGGTGAAGATTGAGTTGAAACAGGAAGAAGAAGAAGAGGGAATTGTAGTAAATGTGTTGTTAGATAGTGAAGCAACAGGATTGGTAATGAGTGAAGAATTTTCAAGGAAGCACAGATTTAGGAGGACAAAGCTGGAGAGACCAATTTATGTGAGAAATGTCAATGGCATGTTCAACTATGCAGGGCCAATAGTAGATATAGTAAAGATAGAGATATATTTCAAGAGACATAAGGAGAGGACGTTGGTAGATATAATAGGAGATTAGAAGTAAGGAGTTATATTGGGTATGCCTTGGCTAGCACACCACAATCCAGAGATAGATTGGAGAACAGAAGAGGTACAGATGACGAGATGTCCAGAGAAGTATGGAAAGAAATGGAGAACAGAAAGACAGACAAAGCCAGGATGGCAAAAGAAGAAAGAGGAAAAGAAAGAAGATTTTAGAAGACTAACAACAAAAGAAGAAATAGTGATAGCAAGAATAATGGAAGAGAAAGAAGAAGAGAGAGACGAAGAAGAAGATTTGATAGAGTTGAGAATGGTGGAAGAAATGGTTCTAAGACAGTTTCATAAGTACTTGAAGGTGTTTGAAAAGAAAGAGTCAGAGAGAATGCTGATAAGAAAGGCCTGGGATCATGCCATAGATCTCAGAGAAGGTTTTGTACCAAAAAAGAGAAAGATATATTCATTGTCAAGGGTAGAGAGAGAGGAGGTCCAGGAGTTTGTAAAGGATCAGTTGAGGAAGGAATACATTAGGCCATTGAAGTCACCACAAATGTCACCAGTGTTCTTTGTGCTGAAAAAGGATAGGAAGAAGAGAATGGTGCAAGACTCCAGATATTTGAACAGTTGGACGATCAAGAATAATTATCCATTGCCACTGATCTCAGATCTAGTAGATAGTATTGGGAAGAAGAGGGTGTTTACAAAGATGGATTTAAGATGGGGTACAATAATGTGAGGATAAAAGAGGGAGATGGGTGGAAGGCAGCATTCTTAATGTCAGAGGGGTCATTTGAACTTACAGTAATGTTCTTTGGGTTAACTAACTCACCAGCAACGTCCTAGGCAATGATGAATGATTTGCTAAGAGATTTAGTGGTGGAAGAAAAGGTAGCAAATACAGTATCTATTGATGATGTAATGATAGCAATAGAGACAGAGGAAGGATATGATGAAATAGTAGAGGAGGTATTGAAAAGGTTAGAAGAAAACGACTTATTTGTAAAACCAGAAAAATGCATATGGAAGGTTAGAGAAGTAGGATTTTTAGAAGTGGTAATTGGAGAAGACGGAGTAAGGATAGAGAAGCAAAAGGTTCAAGGAGTAGTAGAGTGGCTAGTACTGAAGAATGTGAAAGATGTGTAGAAGTTTTTGGGATTGGAAAACTATTACAGATGGTTTGTCAAAGATTTTGTGAAGATAGTGAGGCCATTGCATGAAATGATGAAGAAAGAGACAAAGTGAAGTTGGGGAGAGAAGCGGTAGAAAGTATTTGAGAAGTTAAAGAAGAGATTTATGATAGAGCCGGTCTTGGTAACACTAGACCTAGATAGAAAAATGAGAGCAGAGGCAGATGCATTAGATTTTGCTATAGGTGGAGTATTGTCAATGAAGTGTGAGGATGAGAAGTGGAGGCCAGTCACCTATATTTCAAAATTGTTGAATGAAGCTAAGAGAAATTACAAGATTTACAATAAAGAAATGTTAGTAATCATTCAATACTTAGAAGTATGGAGGCATTTCTTAGAAGGAGCCAAGGATCGGTTTGAAATATGGACAGATCATAAAAACTTGGAGTACTTCATGAAGGCTTAGAATTTAAATCAAAGACAGGCTAGATAGGCCTTATATTTGTCAAGATTTGATTTCACTTTGAAGCATGTGGCTAGCAAAAGTATGGGAAGAGCAGATAGTTTGAGTAGAAGAGCAGATTGGGTAGAAGGGATTGAAAGAGATAATGAAAATCAAGTCATGTTAAAAAAGGAATAGTTAGAAATTAGAGTGTTGGATAGGAGACAGTGGTTAATTGAAGGAGCTGAGGAAGATATAATAGAAAAAATTAAAAAATTGGAAGTGAGAGATGATAAAGTGATAAAAGCAGTAGAAGAAATGAAGAAGGCTGGGGTTAAAGTATTGAGAAACGAGGAATGGCAGATAGAGGATGATCTAGTATTGAAGGAAGAGAAGGTATATATGCTGAGAGATGAGAATCTAAGATTGGAGATTATTTGGCTTCATCACGATACACTGATAGCAGAACATAGAAGACAGTAGAAGACAGTAGAACTGGTTATTAGGAATTATTGGTGGCCAGGAGTTACAAAGAAGGTGAAGCGATATATAGAGAAATGTGATCAGTGTCAGAGAATGAAAAATAGAGCAGAGATGCTATCAGGAAAATTAAGATCTAATAAGGTATCAGAGAAACTATGGTAGTATATATCAGTAGATTTTATTATGAAGTTACTGGTGTCAAAAGGCTATGATTCAATCTTGGTAGTATGTGATAGGTTCTCAAAAATATTACACTTTGTGACAATGACAGAAAAATAACAGTAGAAGGGTTAGCGAGGTTGTTTAAGGATAACATGTGAAAGTTGGATGGGTTGCTAGAGAGTGTTATATCAAATAAAGGGCCTTAGTTTGTGGCAGAGTTGAAAAGAGAGTTGAACAAAATGTTGGGAATAGAAACAAAGTTGTCTACAGCATATCACTCACAGACAGATGAACAGACAGAGAGGACAAATTAGGAGCTGGAACAGTACTTGAGAATATATGTCAATTATAGGCAAAATGATTGGTTGGAATGGTTAGCAATTGCAGAGTTTGCCTTTAACAACAAAGTACATACAGTGACAAAGTCATCACTGTTCAAGATCAATTATGGGAGAGAACTAAGAATGGGCTTTAATATTAGAAAAAAAGGGAAGAATGTAAAGGCAGAAGAATTTGTGAAGGAGATAAAAGATAAACATGAGGAGGCAAAAGCAGCATTGGTAAAGTCACAGGAGGAGATGAAGAAACAGACAGACAGAAATAGAAAAGAGGCAGAGAAATATAGAGTGAGAGATAAAGTACTGATTAGTACAAAGGATTTTTTAATGGAGTTAATGAAGAGAGTGATAAAGAAGTTAACAGAGAAGTATATTGGGCCATATGTGGTCAAGAAAATTATATTAAAAAATGCGGTAGAGTTGGAATTACCAGCGTCATTAAGAATACACCCGGTAGTTAATGTGAGAAGAATAGTGAAGTATCAAAAGCAGGTAGAAGGACAAAAGAAGATACCACTGCCTCCTATTGAGATAGCCAGTGAGAAAGAATATGAAGTAGAAAAGATTTTGGATAGATGAGAGAAGAGGGGAAAACCAAAGTATTTAGTAAGATGGAAGAGATATACGGCAGAAGAAAACACTTGGGAGAGGTTAGAAAATTTGAAGAATGTAAGAGACTTAGTAGAAAAATTCAAGAAGGAAATAAGAGAAGAAGAAGTAAGACAAGTAGAAAAAAGAAAAGAAAAGCAGAAAGTGATAAAGGTGAAGTTGAATCTAGAAGCAGAGGAGTTCAAGAGGAGTAAGTTATCAGGAAAGTATACAGCAAGAATCTTGTTTGGATGGAATGATAAAAAATTTGAGGATGAATATTTGAAAAAATTGGAGAGAAATTGGGCAAGATAGAAAGGAAAGAAAATTGGAGAGAGAGAGGCAAGTTCCTCCAGAGTAAGAATCTTAAGAGGGGAGTACTGTTATAATGCACATAAGGACTAACATTTTTCTTTTATTTATTTTTCTTGATTTTATATTTCTTTTCTTTTGAATTTCTTTTTTCTTTTTCTTTTCTTTTTATTAACAATGAAGAGGCATGTAACTGCAGTCACATGACATATCACATAATGTGAAGTTATAGGCCTAGAGCAGACTAAAGTGGACTGGAAGAGTCTAGATGAATAATATCAAGGAGCATGTTAAATACATGGCTACTACATGGTATATATATGGTGCACTCATAGACGATGCATGGATATTAGGGCAGGAGTAATTATTCATAGTATGGATTATGTATAACTTCTATAAATAGGGTAGCAATACAGCGGGAACTCCTTGTTGAGTTCTCTTGTGATTCCCACATCAATAGCCTACTAAGAGCTTTACTTATTTGTATGATTATTGGACTTTGTGTTTAGTGGCTGCCACAACAGTAACCTAAAGTGAAGTGAAGCTGTATGTCCAGAGCAGTGCCTAAAGAACAGAAAAATTTTGATACAAACTCTGAACATCTATCAGAGATGATACAGAAAGAAACACATAAAGAACAAACAGACATAATAGTATTATAAGTAGAGATAAAAATTACCGACTTGGTGAACTAGTTAATAAAAATGGAATTTTATAGTTGTTTGGGAATAGAGAGTTGCTTGAGAGATCCATAAGGCTTATATATCAGAATTGTGAACAATAGACTTAATTATATTCTATCTCTCTTTTATTTTATTTTATTTTTGAGTTTCTTTTCATTTATTTATTATTTTAAACTTAGATGAAATTGTAATATAATGTCATATATAATCAAGATGTGATACCTGTCACAGGGTTGTCACACATGTCATAGCCATAGTCACACAATCAAATAATATAGAAAAGATTCTAGAATAGATAATATTATGCAGTATGACAATAACATGTTGGTTTTATAACAAGTATATGTACTTTAGAGTAGGTTAGTTATGATGTGCACACAGACCATAGTCTGTGGTATATAAGATAGACTAGCTTGTACTTGAAACTCTATCAAGTTCTTTTGTATTACTCAATATAAAAGTAGTTTTTTGTCTTTATACAAAAATTTAAGTCATAATATTGTGACATTATAGTTTAGATCACATACAAGTGATACAGGACTTGCAGAGTTGTTATACATTAGTATGGAGGCTGGGCTAGAAATATCCATAGCAAATGAGTTCCAGTGTTTTGTTCTGACTAAAGTGGCTAGCAAGAATGTGATCATGATTATACTGGAGAATATGTGTACAGAAGTTACTAGTAGATGGTACATAGATTCTGCAACCAAGATAGAAAGGACCATTGGAGTTCATCAACTATTGGCTATCTGTGGGAATATGTTTTGTAGCAGTTGGGTCACTAAAAAGAGCTAACAGAATGTCTTAGTACAGAGTGTTAAAATCAATAACTATAGTTATACAAAGAGAGGAAAGAAGAGGACAGTAGCTTATATAAAGGCTGCAAGTTGTTCTTGAGTGAAGATGAATAGCAATCCTTTTTAGAAATATGGTTGAGACTACAGAAGTCAACACAAAGGTATAGTGAACCATTTTTCTTCTTGATAAATAAAACTAGCACACTATATAGAGATGAAGTTGATTGGATAAAACCTGTGTTGAGGTTTTCCTCAATGAATTTCTTTAGAACCTCTTGTTTAAATACCAAAAGTGTTGTGGCAATCACTAGTTACAAAGACCAATAGGGCATAAACAATAAATCTCTCAGTAGGATATCGTTGTGAGAATCACAAGAGAACTCAACAAGGAGTCCCTGCTGTATTGCTACCTTATTTATATAAGCTACACATGGTCTGTGCTACAAATAATTACTTCTGCCCTAATGTCCATATGTCATCCATAAGTGCACTATATGTATACCATGAGGTAAACATGCTATTAACATGCTCCTAAACATTATCTATCTAGTCTGTTCTAATCTGCTCTAGGCTTATGACCTTATATCATGTGATATGTCATGTGACTGCAGTTACATGCCTCTTCATTGTCAATAAAAATAAAATAAAAAAGAAATTCAAAAGAAAAGAAATATAAAATCAAGAAAAATAGATAAGAGAAAAGGAAAAATGTTAGTGTCCCAGTGCACCATAACAAAAAGAGAGTATATATGGCTAACCAGAGGTTGAGCACCCTCTTTCAAGTTAATTTGAAGTTCATAAGAATAATGAGAAGTAAGAATTTTAGCTTTAGTTTTACTGAAAACATCAGCAAATTCATGATACTCAGAATAGATATTAGAAAGGTCAGAAGCCTTTGTAAGTTATACAGAGTTAGCCTATTAGAAACACAAAGATTAGACTCTATCTTATTTGTTTCTCTTTTTTCTTTTTTTTATTTCAGTCTATTCTATTTTTAGAACCAGAGTTAGGGATCAGGGGAGGTCACATGTCACAGTGTCACATGATTACATACCAGAATGGAAAACAGTAGAAGGTTCTGGAAAGAATAACATCATACCATGTGTTATACATATGGTGGTCTTAAGGCAGACACATGGTTACTTAGGATAAGCTAAAGTAGTGCACAGACCAGTAGTCTGAGGTATATAAGGTAGATGATCTTATACTAAGCTATCTATCAAGTTCTCTTGTATTAACCCTAATACAAGACTCCCTTCTTTGATTAACTCTAAGGTTACTAAATTGTAACAGTTGACATTTGATATATCTTTTACATGAGAAGAAGTTATGTTAATAGACATTAGTTGCTTGGGAACATTAAGAGGTTCCCTAACATTCTGAGAGGTGTAAAAAAGCCTCAACTCCTATAAAGTAACAACTTGCTTGCTCTCCTCAACTTAGTTCACCCACAATGAGTTGTTGTTCTGAATCTCCATTCTTTTAACATAAAGAATGAAGGATATACTAGAGTGCTTAGAAGGTTCCCTAGAAGAAACTACACTTGAGAAATTGATCCTCCCTGTTGGAGATTCTGTATCCACATCTATGAGACAATTGTAGTTAGCTATAATGCTTGAAGTGTTATTATACTGGTTAGTGAATTCTGAAGTGTAGGAAGAGATTTTATTTATTAAGTCTCTTTTGAGTGCTACTATACAAGATGGAGGTAAGAGAGAAAGAACATTGATATGTTATAGTACACTTAAACCCTTATATTTTATTTTGATTTTTTTTCTTTTTATCTATTTTTTTGATTTGATTTTTATTTTTATTTTCTTTTTCTTTGATTTCTTGGATAATGAAGAGGTATGTGACTATGGTCACATAACACATCATATAACATAATATCATAGGCCTAAAACTTAGAAGAAGAGGCTAAAAGAATAATATTAAGATATATGTTTACAGCATATTTATCTCATAGTATATATATAGTGTACTTATAGCTAATGCATGGATATTAGGGTAGGGCTAGTTATTATTAGCATAGACTATATACTTGTAGTATATATAATATAGAAATACATTGAAGATTTCTTGTTAAGTTCCCTTATAATTCTTATGAGATTCTTTGTTATAAGACTACTTAGTAAGCTATTAACTATCTTGGTTAGTGGTTGCCACGATATAGATATTAGTATCTTATTACAACTTAGATTCAAGTATTTGAGTAAAAATAGAATTTTATATTAATTAACATAAAAACTTAGTAAAGTTTCTATTATAAGTTATATAAATAAGAGTTATTATCTCATATAATATATAACATTATCTTTCTGATATATCACATAATGTTATGACAGTAACAGTGACATATGTGACAGTCATATGTGATATTATATTATTTTTCTTTTACTAAGTCTAAAAATAAGAAAAATAAAATAATTACAAATAGAAAAATAAGAGACTTAAATAAGAGAAGAGAAATGAAAAAGAAACAAGTCTATTATCTCCAGTTCTGACAATGAGAGTTCTTACTTGGTTAGATATAGTAAAAAGTCAGATTTTCTTATAATATTTTGCTTATTCATACAACTAACATAATATAACTAAGTAATGATACATAATATTTGCAATAAGTTGCTCAAGTGTTATCTATTTATATTAGTAATATACATATTCTGTAAGTATATAAATCTCAGTAGGTATACAATTGTTAATCAGTCCAAGTTATCTTGTCTTATATCACTTATCTAAAGTTTTCCACAAACAAGCTTACTATTAGTATATAGTTGTTATGATCCTAAGCTTAGCTCAGGTTACAACTTAGGCAAAGACTTTTTAGAGTAGAGGAGATAATCAATTAGTAAAGCATAAGAATACAAGACTGTATCTACAGTTATATATACCCAATAACCATGAGGAATAGGTTAGATATTCTTGAGAAAACAATAAAAGAAGAATGAGGAAAATATGGTAAAGCCTTTACTATTACATGAGACACTATAAGGGGACTGGCTCTTCTGAGCTCTTTCTCTTCCACATTTTTTGGCTGATCCATGATTTGTAATCCTTTCTCATATTTACACTTATCTGCTTATCTAATTTTCTATACTCTGGGCCTCTTCAGACTACACATCAATACTTCTAACTATCTAGATATATCATTAAACTCACTTTTCTGCAACACTCTATAGTTTTCTGAAGTCTTCTAATATCATCTGTATATCTGCTCATCTACTTTTCCATGCTCCAGAAGTAATTGCTAAACACTCTAGCTCTCTTTTATTTTAGTTACTCCATTCTAAACTGTTTCTAATTACTTAAGTATCATTATTCCTTGCTTATGTAATTGGAATTCTGACACATTAAAATGGATCTATTGATATATAGAGTAGTCTTTATCTTCAGGAATCCTCATTCTGTTCTCTTAGAATTTCCTAGAGATGGGTATATAGTTTAGTATTTCTTGAACAATAAACTTAGAATTTTATAGATGTTTGAAGTGCTAGGCCCTTCCATCCAGTTGTCCTAACAGATACTGACTAATAAAATATAAGAATAATGCAAAGTATAGTTAAATATTTAAATATGAGTCACAAGTGAAACCAACTTTAACATATATTCTATTATGATCTTAAGTTTAATAAGTTAGACAAAAGAATGACTTTAGATTAAGTAATCACAAGAAAACTTGATAAATCTCCTAGTATAAAATAGTCTATTTTATATATACTAAGCTATTAGTCTGTACTATAATACTATTAACATACTCTAAAGAGCTATATATTATTCTTAAGGTCAACATGTATCAAACACATTGTAATGACATTATTCTTCTAGAAGTTTCTATTTTATTCTATTGTAACACATGATTGTGTAACTTGTGATAGTAACTAATGTGTAACATCAAGTTATGCTATGTGATAGTTTGTAATAGTTATATATGATATCACACTAAATCCTAACCCTAAGTCAAAAATAAAATATAATAAAATTAAAATTAAAAAGAAAAAGAAAACAAAAAAATAAAATAAAGTCTACTGTTTGCAACTCTGATATATCTAACATAAGACAAATATCTATAAAATATAAGATATAAATCATAGCAATTATAATAGTAGTTGTTAGTTATCTATACTATGCTATATTACTATATACTTTGTTTCTTCCAACTTATGTTAGCATTTATAGCCTTCTGTCATATACCATCAAAATACATCTGATGTTACAAATCAAAAACCTTAGAGTTGGTCAATGAAAAGAATCTTGTATTGGGTTAACACAAGAGAACTTGATAGAGAATGCTGTATAGGATTGTCTACCTTATATACAAATACCTAATAGTCCATGTGAGCTATTTCTAGCCTACCCTAAACGACCATATGTATACCTTAAGGTCAACATGTATATCACATATTATATAATGTCATTCTTCCATGTGTTATGTGACTTGTGACCATGTCATCTGATGTGACCTGCTGTGTGACAGCATGATCTTGTTACTCTAACCCTAACTCTAGTTCTAAAAATAGAATAAAGAAAATAAAATAAAAATGAGAAAAAGAAAATAGAAAAATGTTAAGTTTACTTTCTTCATTCTTGACATCTGATCCTATCTGATCTTATTATAGATAATGCTCACCAACATCTACTCCATTTAAACATCTATAAAAATAGATATTCCTCTTCTGGTCTATATTACTTTTTTAATGTAGATCAATCTAGCTCCATTCAAGGTTGATTACTCCATAATCAAGCACATGGCTTTTTTCTGCTTTTTATAGAACTTCAAATACTATTTCAAGGACTTTTAGTGTATACAGAGTAAATACTTGTTTCCACAGATTCTCAGATATAGTCTTAGTTATAGAACATAGTATTTAAAAAAGCTAGATACTGTTATGAACTAAGGTTCTTAGGGTTGGACAATAGAACAACTCTTGTATTGAGTAACACAAGAGAACTCAATAGAGATCTCCTTACAAACTAATCTACCTTATATACTACTACTGATGGTCCATGCTCACTACTGTGCACCCTACCCTAAATGACCATGTGTAGGACATGAGGTTAACATGTGGTGTGTTGTGGCAACCACTTATCACAAAGACAAATGATTACACAAACGGTAAATCTCTTAGTGGGATATCAAGTGGGGAATTCACAAGAGAACTCGACAAGGAGTCTCTGCTAAATTAGAGCCCTATATATACTAAATACACCTGGTCTGTGCTACAACCTCATGTCCGCCTTATTTCCTACTCAAGGCCACTATGTTGCATACATGTGCCCTGACGTCATCTTCTAGATCTTTCTACTATGTTCTAGGCTTATGACGTCACATCATGTGACATGTCATGTGACTGCAATGTCACATGCCTCTTCATCATCCCTAAAAAGAAAAGAAAAGAAAA
>Ga0157363_1002499_pt1 | contig 16255 bp, 13 predicted proteins | sample AttsexASBM1_FD_111477 | JGI IMG/M metagenome (GOLD analysis project Ga0157363, IMG submission 111477) | Fungus gardens microbial communities from leaf cutter ant in Ribeirão Preto, State of São Paulo, Brazil - Atta sexdens ASBM1 | ecosystem: Host-associated > Fungi > Mycelium > Unclassified ...
ACCACATCATCAAGGCCGCATGCTCAGCTTGGAACAACCTCGTCGCACTCCCCAATACCATCCAATCCATCGGGCTCAGAAAATGGGATCATATCGGTCAAACATGATAACCGTTGGTATCAGTCCTGCGACGGGCCCGTTACCTGCCGGACAGGTATGTTGCGGCGACAAATCTTGAACGTGGCGCTGCCTGCCTTTCCACCAGTCTTTTACGGGTGTGTGGTTTGCCCAGATACTCAGGGGACTCAAAGCTGGCCCTGAATATTAGGGAGGACAGGCCTTTCTGCTCCGCGCGAAGAGCAGCAAAAAGGAACACCCAACCAAAAGATTTTATCTGGTTCTTACCATGGCGATGTCTTTTCGAGGTCAGCGCCTCCACCCGGAAGGGGCGTTTCACCTGCCTTGCTGAGTTGAGTCCCATTCCAGTTCAGGGTCAGGAGGCTACGATCCATAACACCCTGAACCAGAATGGCATGACCATCAGGCGAGAAGGTCAGCCCCTGTGGCCATAAGGTTCCAGGTGCTTGGGCAAGGGGAGCCAGATGTCCGTCGTGGAATGAGAGAACCGTCACGATACCCCTCTCATGATAGCGGGGCGACGAAGGGGGCAGGGCGGAGCCGTTCTGCGAAACGACGGCGACATACTGCCCATCCGGTGAGATATCCAGTCCTTCCGGCGCATTGGGAACAGGAACTCTCTGAATTTCACGGATCGGATTGCTCTTCAGGTCCAGAACGGAAAGGGCGCCTGGCAAACCTTCGCCATGGCCCAGAATTCCCATGATAGCGTAACGACCGTCCCGGCTGATCCGGATATTCCAGGGACCTGGCGCGATGTTTAAAGGATGTGGATCGACGGTGATCTGATCTTCTTTAATATGAAGGGTATAAACCTTGTCCGCCTGCCATAAACTGACAAGGGCGCGCTTTCCGTCCGGGAGAATGGACAATCCCGCTGGAAAGCCGGAGACAGGCAGGGGAATGACGTGTCGCTGGCTGAGGTTTCGCCCGTCGAATGAGAACCATGTCAGAACGCCGGATTTTCCGTTGGCGACGAGGAGGTGATGTCCATCCGGTGTAAAGCGCAGGGTCGTTGCGCCGGGTGCAGATGCGATGTGCTGGATGATTTTGGGTTGTGGACCGGAAACATCAATCACCGTGATTTCGTCATCCGGAACGATTTTGCCGCTTGTCGGATCAGCCTGGGATGCAGCGGAGACGACCAGGATTTTACCGTCCGGGCTGAAGGTAACAGCGGTTGGCGGTCCGACAACGCTGCTGGGTACATCGATGCTGGTTCGGACTTTCCAGATGCCGTCCGATGTTTTTTCAAGAAAGGAAAGTGAGTCCGGTGTGAGGGGGTGGGGGAGGACCTGCACACCATTCTGAAGAATGGAATGGGCATCATTGGCCGAGACGACCGTCTGGGCATGCAGGGGGGATGCGAACGCAAGAAGCGCGGCACAGGAAAGCAGGCACAATCTTTGCATTTCTGGAAGCTCCTGAAGACGTGGAACGAAAGCTCGCAAGGCCTCAGGCCTTCGTTTTTCGGGAAAGTCGGATGAAGAAGAAAATGGCGAGTGTGAGAAGCACGACTGCCACAATCATCGCCGGAACGGTGAAAGCACCGAGTTGTGCAATAAGAGGTTTGGGGCCGCCGGATCGGATGAGCTTCACATCATCAGGGCTGACTTTGACGTTCGGATTGCCAAAATTCTGTTCAACGTAATTGCTGATATCCGCGATATCCTGATCGGAGAGGGTATCAACATACGATCCCGGTCCAAATCCTGGCATGTAGGTCGTATGACCGTTCACTTCCCGGCGTACACCCATGAGGATGGTAGTGATCAGATTGTCGGCGATAGGGGCACCCACGGCCGTATTGTGGAAAAGCTGCGGATAGTATCCATCCGGACTACCCTGCCCGGTCGGACGGTGACAGGCCGCGCATTCTCCTGAAAAGAGATATTCGCCGCGACTGAGCCGGTTGGCAGGCAGAGCACGATAGACGGCCTCACGTCCGGAGGCCTTTCCGTAGCTTTCCCGGGGCGCTTTGTCCTTACTGTCCGAGATGGCTGGAACCTGTTTGATGTAGGCGACCATCGCGCGGATGTCGGCGTCATCCAGAGACTGGAAGCTATGTTCGATGGCTTCGGCCATGGGGCCGCCCGCCTGGGCCTTACCGGGGACGTCCCCGGTTTTGAGATATCGGAACAGATCCTCGCTACTCCAGCCACCAATGCCGCTGACCGGATCCGAAGTAATATTGGGGGCATACCATGATGAGAGTGAAGCACCAGCAAGAGGGCTGCCGCCTTTCTCTGCCATCATGGCATTGCGGGGGGTATGACAGGTGTCGCAATGGGCCAGAGCATAGGACAGATACTGCCCGCGATTGATTTCTGCGGATTTGGACGGATCCGGTTTGAACCGCGTGTCATCCAGGAAAAGCGCATTCCAGATCCCCATGGATGCACGGATATTGTAGGGGAAGGGGAGGGCGGTTTTTTGTGGAGTGCTCTCGACCGGCTTTACTGCCGACATGAAGTAGACGTACAGGGCGTGCACGTCATCATCTGTCAGCTTGGTATAAGACGTGTAAGGCATCGCCGGATAGAGATCGGCTCCGTCGCGCCGGATGCCTTCTCTTAAAGCGTGGGAAAATTCTTTTTCAGTGTAGTTTCCGATGCCGTGCTCTTTGGAGGGCGTGATGTTGGTCGAATAGATCGATCCAAGCGGGGACGCGATGCCGTATCCGCCAGCAAAAGGCTGCGTTGAGCCGGGTGCGGTGTGGCAGGCTGCACAGTCGGCCGCGATCGCCAAATAGTGCCCGCGTTGGGCAACGTTCGTGTCGGGTCCGCTGCTCTGGGCATAAGCGCCTGTGCAGGAACCGAGAACAGTTGCGACAGCGAGAGCAGTAAGCCCTGAAAGTGGCGGTTTTTTGCGATATTTCTGTTTCATGCCTGCCCCCGTGCGAAAGCGGCCTTGATGGAATCAGCCGCTTTCAGTCCAAGCGCTGCCATGCTGAGTGTGGTGTTGACGACACTGGCGGACGGCATTGCGCCGCCTCCCGGAATCCACAGATTGGCGTGATCGTGGGCCCTGCAATCGCCATCGACAACAGAGTCTCTGGGGTCCCGACCCATAATCGTACCGCCCATGATGTGGTTGTTGGCGTTATAGTCCGTCGTGATGCGGAGTTCAGTTCCTCCCATCAGGCCGGCAATTTCCTTGACCTGTGTGGTGACGGCATTCAGTCCTTTACGGACATAATCGCCCACATCGTAGTGAATGTCCGGGCATGCGAGACCCAGCGGGTCTGTGCGGGTTTTGCTCAGGGTCAGGCGGTTTTCCGGATCGGGCAGGGGTTCGAGGCTGATGGAGAGGTCAACACCACAGGCGGCACGGCGGCGGATTTCGTCATCGAGCTCTTTGCCGACCAGTCCCAGCTTGAGGGCCTGTTCTGTTGCAGGTGCAACACGGCTGATATTGTTCAGGATCATCTTGTTGGCTGAATAATCCCGGCGGAAATCTCCATCCCGCGGGCCGACGATGCAACTGCTTTGCGCTGGTCCACGTCCGAACCAAAGGGGTTCGTTGGCCAGAAAAGAGGCGTGCACGCCGGAATGGTCCATCATGTTGCGACCAACCTGATCGGAAGAATTGGCAATTCCGTTCGGGTTTCGGGCATTGGCGGCCAGCAGAAGCAGACGGGGCGTTTCTATCCCGTTACATGCGAGAACGAAAGTCTTTCCGGTCGCCTTATAAGACTGTCGATGGGCGTCGTACCAATGTACCGCCGTTACACGGTTATTTTCGTCGGTATCGATGCGATAGACCACGGCTTCAGCAATGGTGACGGCCCCGTTGGCCTCGGCTTTTTCGATATGCTGGATACCGTTATACATCGCCCCGATCGGGCAAATGGGTTGGCAGTTATTGTTGCCACAGCAGGCCGGGCGTTCTCCGAAAGGCTCCATGCTTCGGCCCTGCGGAATGGGAACCAGATGAAAACCATGGGGATTGACGATTTCGGCAACCCGGCGGTCTCCGTAACCGAAGGGGATCATGTCTCTGGGGTAGGGACGGCTGCGTTCCTGAGGAGACTGGAGAGCTTTGTCATGAGGGCCTGAGACGCCCATTTCCTCCTCTGCCCGGCAGTAAAAAGGCTCAAGGTCATCGTACGATATGGCCCAGTCGCGTCCGACGCCGTAGCGTGATTTCATTTCGAAATCGGAAGGTAGATGTCGCCAGCACGATGCGGCCCAGTGCCATGTCGTTCCGCCCACAGTACGAAGATAGCCCTGTTTGAAGGCAGACCCATTGGGGCCGGATAGTCCAACATAATCGTTGGGCGGAAAATAGAGCGGCGCCTGAGCCATGGGGGACTGGGGATAGAGACCCTGAAAGTCCGAATGAAGTCGGTTGTGGAAGGACATGTTGCGCCAGTTTTCCACATATTCCGCACGCTTGAGGCGCAGACCCGCTTCCAGGATCACGACGGAATGACCGGCAGCAGCCAGTTCGTTTGCCACCAGCCCGCCGACCACTCCGGACCCGACGACAACGACATCCGCCGAAACGTCTCCAGATGATGTAAAATCCGGTTTGGCCATGGTTTAGTGCTCCTGACGGGGTTTGGGAATGTAGGGGGGAGAGGACGGCGTAATGGGTTTGAGAGGAGGCGACTGGGGTGGGATCTTGCTTTCCACGCCTGGAGGCGCCGGAGGCGGGGGCGTCGCAGGGAGTGGTGCATGAATTGGAATACCGAGAGGCGGCGGAGCCTCCGTCCACCATCCGGGACGGCCGAAACAGTAGGTTGGTACCGGCAGACCATCTTTGGTGGGCTGGTACATGAGGGCATCGTAGTAAGCGACCGTTGGTGCGTTGGTCTTGTCTTCAGTAGAGCCTGTGTACCAGGCAGCATTGAGTGCCAGAAAAGCCTTCTTCAAGTCACCAGATCGATCCAGAATTTCATGTGGCTGGCCGCCCTGTGCTGTAATTCTGGCGAGGGACTCGATCGTGCTGGCATAACCCGGAAATGTGGTCTGCATGGCAGCGCAGAGGCGGCTGCTCAGGACCGGATCGAGATCCGGTCTTCCGGTAATCGCCCTTGAGACACCCAGAAATGTCTCATCGAGCGGGGGGGCTGCAAGCGCATTGGCGCGGCCGAGGACGGAATTGCCGATTGCCACTGAGACGCTGCCCATGATGGTGCCGAGCAGGAGCGAACGGCGTCCTAGAAGCGGGGTTTCGGAAGGCGCGGGCTTGGGGCTGACTTTCTTCACGGCACAGTTCCTTGTCCACCATGTTCCGGGAGAGATACGACTGTCATTTCAAAGCCTCCACCGCGGCATTTGCAGCCTCGGAATCCTGAGCGTTATTGCCGCCGCTCACTCCCATGCCGCCAACAAGCTGTCCGTTACGGAATATCGGGACGCCACCACCGGCGGGCATGGCATCTGGAAGAGCCAGAACTGCCATTTTTCCGCCACTCAATGCGGCTTCGAAAGCTGAAGACGGCCGCTTGTAAAAGACTGCGCTGACAGCTTTCCGTTTTGAGAGTTCGAGGCTGGCAAGCTGCGCTTCTGCCATACGTTCGACGAGAAGCGGTTGTCCCGAAGGGTCCACAACCGTCACGACAATGGCTGTATGATTGGATGCAGCTCTGTCTTCCGCGGTCCGCGCCAGAATGCGTGCCTGAGCAAGAGATATGTTCGAGGACGATGGTTCATCTGCCTGAACAATCCTGGGAATGATGCTCAACCCGAGAACCGTCACATAACAGATGTGTCGGAAGAGCTTATAATAAGCCCCGGTGGGCCTATTCCTGAATAGCAGCACGTGGCGCGCCTTTCGGTCATATTTCGTAACGGCTAAGGAGCATTTGCCATGAGACTCAGGAGTCCACCTAGATCGGTCTAATTCACTATATTGTGACAAAGTATCGAAATAAGGGAACTTATCTTGTTCTGGTGAGGGAGGCTTGGCCCTCTTTGTGGTAAGGGATTGGCTATTATCTCAATGAAAAAAACCATTTTTTTCATTTGGCCGAAAATTGGAAAATTTGAACCGATCTAAATTTTTGCCCTGTCTCTTAGTTTTGCGAGAAAGTCTTCACAGATTTCGTGATGAAGGGCGGGATGGGAAATGAGAAAATTATATGGCATGTCCGCTCCGCAGATGACGAGAAGTACTTACCCGCTTTGATTCGGAGTCGTTGAATCAAGATTGAATAAGTATCAAAATATTTTACTGGAATGGAAATGTCTAAGGATATATTAGAAATATATCGTTTTGGAAATTTACTAAATAAGGCATCAATATTCTATAAAATATTTTTATATGTTACTTTTATCTTTTCATGTTCTGGATTAAATTCTTTTGTTTCTGCTTAGGGCCTGAGTAATACTCAACCTCAATCCCAAGTTCTGGGGCCTCAGCAGAATGCCTCCACACCTTTAAATTCGGTTCAGCAGAATGCGCCCCCGCAGGTCGCTATCCCGCCGGGTATCTTCACCACTTACCCGGCCCCACCTTTGTCGCCCCCTCATGCGGCCCCGTCGCCTATTACAGAAGGGCCGCCCTCCATTTTCTCGGACCCGTTCGGTATGACGTCCTGGCTGAGAAAAAACGGTATTGGGTTTCATTTTGATAATACCAATGAGTATGCAGGAGCGCTCCAAAACCCAACGAAAGGGCCTCATTATAAAAACTACAGAGATGGATCGAGTAACGCAGGACAGTATTCAGTTAACCTTATTGTTGATTGGGAGCATCTGGCCGGTATCAAGGGCTTTGTGACGCGCATGACGACCATCGGTCGATATGGAACAACTGCCAACAGAATGTTTGGTGACTGGTTGGCGCATAGCTCCGAGATCTATGGTGGTGGTGGAAATGTGGTGGTGCACCTTGTTTCTCTTTACGGAGAAGAAAGTCTGTTCGGGGGGCGGTTTCTGATTTCGGGTGGCCGGATGTCCCAGATGTCTGACTTCGCCTCCAGCCCCATTTTCTGTAGCTTTCAAAACAACTCGTTCTGCGGTCGTCCCAAGGTTGCGGCGGATAGTAACTATTATGGCAGTTATCCAGCGGCGACATGGGCGTTTCATATGAAAGGGCGGCCTCGAAAAGATCTTTATATTCAGACGGCTGTATATTTCGCTGAAAATGGCATCTACATGAATTACCAACATAGAACGGGATTCAAATTCAACGGAGCCAATATTGTTGGTTATGAAATTCCGGTCGAAGCACAATGGGAGCCACATTTCGGAAGTCATCATAATCTTCCGGGCCATTATAAACTAGGGTTTGTGTACGACGACGTTTGCCGCCCTGATAATTATTATAACACTAAAGGCCAATCCTATTATGTCTATGGTGGCGTTCAGCGCATGCGAGACTCATCGTGGCAAACGTATTTCATGTTCGATCAGAAACTTATGAACTATTCCAACAGACCAGAAACGGCAGGACTGACATTCATGGGGGGTATATTTATAATTCCCCTCATACTGCCGTGCGCGATTTTGAGGTCTATGTCGCTTTGATCAGTCAGGGACTGATACCCGGTCGTCCGGAAGACATGTTTGGTGTGGCTTTTTCTTATGTCAGCATTGCCCCGGGAACGCGTGATACGACGCTTGCGATGGTTGTGGCGGGGAAATATGTCGGTATGCCCAACCATGCGACAGGCGTTCAGACCAACGCCGAGGGTTTCGAAGTCGATTATTCCATAAATGTGATGCGCGGCGTAACGTTCAGACCTGATTTTTAGTATTATATGAACCCTAACGGACACACTGGTCTGCGCAATTCGGCGATGCTCGGCTTCAAATCTTATGTGTCTCTCTTTTAGATCGATCCATGGAGTTATGGTTATGATGATTTCCCATATACAAACCGCTCCAAGGAACCCATCGGCTGTACATCATTCGGAAGGATCAGGGCGCGTGACCTCCGCAACTCTGACGTACCATCAACTGTCCGGACACCAGAATGCGGGTACTGGAGGGACTGGCATTTTCAATTCTGTCCAGCAGCAGGCGCGCAGCGTTGCGACCAACGCCCACAGGATCTGTGATGATCGTGGTCAGGGGAGGGAAGGACGTCGCGCTCTGCGGCAGGTTGTCGGCACCGATCACACCGAAATCGCGTCCGGGCATTTTCCCCATAGACAGCAGATGTCCCATCAGGGACTGAGCGACCATGTCATTGTAGCAGATGAAAGCATCCGGCGGACTGGAGGACGCCATGAGATCCGGGAGGGTGCCGAAATCAGCCAGATTCTCCAGATTGGTGGGGATGATCAGGTCATGCCGGAGTTTGTGTCTTTTGAGGGTCTTCCGAAAACCGTCCAGACGTTCCCGGGCAGCAGAATGTATGGCTCTTCCCCCAAGGAAGGCAATGTTCTGCCGACCATGTTGGATGAGATGTTTGACTGCGAGAGAGGTACCCTCCGCATAGTCGGGGCCGACATAGTCACCGCTCGTCTGCGAGACATGCCGCAGAACCTGCACACAGGGGATGCGGAGGTTTGCGATTTCGGACAGGAGCGCTTCGGGCGTTCCAACGGCCGGACAGATAATCAGGCCATCCACCCCATGTTCGCGCAGACGCCGGATCTGTCTGAGCTGTCTCTCGGGGTTTTCGGCACTGTTGACCAGGATTGCGACAATACTGGCTTCCACGATGATCTCGTCGATCCCCAGCATCAACTGGCTGTAGAAAGGGCTGCCGATATCACAAAGAACCAGTCCGATGGTGCCGGTTTTCTGCCCCCGGAGATTTGCGGCACCTCGATTGTAAATATAGCCCAGCTTGTCCATCGCAGCGATGACCCGTTCTCTCGTGCTCACAGAAACCAGGGGGCTGCTTCGAAGAACAAGAGACGCAGTGGCGCGCGAGACCCCTGCTTCAACAGCAACAGAATTGAGAGTTACTGCTTTCTGAGGGCCATTCATGCTTGTCAAATCCCTTCTGGGAGCTGCGGCGTGTCGTCATTATTCAAAATACGGTCTCTCCGGGAGTGGATCTCTTTTTCGTGAGCATCCCATACTTCCTCAGGTGCGCAAAGGGAAAAGGCAGGAGGATGCCATTATGCAGAATCATTTCATGTCGTCACGTCATGTGTGTCAGTGGAGTATCAAATGAAGCTACCTTCTTCAACGCGGCGGAATTTCACCGCGGGTCTTTTGGGGTCAACGTCGTTCTGGATTTACGGGGGCCACAAGGTCTGGGCTGATGCGTTGCAGTCGGAAAGCAGCCGACCGTATCAACCGCAATATTTTACGCCCGAGGAATGGCGTTTTCTGAATGCCGCCTGTGCGAGAATATTCCCTGCAGATGCTCATGGGCCTGATGGCGCGGTACTCGGGGTGCCGGAGTTCATCGATCGGCAGATGAATACTCCTTATGGCCATGGTGAGTTGTGGTACATGTCTGGCCCGTTTCGGTCAGGGGCGCCCAATCTGGGGTATCAGCTCTCTTTGCCGCCGCGTGATCTCTATCGACAGTCTATTGAAGCTGCGAATGCCTATGCACGCCAGCTTAAAGGACAGCGTTTCGACGAGCTTGAACCTTCGGACCAGACCGCTCTTCTCAAGACGTTCGAACAGGGAAAAATGATGCTGGGCGCGGTACCTGCCCATACGTTTTTCGAGCAGCTGCGCCAGAACACGCTCGAAGGCGTTTTCTCCGATCCCCTTTACGGCGGCAACAAGGGTCTTGCGGGCTGGATGCTTCTCGGCTTCCCCGGCGCGCGGGCTGATTTCATGGACTGGGTCAACCAGAAAGGGGCGCCGTATCCTTTCGGGCCTGTTTCGATATCTGGCGAAACTGCCTGAGGATTTTCAGAATATGTGTGCAAAAAAAGTTGATGCTGTTGTGATCGGTGCGGGCTGGGCGGGTTCAATCCTGGCCAAGGAACTGACGGAAGCGGGGCTGTCTGTTGTCATGCTGGAGCGTGGTGATGAGCGCGCCACTGCTGTTGAGGGCGATTATCCAACCTCCATCGACGAACTGAGGGGGGCGATCCGTCATCGCCTTTTCCAGAATATGTCGAAGTCTACCGTCACGATCCGGAACACGCTGGATCAGGAAGCCTTGCCATATCGCCGTTTGGCAGCGTTCCTCCCGGGCGAGGGGGTTGGCGGTGCCGGCTTGCATTGGTCGGGCGTGCATTTCCGTGTTGCGCCGGACGATCTGGCCCTGCGCACCAATGTTGTCGCCCGTTATGGCAAGAGCTTCATTCCCGAGGGTATGAATCTTCAGGACTATGGTGTGACCTATGAAGAGCTGGAGCCGTTTTTCGACAAGGCGGAGAAGGTTTTCGGCACGTCAGGAGAGCCATATACAATCAACGGGAAGGTTGTGGGGAGGGGAAACCGCTTTGCCCCTGACCGTTCCGATGCCTTTCCGCTCCCGGCGATGGGCGATGTTTATTCGGCCAGTCTGTTCAGGACTGCCGCTGCCAGCGTGGGTTACCACCCGTATTCGCTGCCTGCCGCGAATGCGTCGGCGCAATACACCAATCCGTATGGTGCGCAGATGGGGCCGTGCAATTTCTGCGGATATTGCAGCGGGTATGACTGCTACATGTATTCGAAGGCTTCGCCGAATGTGAACATTCTCCCTGCGCTGCGTCAGGATTCAAAGTTCACACTGATCACCAAAGCGCATGTTCTTAAAGTCAATCTGGATGCTGACAGGAAAAAGGCGACTGGTGTGACCTATCTCGATCTGCGAACCCAGAAGCAGGTCGAGCTGGACGCTGATCTTGTCATTATCAGCGCTTTTCAGTTTCACAATGTTCATCTGATGCTGCTCTCGGGTATCGGGCAGCCTTATGATCCGAAACAGAATACCGGAACGGTCGGACGGAATTTCGTCTATCAGACAATCACGACGTCCCGGGCCTGGCTCTCTCCCAAACAGTACACGAATCTTTTTGTCGGTGCTGGTGGGGCAGGTGTGGCGATTGATGATTTCAACAGCATGAATTCCGATCACGGCCCTCTTGGTTTTGTGGGCGGATCACCGGTCTGGGTCAATCAGGCGGGCGTCAAGCCGATTGCGGCGGCTGTCGGCGGGCCGGGCGGCAAGGCCCCCACATGGGGCGAAGGGTACAAAGACGCAATGGTGGACACGTATCGTCATTCTCTGACGATCGACGCCCATGGCAGCAACATGGCGTATCGGGATGTTTATCTGGATCTTGATCCTACTTACACCAATGCCTATGGGCAGCCTTTGCTGCGGATGACGTTTAACTGGAAAGAGAACGACATCCGTATGAACCAGTATGTGGTTGGTAAAATCGAGCCTGTTATCAAGGCGATGGGGGCAACCCGTTATTCTTTGGGAATGCTGAAAGACGGCGAGGTTTTCGATACCCGCCGGTATCAGACCACACATCTGGGTGGAGGCGCTGTCATGGGCACCGACCCCAAAACGAGTTGCGTCAACCGTTATCTGCAGAGCTGGGACGTTTCGAATGTTTTCGTCATCGGCGCCAGCGCGTTTCCGCAGGGAATGGGGTATAATCCGACCGGTATGGTTGCGGCTCTGGCTTACTGGGCGGCTTATCATATCCGGACGACCTATCTGAAAAATCCAGGTCCGATGGTGCAGGCATGACATACGGTTTGTTTTCCCGCGCAGCGTTTTTCAGCGCTGCTGTCCTGCTGACAGGTTTCGTTTCGGATCTGCATGCAGAAGATACAAATGCCCTTGTCAAACAGGGACAATATGTTGCGGAGGCTTCCGATTGCAGCGCCTGTCATACGGTCAGCGGACGGGGTAATTTCGCGGGCGGTATGGAGTTCAAGCTACCGATTGGATCGATCTATTCATCCAATATCACTCCGGACGCCACACATGGAATTGGTGCCTATTCGGAGGCCGAATTTTCCCGTGCCGTACGTGAAGGCGTACGCCGGGACGGAGCAAGCCTTTATCCGGCGATGCCCTTTCCGTCCTATGCCCGCATGAGCGATGCCGACATTCATGCTCTGTATGTCTATTTCATGAAGGGTGTTCAGCCGGTTGATCAGCCGGCGCCTTCCAACCGGATTGCATGGCCGCTGTCCATCCGTCTGCCGATGACCATCTGGCGGGCGGTGTTCTCGCCTTCTATCCGCGCGGCACAGAAAGACGTCATGCGATCTCTTCCCAATGATGGGATAGGACGCGGCGCTTATCTTGTGGAAGGGCCGGGTCATTGTGGGGCTTGCCACTCTCCACGGGGACTGGCGATGCAGGAGAAGTCGCTTTCAAACAGCAGTGGATCGCTGTTCCTTTCCGGGGGCGCGCCAATCGACGGTTTCGTCCCGACCAGTCTGCGGCAGGATCAGCGGACCGGTCTTGCGGGCTGGTCCGAAGACGATATCGTCCAGTTTCTTGCGACCGGTCGTAACCGGCGGGGTGAAGCATTCGGAGGTATGACCGATGCCATTTTCCATGGAACGCAGCATCTGACGGATGCAGACCTCCACGCGATGGCGCAGTATCTGCTGTCGCTGCAACCGCATAATCCGGCTTTGTCGGCATGGAGGTATGATCCGGAAGCGGCGTCCGCGTTACAGGCGGGAGATGTCTCGGCTCCGGGAGCCAAGGTTTATGTGGATCATTGTGCGGCGTGCCATCGTTCCGATGGTCGTGGATATGCCCCCGCTTTTCCGCCGCTCGCTGGTAATCCGGTGCTCATGAGTGATGATCCGGCCTCTCTGGTGCATGTGGTGCAAAGTGGTGCGGTGCTGCCAGGAATGACCAGAGCGCCTTCCGCCTTTGCCATGCCAGCTTATGGAAACATGCTCAGCTCGCAGCAGATTGCGGATGTCGTAACGTTCATCCGAAAAGCGTGGGGAAACAATGCTCCGCCAGTCACGGCTGCAACAGTGGACGAGCTTAAGAAAACCTCACCGAAGACGATGATGAAGCAGGGTATTATTCCGCTGAACTGAGACTGCGGGAAATGCCGGTGAGCCGTCCGGTCGGAAGGGCTCGCCGGCATTTATGGTGTGTTCAGAAGGCTGCGGACACTGTTCCGAAGAACATGCGTGGAGCCGTGGGGTAGCCGGTGTATGTGCTGGCATCTCCGGCGGCGATCGTGGACCAGGAACGCGCATTCGTAAGGTTGCTGGCGTTGAATTGGAGCTTGAGGCTGTTCATGTGCGGGATCTGGTGGAACGTGTAGCTGGAGCTGAAGGCAAGCTGCACGCGCGGAGGAACCATGACGCTGTTGGTGATGGTGCCCGGACGAACGCCCATATAGCTGCCGCTGAACTGGGCGTTGAAGCCACCCTGATTGTAGTTGACGGCGAACTTGTCGGACCATGCCGGAATGGCCGGGACCTTCTTGTCCTTGGTGGCATAGAGCGTCGCGCCATCCATGAAGTCGTTGCCGTAAATGCTGCTGACATAGGACACGGCATCATAGATCGAGAAATGCGGTCCGAAGCGCAGCGTAAACGACATGTCCATACCGTTTGTCGAGACGCTGCCAAGGTTTGCCACCGTATTGCCGACGCCCGAAATACCCTGACCCGGCGGTGAAATGGTGCCGAGGCGGTTGTAGAAATCGACGTGATAATATTCGAGCTGTCCGCTGATCCCGGTCAGGATGCGCGTATTGATCGGATGGCTGGTGCGAATGCCGGTTTCATACGTCCAGGATGTTTCAGGCTTGCCGTTGCGCTTGAACTTCTCGAAATCCGCCTGATTCGATACGGCCCAGGGTGAGGTCGAGCCGTATCCGGTGGCGGCAAAGGAGTTCATGTTCTCCTGAATATTGGCAAAGAGCTGTTCGTGCTGCGTGACGTTCCACAACGCACCGAAGGCGGGCAGGAATGGTTTGTAGGACGGGATGGTCCCGCCCGCGACAGTATTGGTGCTGGTATCGACGATCTTCTTCGCACCTTTCACGGAAGAGGCGAGGGACTGCGGCAGGGCAGCCACCGGGAGGGTGCCGTTGGTATAAACCATCTCGGACTTGAAGCCCGCTGTCAGCGTCAGGCGTGACGTCACCTTCCAGCTGTCCTGAAGATGCGTGACAAAGGTGTTGGTGTAGAACGCGTTGTTCCACTGCGTGAATAGTGGGTTGGTCGGGCGCGTATAGGGCGTCAGCGTGTCGTTTTGCGTCAGCGGATACCAGTAGCGGCCCTGCTCGTTGTTGTTGCGCTCATACCAGCCGCCCAGTTCGATATTGTGATGGCCGAGGCGGTAGTGCAGCGTGCTGATTAGACCGCCGCGATAGTCGCTATATTCCGTGGTGCGGACGGCAAAACCCGTGCCACCCGTGGCGTTCCAGACCTTCGGATCAATACCCGCGACGCTGTAAGTGAACTGTCCGTTCTTGATGTATTTCGTGCCGGTCGGGTCGAGATAGGAGCCGAGGATCGTCAGGATTGCATTTGTGCGGATGGAGGTCGCGACCACGCCTGCGCCGTCGTCGTAATGGAAGTAAAGCTGGTTGTCCCAGTTCAGGTTCGGGGAGAACCGGTGGGAAATTTTCAGATAGGTCAGGTAGTCCGTGCGCTGTGCGGCGGAGAAGTAATATTTGTTGTTGGGTGTCGCCGGTCCGGCTTTGGTCGAGCTTTCAGCCGGATACCCCGCCATGGCGGCATTCAGGTCCGGGAAGAAGGCCCCGCGGGCATACAGGTCGGTGGGAGCCGTGAGTCCCTGCGTGTTGGGCTCGGCCTTGTTCTGCCAGTCGAAATAGGCGGTGATGGTGGTGTTTTCGCCCTTATGGACAAATTTTCCGTTCACCTGATAACCACCCTGCCGGTTGGCATTGCCGAGATTCCACGGGCGGGCGTCCTGACGGGCAAACGCCATATAGGCCGAGTTGCCGTTGCCGAAATTGCCCGTATCGACGCGCGCGAATGTCCGGAATGTGGAATAGCTGCCGAAGGTCTGGTTGATCGTGGCGCCAGCTTTCTTTTTCGGGTCACGCGTGGTGAATTCGATGGTCCCGCCCAGATTGCTGGTTGAAGCCGTGCCGAGCGCGCCTGCGCCGGAGGACAGAGACGTCGACCCGATGTCTTCGCTGATGGCTGCACGCTGCGGGGATAGGCCGTTATAGTTGCCATAAGCTCCCGCTCCGAGCGGGACGCCGTCCATCGTGTAGCCGAGCTGGTTCTGATTGAAACCGTGGACGTAAATGCTGGAATTCTGCTCGTTATTGCCCCATGGATCGACGTTGGTGAACGTGACACCCGGCAAAAGGTCCAGCGCCTGCATCGGGCTCTGGCCCGGCATGAGCGTCTGCATTTCGTCGCCGCTGACGCTCATGACCGAGCGTGTGCGGTGTCCGGTGGCGACGATCTGTTCGATGTCATGTGCCTGCGCTTCACGCAGGCGCTGCGACTTTGGGCGCGCGGAGGGGTCCTTGCGGATGATGACGCCGCCATCCGGCATGGCCTCTGCCTTCAGTCCGCTCCCGCGCAGCAGGCGCTTGACCGCATCGTCGGGCGACAGCGTGCCGTCCACGGCGGGCGCACGCAGATGAGCCACGGCATCGGAGGTGAAAATGATGTTGCGGCCCGTCTGATGCCCCAGCGTTACGAGGGCCTGTGCCATGGGCTGCGGCGCGATATGCACCGGAGCGCTCGGGGCTGCAAGGCGCTGGACAGCGAATGCGTCAGAATGGTCGCGCCTGCCGACAGAAGCAGAACGGTGCGGCGGGGGTAACGGGAGGGCGGGGTCATGGGGCTCGTTTCCTGTCGTCGGGCCTGAAAGTGGTCTCGACAGGAAGACAGATGAGAAAATGAAAACCTCAGCGCGGTGCAGCGGTTTTCATCGAAACGTCACAAAGCGACGATTTCGTAAGCGTTATGGGCCGGACGAATCCGCAGGGGCAGCAGATGCGGGAGCATCTGCAAAAACGCATCTCCCTGACGCACATGATACACGCCGCTCAGACGCTGCGAGGCCAGACGTGGCGCGGACAGGACGATCTGGCGGGAGGCGTAACGGTTGATTTCCTGAATCACCTCCGCCAGCGGCTGATTGCGGAACACCAGTTCGCCGCTCTGCCAGGAGAGTAATGTTTCCAGATCGGGATAATCGATGTTCCAGCCGCCGTTGCGATCCATCCGCAGGCGCTGTCCGGGCATCACCCAGCGTCTTTGAAACACCCAAACAACTCATGGGCTGGCTTGGTCTCGTGCCATCAGAGGCTTCCAGTGGCACCCGTACCCGTCGCGGCGCCATCACAAAAACCGGAAACCGAGAAACACGCGCAATGCTG
>Ga0157363_1002500_pt1 | contig 16253 bp, 6 predicted proteins | sample AttsexASBM1_FD_111477 | JGI IMG/M metagenome (GOLD analysis project Ga0157363, IMG submission 111477) | Fungus gardens microbial communities from leaf cutter ant in Ribeirão Preto, State of São Paulo, Brazil - Atta sexdens ASBM1 | ecosystem: Host-associated > Fungi > Mycelium > Unclassified ...
ATTATTGTTTATTGCTAAATTAATATTTAAATACAAAATATTGTAAAATCTTTTAAACTAATCTGATTTCAGTATTGAAAAAGTAATAGAACTTGTAAAAAGTAATAGAACTTGTTACTTTTTTACAAATTAGTAACTGTAATTAGTTATTACTTTGATTCGATAATGATAACTAGTTATCTTTAAAAAGTAATTTTCCATTCACACCTCTTTTATGTGTACAGTAACACTTTTTGCCCATCCAAACTTAAATTGATTACCTACGTAAAAAAAGTTACGACTACCAGCTGGTTGAACCCACATTTTTCGTATACATCGCACGTTCGATCCCTCCTAAAGTAGGATACAGGTCTCCCTGCATTCGCCTCGCAACACTAATCAAATGAATAAACTTTGACTTGAATTTAGATGGCAAGGGCAAAGAAAAATCGGGTCAATATCAAATTATTCTCATTTAAAACTATCACAATTAATTAATTTTTTATATCCTTATCACATTTTTAATTCATGAGGAGATTTGCATGACAAGCTTTGAAAATATATATTATGAAACATTAAAACATTTCACTATATGCAAATGCTATTGAACCAGCCGATACGATTTTATACTATAGTTTCAATATTTTTTCAAATACGTCATTATTTAAATATTTGTATTTATTAATATTTATTTAAATATTCATAATTATTAAATTTTTAATAAATTATATCGCGTTACGCTGGATAGATTTTACCGGATTATTACCTTTATGAGATTTCAAATGTTATACATTTATATCATCCCACAACTATTATCTTACGTTACGACTAAGAAACGAGGTCACAAATCGAGGAAACGATTTCAATATTTATTCAAATATTTGTACATTATTAAATTATTTATCACAAATTTATCGCGATATACTGGATAGATTTTATTGAATCGCTATCTTTGTGAGATTTCGTACATTGTCATCTCACGATGTCATCTTAAGTTATGACTAAAAAATAAGGTCGCGAATCGAGGAAACGATATTCAATGTTTTGTCGGGTGGATCATAAATCGATTCTAGAAATTGGCTGTGTCATCGCGAATACGCGGGCAATATAAATCTCTCGGAGTAGTGCGCAAAATTTACGAAAGTCAAATTTATATCCGCGCGCACTTTTACGCATCTCATGTTATATAGCGTGTCCTATTTGCTCTCTCGCGTATATGTGCATATATATTGCGTTACGTAGACCACGTTACAGAAGGGAAAGACCCTATTGGAATGCAGCTATCGTTGAACTTTGGATGTCAGCCAAACCGGTTAGCCGTGGCTAGTGAGCACGCAAAAAAGGTGCGAGCCGTTCGTTGACGGACAGTATATGCGACGAGAAATTCCAACGAGAGGAAGACAGCGGACTAGGGTTGACCGAGACCAGACAAGGGTTGACATTTTACGTTGGAGTAACAATGTCGCGCGAATAACACTTTTAATGTGAAAAATGAGTTACATAAAGAGTCATGTGAATAAAACGGTTTGAAAAGGGATTGATTAAGATCAAAATTAAAACGCAAAAAGTATTGTGTATACCCAGCAAATTTAATTTAATAAGATAAACACTCTTGAAAATTTAAAGCAAAAAAGGAAAAATTCTAATTAAGATTGAAGCCCAGATAGAGTTAGTTCCAGCAAGATTAGTTCTAAATTAATCACACGATTTGTGTATCAATTTTTAACTTATTTAATTTAGAAATAGTTACTTGGGGAGATGTTTTTATACATCAGCAACAAAAGATTGTTGTAAAATACATGTTGATTTTTTATTTTTTAATAATTTATTCTTTAAATATACAATTCCATTGAAAAAGGTGTTATATTGAATAAAATCTTTATTATTTTTAGAAATATTGTCATAATAAGCTAACATATTTATTCCACTTAATATTTGTTTACTTTCTTCTTATCTTTCTCAAAAAATTATAAGCAAATTTATAATATTCTTAAAAACAATTCTTAAATTGAAACAATTAATATACAATATGTCATTAATAATAGAGATTTAATTAGGATATAAAAACACTCCAAATGTTCGTTTACATAAAAAGTGAGATAATTATTCCATTTTCAATATTATAATCTTATGTATAAATTACTTTATGAAGAATACATAACATAGAATCGAGATTAACATTAGCTAATATTAAAATAATTATATCTGCTTTTTCTGGTTAACGTAAAATAGAAGTAAGAGATATTTATTATATATAAATAAAGTGTAAATGTAAAGAACAGGTAGCTTTAAATAAACACGAATAAAGTGTAAGCATATTCTCAAGTACACTTCTTCATGTTCAGAGAACTTTTAGTATGTAATATCGTCAAAGTATAAATTCTTATTTCCTAGCATTTCTCGAAACAGTATAAGTAAGAAGAGTGAGAAAATATTTTCTTGAAGTCGGTAATATCGGCAGTACGAATTTTCTTAGAACTATTGGTATCATCGTTTTTCCAGTGATCTGCAGTTTTTCCGAAACTACCTATCCTATAGGTACCTTCCCTCGAGTCGTACCCAGTACCGAGCGTAACGACGACATGATAAACTCTTCGTGCACAGTTAAGGGTAGGTGCAACTCCGCTCCGCCAACTCCTCTTTAAGCCCCTGGTCTATGTACCCCAAGGCTCTCGATAACGAGGTAGTGAGGGTAAACCAAAATTGGTCGAAATTGGTCAACACGGGGTTAAATTTGACGTCTCGTTCGATAAATCCACGCTCGTTGATTAAATTGTGCTATGTGGAGAATCGTATGCATTTGATCTTCCAAAGATCGCGATTGAGATCGGTAGATCGCGCGAACATCTTATACAACACGGATTACTTCAGCAATATTATTATATAGTAGCATTGTAAATATTGCAGCAATGTTGCTGCAAGCTTTTGCGCTATATGGGATGTAACGTTTTGTGTTTCATGAGCGCGAGACTAGAAGATGAATAGGTGCAATCGTCCACAAATAGATGAACAAGCGGTCCATCGCCTCGAAAAAAAATTGAGATCACAAATCACAATAATCGAGTTACATACGTCATATAAATATCTCGTGAGATAGATAAAATGAATGAGTATTTTAAATGGTGCGGAGCCTCAAATAATATAGAGCTTTATTTATAAGAGAGAAAAAGAAGAGATATCGAGAAGGATTAGAAAATAATAATAATCCTTTGCTCGATATGGAAAATAATATATAAAACATGTAATGTTCTCAAAGCTGTCAATATCTTTCAATGGAACAAATTTATCGTTAGTAAAAAATATTTAACTTTGAAAAAGGATCATAAATTTATCGTGATAAATTTATTACCATATTATTCGAACTTTCATACCAAATTAATGAACTCGTTCAAATATCAAATTTTATACTCGATTCATAATTATGTAAGTACGATACTTTTTCCATCAAAGTTCCTGTTAAAAAATGTTTCGATAAACATCTTTCTCATTTTGCGTGCCATTAGATTCTTTCTGTTCTTCTACTATGTACATACATAAAAAGTTTAGTAAAAAATTACAGTTTAAAAAAAATCTTCTAAAAAAAATGCTACGAAGAATTTATGAACGTAAAAGGGATTTTTATGTTTCTCTCGATCTTTATTAAATCGCATTATGGAACAGCACGTCGACAGGTACGTTCAAAAAAAGTAAAGCTCTCGCCTTACTCGTAGTTCTTTCATCAGAATGCACCAGTGTTTATCACGCACTTGATAACCGCCTCTGGCTCTCCGTAACGCGTCAGGAACGGCGACTTACCTGGCATGCCGCGGGTAAATTGTACCGCTAAACTTCGTGAATTTAGTGAGAAACTTGGCTACCGTAACGGAGAGAGCACCTAGCCGACGATTCCTGCTCTTTTGAACCGATCTTCATACTTAACCCCCCGCGGACTGCTGCGCATCCGTTTTAAAAGACGGAAGTTGAGTGAAGAACTGAGAGCGCGTTTCATGTCTTGTCGCTGCGACGTCGGCGGCGAACTAGTGATAAAAGCGAAATAATAAAAGTCGAGAGAATTAAGACAAGTTATAGTTTCTCAGTGGAAACGATAAAGACATTATAGCGACTTTGTAAATTCAAGGGAGGATTCTTGTCTAGAAGCTAAAAAGATAATAAGAAAATAAGATGTTCTTAAGAACTGTTTTTTAAAGAAAATTATTTTAAAAAAATTATTCAAATATTAAAAATTTTTTATATATAAAAAAATATATTTCATAAATCTCTCTAAACGTCTCTGAATTTTTACCTATTGTTGGTCTCTCGCTATTATAGTTTAAATAATAACATTTCGCGGCGATGTAATCGAATTCTGGAAACTCTCGTTTCTCTCCTAAAATAAAAAAAATCAAAGTTTGTTTTACTCGTTAAACGTTGTTTTTGGTACTATCGAGCTACTACATATTTTGAAGTGCGAAAATAACAAAATGACAGCCTCGTCAAAAATGCAAAAATCAATACTTTTACTTTCATAAACCATCATTTTGTTACTTTAATTTAAGGCAGCATTTAAGCATTTTAGTAAATTAAAAAACAATGTTCAACGAGTAAAACAAACTTTGTTTTTTTTTATTTCAGATTTATAGAGTAGAGATGAGAACTTCCATAAATCGATCATGTCGTGGACCGTTTTTTGTTGAATTAGAGAGAGAGTAATATGAAAATTCAAAAAAATTTAAAGACATCTATGAAACATATATCTTTTATTCATAAAAAGTTTAAAATGTTAGAATAAATAATTTTCTTTATAATAAAGTTTCTAAAGATATTTTATTGTTTTCTAAACAAGAAGATTTTCTTTAAAGTTATATACTAAAATATACTAAAAAGTACTATTGCAAAGAAATGATAAACAACTAATTAAATTTTTATTTCTGTGTATCTGAGCAATAAATACTCGTCATGTTATATAGATCGAAATAATTCCGTCAGCAAGGTAATGATAACATTTTCATAGTACTCGTAACATTTTCACAGTACTCATCTGTGGAGTCTGATTTCTGCTCATACGTGAGATCACGAGAGGTTGCGAGAACATTTCGAGGAGAAAGTTACGCGTACTGCAAGGCTGTTGCTAATAATGGTAGTAGAACTTTGATATGAATTTCCTTAATGATTTGAGTTTGACACAGCGACGTGGAAACTTAAACATATCTATGTCAAGGATTGATTCTACGCTTCCATCTTTGTAACTATTAAGTTTCTCTTGTTCTCCTTTTGCATTTCTTCATATGATAGTAATTTATTTTGAGTCTTATAATTGAATTACAATTTTCTTTTATGAATTAAAAAATTATGATTTTTTATAGTTCCGAATAGAAGGAAAGAATTATTTATACGGAAAAAATTATTTATAAGGAAGGAATAATTAAAAAACAGGATTTTATGAATGAATCATATAATTTTTAAATTTTGGTAAATTAATTTTTTTTAATACAATGGGTCTTTGAATAAATAAAGTTGTTTAAAAGAAATGTTGGTTAAAATGTAATTAAATTATTGTTATATTATATTTTAATATTAAAAAGGAGACTGTACATATTCTCATTAAAAAAATTTTTTTTGAAACGCTGCTAAATTTTTTGTATCTTTTTCAATATAATATAGAAAAATTATAATTTTTTTCATTTTATTAAAAAATAAACGTTAACACATAAGAAAAATTCAAATCGCAAATTATAACACAAAATTTTATGCTTCAGTAAATATTATTAAATTTATCATCACTTCGATTTGTTCGAATAAATCTTTTCTTCTCGTATCATTTCTCTTTCCTATCATTTCGCTACATTTTTAAAATAAACGGTTCAATAACGCGATGAAACAGTTGTCAGAATTAAGTATAGAATGGCTTAAAACAAAGGCTTTATATTTAAAAAATTGTAATATTACCAGTTTTGCAATTGTATGGGTATTTTATATATGTTTACAACAATGAGACTTCTCTGTATAAAGCGTGACTCATCGGTTCGCAGACGAATGTGTTTCATGCTGACGTCATGTTTTTCATGGTAGCTACACAAGTGCGCTTGAGAGAACAGTCATTAATTATACTTATATGAAATTCTATTTCAATCCCGTTGAACTATAATAAAGAAGTTCGTTTACCTCATGTTCCATGCGTTCAATATGAATATTTAAAATAACAGAAATATGTATAATATCCGACAACATTGGAATAATAATAATAATAATGTGACTGGGTTACGAAAGCTCGTGAGCATTAATTTTTTGATGTCGATTACAAAACATATTAAAAGAATCGTTTTTTGGCACACTTGCTACGTGTATATTTTGCATAAGTTACATAAAAAAGAAAAATTCTTGTTTATTGAGTTATTCGAGTCGGATTGACGTTTTTCAAAAACATTTTTGAAAATATTATTCTAAAAGGATACTTTCTTTATGTTTAATTATACAATTATTTATAAAAAACAGAGTTTAAATATATTATACATATTATTATATTAATTAAATTGTAGATATATTTTTTTAAAATGCAATACTATGTATATTTTTAAATAAATCTTTTTTTAAATAAATATATATGATTACATATTTTTAAAAAATATTAAATTAAAAATTGATTTATACTGAAATTAGAACTCGAAATCCGGAAATATATAAAAACATAAATATTACATATCATATTTATATTTTTATATTTCAAATTGTACTGTTCTAGTTTCAGTAAAAATCATAATTTTTTGTTCAATAATTTTTTAAATAAATGTTTAAAGTTCTAACTGCCGACGATCTAATATTCTAATGTATAATAAACAACTTTACAAAAGTCATGGTCAGATTTATTCAAATTAGCTGAACCATTAAAATGTAAATATCTTCGTTAAACATCGGTTACTTATAGCTAGTAGATAATGGACGAATAATGAAGCTTGGAGTAAGATTTACCCATTGTCTAGTCTCCGGAGACATATTACGTTCGAATAAATCGATTCTTCTTTATTTCGTCGGTCGTGTCCTCTCTACCTGATACAATTGTTCGTGCAGCTATTCTGCTACAGTGCCCGCATAATGTCCGCGTAGCATCTCGAGAGACTCATTGTCACGGAAATTTCAAATTCACATTGTTCACCCTTGCATTTTCTTTATCCGATGATTTTCACGACCTGTGAATGTATCTCAGCGTGAAATACGTTTTTACCAAAACACTTTTTAAGCTTTTTAAAAGTATAGTAGTGTATTTTTCAGACTCTTTTAGTTTGTAGAAAAAAAATTGAGATTCCATATTTTAGTTTTTTCTTTAAAAGAAATCCTAGAATTTACAAAAATTTACATGAATTCACAAACATTTTAGAATGTAAAATTTTTTCTCTGTAAAAGAAAATTTTTACAAAATTATTAGCCGAGTTAAATATTTGAAAATTTCTGAGTGACATTTTTTTAAAAGAAAATTAATTGATTTCGCTTTTCATAATATAAAAATGTTCTTGAATATTGATGTACTCTTAATTTTTATACTGATTTTGATTTAAAAAAATATGATATTATCTATTTAAACAGATATTTTTATACTGTAATCAGAATCTATGATCACAGTATGAATTTCTGAGATATTTCTTCCATAATATTTCAAGTATTCGAGAATTATATAGCCGGATTTTTTCATTTTCAAAATAAAATTCTCCGTTTATTTTTGGATAAATTTTTGGCGGGTTCTATAAAAAAGAATAAAAACAATAAACAGTAGCTTAAGATTATACATGTAATGACATTCTAGCGCGCTCGAGAGAGTAAAAGGGAAAGAATAGATAAAACTCCCTTGTCTGCGAGAGGAGAGAAGAGCTATTTGACGCACTTTCGCGTTGTAAAGGTTTCGCTTCGAAAATGACTGCCAATGCCGCAAGGATTTTTTTGGATGAAGTAACAAACAACGTACACGTGGACATAAATGTTGCATATTTTCTGTATTACGTGTTATATGAAATTATATATAAATTATATATATGAAATTTTGCGAGATTAGCACAAATGTTTATAGACACGTTTATAAATTATAGGAATATCACGCGAGTTTGAGAAACATCTGTTCTATTCTATTTTGATATCATATACCATTCAATTAATATATTTAGAATTTATTTTTTATAGATAATTACATGTAAATTATACAGCGCGTACAAAATTTTTTTTACTTTATATTAAACTGTAATGAAATCATAATAAAAATTATATTTTTATTGTAATTAAGTGTATTGATCATAATAACAATATAAACAATAGATTCTCTATATGGAGCGAATGAGAATCAAGTGCGATAATTACGCAAATTAATTATTTAATGTATTCTTATTATTAATTAGTAGAAGAATAAAAAAATGTTTCGGCTTCTTTCTGAGCCATCTTTAGTGAATCAAAGTATAATTGTGAGCGTTGTTTCTCAAACTCTAAATGAAGAAATAATGGCTACGTTCATTTCAAAGAAAACTAATCAGTTAGCGCTTAACGATTTTTTAATATGATTGGTTCCTACATAGATTCAGCGATAAATTAAAGACAAGAATCAATCATATTAAAGAATAAGTTGATTGATTAGTTTTTTCTGTTGAACGCAGCCAATAAGTGTATTGTTCACGTTGATTGCAATAACGCTTACAATTATATTTTGATTCACTAAAGGTGCTTCGGAAAGAAATCGAAACGTTTGATTCTTGTACTGATTAAGAAGAATACATTAAATAATTAATTTGTGCTCCAATTGCCGCGCTTGACTCTTATTTGCCCTGTATATTTTTCTTTATTTTTGATCAATCTTTTTTGCACTTTTAACGCGTGTGTTATTATTTGCCATATACATCCGAAAGAAAAAGTATTTCCGTAAGAAAGATGGTTGCTCTGACGTAATCGTATCGCCGTAAGGTACTCTTACGATATGTTGGTGTTTCGCTAACGGAAGTGCCGGAGGTGCCTTCCAGTCTTTCGAACCCTTTTACCCACGGCGTTTCCACGACGAGACTAACTTCATTATCAGGTACTCGCTGATTCGGAAACTGGGGCATCCTCGCCTAGTCTCCAACGACCCAACGGGCGAATTTTATCGGATTATGGCCTTAATCGCACCGTGATAGGAACAGCATAAATGCGACCCATAAACCTCTGCGTCTCGATAGACAGTGAAAGTCGGCAAATTGCGCCTTTTAAAAAGAATCACGATTTCGACACGAAGATAATGTGATTAAAAAGATGCAAAATCGGCATCAATGTGGATTTATCTATCGAATAGAGAGCGAAGTACTGTTGCGCAAAATGCATATCAAATTGATAGATCAAATCGACAGAAACAAATCTAAATAGAGATTGATGCTGCATCAATAATATTCTTTTCTATCATGATTAGAATAAACTTATTCAAAAATTCATGCAAATAAATTTCTTTAAGAAGATAAATATGTAATGGATTGCTTTATTTTTGGGTCCTCTTTAATGTGTACTTAGATATAATTATAAATAATGAAAATAAACTGAGTTATTACATTTCATAAGTCCATTACATTTCATAACTTTTACGTAACATTAATAAATAATGTAGATTTCCTATTTTTTCATTTACTAGTTTATTGAAATTCGATTTAACTGTCTCTTTTCTCTCTTTAGCATGACTGTTGCGATAAGATGAAATTATACAAATTATTGCGGAAAATCTCAATTCCGCCGCAGTAGATTCAACATAGTTTTCGCAAGGATTTCCGACTGAAGGAAAAATTTGTGCACGTCTTTTGTTTCAATGCTGAATCGAGAGAGGGAATCTCGGTAATGTGCGACGCGACAGGAGGGGAGAATCTCGATGGAGACGCTTCTTTAATTCTTTAATGTGGAATATTTCTGCACTTAATTAAACGTATTGAACGCTACCAGTCCCGTGACCAGGGCGTCGGGTTCCCTGAGTGCTGCTTGTAATAAAGTACGTTTTATTCTTGGCGTCCCTCCTCAGTTCCGCACGTACCACACTTTCTCGCACTCTATCTTGTTGTTTTAGCTTCATCTCTTCTTGTCTCGAGCACTCGGTGACCACACCCGATCCCGTTCTCTTCAATGGACTTCAACTCGTCAAAGCTAATGTACAGGCGTAATTCCTCTTCTCAACTGTTACGAAAATTCTTTGATGGTATGGGCGAGCTCTTTATGCTCGACATTCTTTTTGTAATCATATTAGCACATAAAATGATTGTCAGAGAAGAGATATAGATAGATAGATAGATAGATAGATAGATAGATAGATAGATAGATAAATAGATAGATAGATAGATAGATAGATAAATAGATAGATAGATAGATGGATGAATGGATGGATGGATGGATGGATGGATGGATGGATGGATGGATGGATGGATGGATGGATGGATGGATGGATGGATGGATGGATGAATGGATGGATGGATGGATGGATGGATGGATGGATGGATGGATGGATGGATGGATGGATGGATGGAGAGAGAGAGAGAGAGAGAGAGGAAAAATCTGGAAAGATTTGAAGAATGAAGAAATACACTTTAAAATTGACGCAAAATTGGAGTATGAAAAAATTGAGCGAGAGAAAGAGACAGAAAGCGACGAAAGGACGAAAAAAATTATTGAATGTTTGAAGCAGAGAATGAGAAAACAAGGTAAATAAGAAATAAAAGAAAAGGAGAGAAAAGCATAGAGAACGAACAAAAAAAAGTTTATATGAAAAAGAAATGGAAAATACAAAAAAATATGTGAGGGAAAATATAAATGAAAATTGGAAAACTACATAAAAATCAGACCAGATTTTTATTAACCATAAATTGCGTAGATAATATACGTTATTCGATAAAAATTTAAAGCTCTGCTTCATCATTCTTTAAGTAGTCATCTCTTTTGAATTTAAATGAAGTATAAAACTTGTGTAATTATGTGCAATTTTCTCTTGACATTTTGCTCACATAACAAAATTTATTAAATCCTAACAACTTTATAATTCTGTGTACTGTGTGATTTATACGTTTATTTTGTTTGTGAGAAATGAAATAACTAAGCTTCGCAAATCACCATATAATTTACAGAATGGCGAATGGCGGAAGGTAAGAATACTGCAAGAAATACAGATGAAGACTTAAAATTTTATCAAGAGAGGAGAGATCGTGTGTAAAATATGCTCGAGGAATAATTGAGTATAATACAGATGTTTTCTACTTGGCGAGATGCATCGTATGTCTGGGGTATATGATGATAGACATGAGACGATGGACAGAAAGATACGAAAATGCGTTTGGTTGAAAGCACGGAGAAAGTAAGAGGGAGCGAAAAAGTAAGGAAATGACTTCCCCATCTTTCTCGAGCTTAAACCGAGGAGCAAAATTTGTTTATGCAAATTTTAATTGCGGCCCAAGGCGTAACTCCTAATTCCGTTGAAATTAATACAAATTGCATTCCGCCAGTGACTACTCCTCTAACCGACCGACTCTCACCTTCGCATGCACACAAGGCGCATTACTTCGACTCCCTATTGCTATGAGACTTTTATAAAGTTTTTCTCTTTTACTTCTGCAACAGTTGCACGTCCATTCGCTGCGGGATTATTTGATAAGCATAATAATATCAGATCATAAGTATGGTGATACTAAAAGTTATATATTCATGTAGCGGATAACTAGCGCAGATATCTCTAAGGGCAACTGTAAAATGTTGGGACATTGTTACATATCAAGAGAAGTGTAATATTGGAATATACCTAATGATGTAATTTAGTAAGTAGATTGCGAATTACATAATCTGTAAATTCAGTTTATAGATAAATCGTTGTTGAAATCTTATTTATTTCGTAAGTTTTAATAACTTTCTTTAAGAACATAGTACTTTTTTATGTTTTGGCATCCTTTATTAACAATACGAAATCTTTTTATTTTATTTTATTAAAATTTATTTTATTAAGTATTGTTAAAGATAATGTTTATAATAGCACATTTAGTTATTGCATTTGTTTACTTTAATTTTCTGTTGTCTTAAGAGCGAATCGGACATACAGTTAATTGTAATCTCTAATTTAGATTATTCGGGATTATTCGGGATTATTCGGGATTATTCAAACATCACATCAATCTGGACGATTATTAACCACTCCGACAGGACGATTTTGAAGTATCTAAAATGTAGCTAGATATAGATATGAAAATAATTTTAATTGATCCATCAAAATGTAGTACGTTTAAAAGATGATTGCTAGAATATGGAAATTTTTTGTTACATTTCTCATTATGCTCGAATATTTTACATAATTTTTTTGATGAATTAATCAAAATCATTTTCAAATCTGTATCCAGTTAAATTTTTAAATACTTCAGCAAAACTATTCTTTCCATGCGGTGTGCTGTAAAAAGCTCCCAATATGCTGCGAAAATTTTAGAGAAAGTAAAAAAAAAATTTAGAAATAAGTAAAAGAGCGAATGAGGCATAAAAAAATGTTTAAGAATTTAAAAAATTAACTAAATTATATTGTGTATGTTTACTTTTATTTTAACCAAAGTGATATCATTATTTCAATAAAATCACTTTCAAAACGATAAAAGCAAAGTAAAATTTTTAGAATTTTATTTTTTAGTTTTGAACGTTGTGTTAGCGCTATCTGATAATAAAAATCTACTGAGCGCTGAAGCGTGTACATTTAATGATGTACCTCGAGAAATTTGGTTCGTCATTTAATATGCCGCGAATTGTAAAATGTTGGAAACGCTGCTCTATGTGAATATGTTAAAGATTCACGATCGAATTTTTCAAGCATACAATCAAAGCTACAAGCATGTATAAATGATATGCACTCTGATTTTTTTTCACGCTACAGAATACAAATCCATTTTTATTAATAGTCGGCGTCACTAAATTAACAGCGATTTTTACTTTGTTTAATTTAAACTGAAAACACACACATCAATTAGCAACACGAAATATCTGTATCTTGTAAAGAAGCATCGAAATTATTTAAATTTAATCGCGTGTTATACAACAAAATTCAACAATTCGATTCCATATTATGCATGTAATATGTTCAACAACAAAAGCTTTTCTGTTAAATTTTAAATGTTCCATGTCAGAGCGATGCAAAATATGTGTGCGAGAGAAACACTGTAAAAATGAACAAACGCGAAAAATTAGCACTCTCACGTGTACATGAAAGTATTCGGCATGCTAATTTGCGCGGCTATTGTGATGAGAAATGCCTTGTGATGAGGAACAATGTAAAAGAGCGAAATGAATGAACGTGATGGTGAAGGCTGGTAGAAAGAACATGTATTAAGCTACCTTCGTGAATTAAAGCGAATTAACGAACCTCTTCAACGGTATTGCGTTATATTTTTTTATTAAAAATAAAAAAAAGAAGAATCTGAGTATAATCTCTTTACTTACGACTACTTCGACAGATTTTCAAACTGATCAGCATCATACGTTGAGAATTAGAAAAAAAGTGAAGAATAAGTTGAACCAAGATTAATCTATACTGGTAGAAAGACGTGTATTAATTAATTTATTTTTTAACATAATTGTAATTATTTATGTTCAAAGATTCTGCAAATTATTTTTATTACTCATCTGAATTTAATTCACTGCTGCATTTTAAAACACACAATCATTATACATGTAATGTGAAATAATATATTTTTTAATTGGTTTTTATATAGTGAATAAATGTTATTTAATCAAACCATCGCTTCTTGTTACAAATAAACTTGCTGACACACATGGCAGTAATGCAATTTAATAAAACTGTAAGTAGTTTAATAAAACAAAAACAGTCTATTTACAGTAGAGTAGTATTATCGGCTTGTTAAAGATTAAAGTAATTAATATCTACAAAAGTATAATAGTTTAGTAGTTAATATCTACAAAAATTTTCATATCTTATCTTTTATTTATATCTTAGCTTTGTAATACCAGAATGGACATAATCTTTTATATAACATGAGATTAACCTTTTTCTCAATGGTTTAAATAACAATTTCATCAATATAAATAGTTATATAAATAGTTATTTATATACACATATAGACTGGGCTAGTAATTAAGATAAAACGATAGAAAACATGATATATTTATGAAAAAATACGGATCAAGATTAAAATACATAAAATAGCATTATTTAATAACCTAAATCTATCTTGATTGTTTTGATTGCGCAACTGTTACAAATTTTGCGGGATGCCGGCTATAACAATTCAGCGCGACCAATCCATAAACCGGCAGGTTTTACTATTCGAATATGACATTTATGACGTATATACTGTCCGTTATATACTCTCGATTTATTCGGGTCAGTTTATTAATGCCATTTGCTGGCCGATCTCTCCGTATGCAATGCTATATTTGAGATTACGTTAACAGAAAACAGGTATGTGCAATTGAAACTTGTGACATAATAATCTTTAAACTTATAAATTCTTGACAATTTAGACAACGTTCAATCAACGTTTATTCAATGTTTATTCAATATTTCCGAAATATATAACGAAAGAAATTAAAAACTGTTTTACATATAAGGGATGATTTTACTCTTTAAAATTTCTTTACTTGTATTTACGTAATCTGTACGTAATTATGTATACAAAGTTTTAAAATCAGATTTTAACATTTTGCAAGGTTTTTTCGTAAATTGGAAGCTTGTATATTTCGCACTGTTCTTTTGCGTACACTCGAAGTTCGAAACGTGAAACGAAATAAGTTACAATTATGTATATATGTTGTACTATGTGACTGAAAACACAAAATTGCATTATAGTTGTTCAACTACAAAGTTCACATTGTCTTTGCCACTTAAGATTTGTCCTTATAAAGTTTAACTCTATGATTCATCTCAACAAAGCAGTAAAGGAATATATGTAATATGGAGAGAAATCAGAATTAAGAACAAAAATCTAATTTATTATGTTTAATATTTCATTCATTTTACATTCAATTTGATTATTTGAATTTATTTCGCTTTTTAATGTTTTCATAAGTGTATTTTTTTATGTTTATTTTATTAGAGAGAGAAAAAATAATTTTCATGTAAAAAATTTTTAAATATTTCTTATAAATATGAGAATTAACAGAAATTGTTAATATTTTTGAATGTTTAATAAATAAAGAGGTGCAATGTGCAATGATCTTCATCTCACTAGTAAATAAGATAGTGTATATACCATATAGAGATAATAAACCATCGTTGGGAAATGAAGGAGAAGGCGAGAATAAAGGGAAAGATATACCGCTTGTGTAAGCAATTCTCGAAGGATATGTGCTCCGCTGTCATGCATACATCACGTTCTGTCTGTATTTATGTGTATTCTACTCTGTTTCGAGAAATGTAAACCTATACATCTTTTAGCAAAGCCAACTCACAATTAGTTGGAGTGAGCTCGAGTGGATGGGATTAATCGGTATACATGCAAATGTAGTGAAACGTATACAGAAAGATACAAAGTTTTTAACCAAGTAGAATAGAGTTTAATAAATAAGTTAAATGTTACGTTCACATTATAAATGGCGAGGAATATTACGTTAATATTTTATGGAACTGAATCGTTAATGTTATGTAAAATGTCATGTAATTTAATCTAAATTAAATTTTAAGTGATAACAATAATAGACTGCTAAAATGTTATACAATGCAAGATAATCTTTATTTAAAAATCCCAAATCCTAACTTCAGGTATCTCTCAGTTTTTTCGAAAATTAATATAATAAATATAACAAATTAAAAAAATTAATATAAAAAAAGCTTATTTATCAAAAATAAATAAATCTAAAAATTTTGAAATTATGTTGAGCAATCATTAAAACTTAAGGGAAGAAAAAAATTTAAGTACTACAATATTTTAGGTCCAATTGATTTTCTTCGATACATAGATGGTGTAAATACAGTTCGGATTAATATGTTTTTCATCGACAGTGTAGCAAACAGGAATGTTGTTCGCATTAATTTAAACTGTATTTGTATTGCTTATGCATCGGATAAAAATTGATTAATTCTGAAATATTGTAATACTTAATGTTTTCCTGTTTTGTCTGAGACTTGTTATTCTGCCAAGTGTTAATTGATCCGATGACATCAACATTTTTATATTTATTGTTTATTTTCAAAAGGAATGTCTGAGACTAAGGTTTGAAATTTTATCTTTTGCAACAAACCGTATTTCAAAAGCGTATTTTCATTTCTAATTCTCTCCTTGTTAATCAAAATTTGAAAAGCAAATTTGAGATGTATTAGCGTGCATAGGCGAGCACGTTGA
>Ga0157363_1002501_pt1 | contig 16246 bp, 5 predicted proteins | sample AttsexASBM1_FD_111477 | JGI IMG/M metagenome (GOLD analysis project Ga0157363, IMG submission 111477) | Fungus gardens microbial communities from leaf cutter ant in Ribeirão Preto, State of São Paulo, Brazil - Atta sexdens ASBM1 | ecosystem: Host-associated > Fungi > Mycelium > Unclassified ...
GATGCGTCGACGGGTTGCACCAGGTTGCACCAGGTTCAGCGGCTCTCTTTATCCTTGCAAGGACGCGCGTTCGCTCGCGCGCGGCTGTTCCCTTCCTCGCCGCTCTATGGCGAACCAGTGCGGTGGCCGTAATCGCTGCCGTTTAATCGCGCATAATCATTACTAATCGACCGCAAAGACGATTGCGGCATCTACCACTTTATTATTACGACAGCGGGGATAAAGCTCCGCCATTTGTTACGCCCATTGTGTCGAGTTTCGCGGCGTGGTGCGGTGCGGCGCAGACTCCCGCTGTTCGTTGTTGCCGTTGTCGTTGTTGCTGCCGTCGCTGGTAATCGAGGTTGCTGGCGTTGCTGCACCGCGGTCGGTAGCGACCGCGCGCCGATCTTCGGTATATAAGTAACGAGCGAGGCGAAGGAAGAGAGTAAAGAAAAGGAAAGCGAGAGAAAGAAGATGAGAGGCGAGAGATGTGAAACTCCGGACAAAAATGTATATCAATTAATTTTCTCACGGCGGGGCGTGACTCTCGTCTTCTCGGCGTGGCTCGTTACGCCAAGGTCAGGACCTTCGAAGTATCGTCGGCTTAATTCTTGCTCCTCTCTTGTTATACGCGAACATAGCGAACATACAGGACGGACGTTTCTCCCTTTGTGTTCGAGTCGCGCTTTTGTACTGCGCTTTCGTTAACGAAAAGCATCTATGATTTTTTTATGTCCCTTTTATCTTTCTCGTTTCTATTTCGTAGATCCAACGAAGGAAAGTCCTTCCTTTGTGTAGTTTTGATGCTCGCGATATACGTGGAATACGCTGCCTTGGAATCTAAAGCCTAGACGCGTAACATTAATATTAAGTGAAATATATTTCCCAATTTGAGGTTTCGACATTCAAGGATCTAGGTAAGTATTTATCCGTTAAACAGAGGAATACTCTTGAGCAACATGGAAACATCTTCATAATCTTTAAAAGCGAAATTATCGTATCTTTAGAAATCAAGAATTTATTCAAGGTTAGCGCTAATCGATCTTATTGCACTTCACCAATAGTCGCAAAAAGTGAAGAATTTATCGATTACTTTTGTGCATCAATGCTTTCTCTCCAAGTATTCTTGCCTTCTTGCCTTGGATCTTACGCGAGGTACTTCAGAAATTGCGCCGTACCTTCAGGGACTGCGTCGGTCTCTCTAGCTCTTTACTTGCACGCTAATGTGCTCGATGCTCCATATTTATCTTCCTTAATCATCCTGAAAGCAGCAGCAAATCAACGGAATGCACGGCTACAGTATAGTAACTTCAGTTCAGGACGCGGACCCTCATTGGCGAGTTTACGGCTCTTCTTTATCGCGAGCTGATGATGGCCATAGCGTCAAAATAAAATGCCCACCGGTTCATTGCCTATCTGGATCGTCGTGCTCCTCGCCTTCGAGAACGAGACGTTTTCGATTTTTCTGCGGCAGCTGGTCTACCGAGGTCTTGGCGACACTTCGTCCTGATATGGAAAAGAAGAACGCTCTCTCTTCCCTTTCTCTCTCTCTCTCTTTCTCACCTTGACGACTCAATCCGTTCCTTCGTAGACTTATGGCCTACGTAGAAAATGATGGAGCTTTATGATAAAATTCATGAGTCGAGCGGATCCGTAGGAGCGAGCACGCGAGCGATTAACATAAAGGAGTCTCATTAGCAACCGCCAGTCGCCGAAATGTCAGGCTTGTTTTTCTATTCACCCGGAATTACTTGTATGCAGCCCTCGCGATTCGCTGACGAAAAAGCTCCATTGTCACCTTGATAAAATATTTTTGCCATTGTTATTCTAATTTCAAAGTTATATCGAGATGAAATTGGGCAACAATTATTGTATAGCGTCCATTACAGAATTTCGTTTATTATATATCGGCAAATATTATTATCTTGATATGAAAACGGATATAATATCTCGTTAATAAATATAATCTGAAATTAATAAAAAGATTGAATATCTAATGTTATATATTTATTTCTCCGAATGACGATCCATCGGACCCACTCAATTATATTTTTTATGTTACATCTACAAATTTGAATTGTTATTAAAGTGATGCCTAAATTCTAAGCAGAATTGTTAAGCTCGTAACGTATTTTTGTAAGACTTGTAAGAATTTTTAAATGCTTTATATAATATTTTTACGAGCAGCTTTTTACTAGCCGTAAAATTTACAATATATTTATGAATAAATCGTATGTCTTACGATATATACATATAAAATTAGAATACTAATCATATAGTAGCTTACAAATTCTTACAAGTTTTACGAGAACACGTTACGAGTCTTACGATTCTGCTTAGAATTGACCCATAAACTTAGCATTCACACACATAAATACCCACATTTTTAACTTAACATACGAGTTATGTTATTTTGATCCCTAAAAATTAATTAGTGATAGATTTACCATATACATATAGTGATAAATATTAATAGTAGATTTTAATCAACATAAATTAAACAGGTTTTATAGATTTAGCGTCAATAATTGTGTTACAGATTTTGATGTCAACTCCAAAGGGTCAATCTAATAAAAAGATAGACAAAACTTCTTGACATATCCTTACATAGTAAGCAGCCTTTAGAGCGTTTACAATGTGAAGACCGGAGATATTCTTGTCTTCTTCAGCCTCTACCAGAAAGCGCCTTCGATACAAGGCAAAGTAGTTGCTCGTTACGCGGTCGAGCAAACGACGATGATCCGTGTTGCTAATCCATGTCGGGGAGAACGTCTCGCACGGATAATAATCCGCGATCTCGACTTCAACAAGATGGTATTTCTATAGGGTGTACAATCCGGCGCCAGCGAGACGTAGTCGAGCAATTAACCGGGAGACGTTACTGCTCTATAAGACTTCTGCGAGCACCGTACTCCGTATTTCTCGTTTCAAGGACGAAAAAATGCGTTTCAAGGACGAAAAAGGATCATGACGCATCGCGATAGATGCTACTTAACGCGTGAAAATAAATAATATGGACAATCCGAAATGAATCGGCTTTCGGACAAACGTTTAGTATATTTTTAACGCTTATCATGTCGCGACTTTTTTCCCGCCGGAGTCACATCGCTGGCAATGGTTGCGTTCAGCAGAGAAAACTAATCAGTTAGCGCTTAGCGATTCTTTAATATGATTGGTTCTTGTCTTTAGTTCTTCGTTGGATGTAAGTATAGGAATGTTATTTACCAGATACAGTCCCGAATGTGTCTCGATATGCGTGATCTTTGATAATGCGAGGCTAGCGGAGAAAAGTTTGTTTATGTATGCGATGTAATCTCTCACACGTGTTTATCGGTACCTTAACAAATCTGACACTACGGCGGCGAGAAATTAATTACGCACGCTATATAGCGATAAGAAGCCGTAATAATTTGCCGTAATCACAACACGCGTCGAAGATAACGAAAATAAGAGAAAGAGGAAGAGTTAAAAAAGAATAACACAGATAATATACAATGTATAGCCCATAGCAGATGTAATTTATCAAGTCAATTATTTCGAATGTGTGAATAAGCTTTAACATTCCATTAACTTCGTACTTGAGATCGTATCTATTTCAATACAGCCGGATTTGCAGATTCAAAGATCTCATAAATACATTTTTCTCAGAAGCTTGATATAGATAAATATAAAAATGAAAAATATAATCTAATTTTAATAATATTCCGTATTTATATCTTATTTTTATCGATAAATGCGCGCATTTATTTCTGGAGATTCTTGATGTATGTAACATAAACTATAAGGGATAGACAAAATAATGCGAATACCTGGGAAATATACTTTTATCAAAAAGTTGGCCTACCGTTTGCCTTTAATATTACATGCTTGAGTAGTGTATAACAATTACAATGCAATTTGTTATATCATTCTTCTAGTGGAATATCTTCTAATTGCTTAAAAAATATTGAAATCTGTTTCTCAACTTAAATCAAAACTATAAATGATTTATTGATATTTAAATCAGGCGATTGCATTGGCTAGAAAAGATATTGAAATTTTGAAGAACAGAAGGCAATTTTGGAAACTAGAATGAAAAGCAAATTTTCTCTTTTAATATCATTTATGTATAAATAATTGATGTTTTACTAAAACTGTTCCAAAATTAAAGCTGTTCTATATTGTCAATAAAATATTGAAAATCTATAAATCAGTACTGAAAATCTAGCATTCGATGCAAATCTTGCACGTGACGTAAACTATAGATTTTCAGTACTGGCAGTAAATTTTAGTACATAGCCTAAAAGAGTAACATCACATTCTATTGTTAAGTATTCAAGCATTATGTGATTATTCCAACAAGGACAGAATATGTATTAAAAGTAATTGGGCCAATCTATTATTAGTAAATATTATAGTGTATATATATAAAATAAGTACTGTACATATTTCCAAGATGTTCATTATTTATATCTATTCTCTGTGTATGCTGAATGCGCGCGTTTATCGATAAAAGTGAGATACAAATAGATGTTAATTTTTATTTTTCATAGATATTTTTTATTCTTCATTCATCGTTAATATTTATTTGATATCTATTATGGTATAATAGTCCACTACGACGTGTACTGTCTCGGGATCTCAAGATGCGATCACACGATGTTGCTGTGAACGTTTTAACATTGCTCGCCGCGATCGTTTAATTCATCGGCGATCGAGATTAAACGATTCGCTCGTGTACTCACAGTACAAGTAACTACCATAGGCGATATAAGTTACTATTATATCGCAATGGATTTCTACTTACGTAAATTATGCACGGCGAATCGCGCGACCATCTCCGCAAGGACGCGCGAGATTTAACGACGAGAGAGATCGTATCGTTGTTTCGACCGACCAACGAGTACTAAGGATAATTGCGAGACGAGTACCGATCACCTTCGACAATACAGGCCGTCATTTTTCTACTACCTAACTTGAAGATCTATGCGTGAACATTTGTACTGTAGACAATACGTGCCTTGCGCTCGCCGGAAAGAAGAAGCACACACATCAAACGACAATTACAAACGATTACACTTATGCGTCACGTTTCTTCCATGTCATTGTTTTTTCTTCTGACCGAGATCGCGCGATGTATCGAGATAGAAATTTATATGCGCAAGAATAAAACTTGTCGTTGGACAATAAATTAGAGAAGAAAGAATGTTGGATTTTGCATAAAACACCATTTCTCTCTATAGCTTTTAATTAAAAAATTATATAAAATTTCTTTTTTTGTGAATTATTATAACCTGAATGAAAATTAAAATGAAATAAAAAAGACAGAAGGGTATATACTTTGGTTTTTATTGTAATAATAAATATTGAATGCAGCTTTATTAAAGATTAAGAACGATGTCTCCAATATTTGTAAGGCTGAAAGACTGATCAGGCTTCTTCGAATGCAATATTTATGTATTCATATAAACATTGAGTGCAGGATTAAAACAACGATTAATTCAGGTATTAAAGGTAATGATAATTTATTGCCCGACAGCAATATTTAGTTTTACATTGGTTTATACATTTCTTTAGTCATTATATTTCTCAAGTTGCATAAAGTTTGATCGACAGATTGTAATTACTAAGTAATATCGCGCAGAAATTATGCAAATACGCGGGGAACGTGTATTTACTCATTCCTACGGCACATCTTCGTTAAATCAACAAAAAGGAAAGAAGCGTGACTAATGATTTATCCGCGATCGCATACGTCGATCTGAGAAAGGGTTGAGGTCAAGGTGCGCGGCAACGTTCGCCTCGCTTGCTTGGAATGCTGCGTAACAAGTCAAATATTTACACGCAATGTTATTATTACGTCATATTTATATATAAAATGCTGACGATCATCTTTTACCGAAACCTATCAGTCTGTGAAGAAATACTATATGTAACCAGTGACGTTTTTTGGCTCACAAAAAAGTAAGTGAAGCACAACAGAAATTTTTGTTTCTATAGAAATAGATTCACATCTTCTTTCAATCATATACTTATTCTTTCATTTGCAAGGAAATCTAAAATATGTAGATATTGTTTTGATCAACTATATCAATGCGGCGATAAACTTGGAGTAATTGATGAAAGTAATCAATAGATTTTGAGAAATTATATTGCGCAAAAGCAAATAAATATCAGAAACCTTTATTTAATTTACTGAGAGGTTTACACACACACACACACACACACAATAAATGTGCAAATACTTATGCAAATACTATTAATTATAAAAACAATGCCATTACATTTGTACAGTTTGATAACTATTTTGAATTTATTCAATTACGTGAAATGCGTAATCATTCATGAAATCTTGTGGTTATAAAATTTAAATTATTCTTTATAGTATAGTATATGCTTTCGAGATTCTTAGGTTAGAATCTGCCGCTTGATAATATAGATAAATTTTCACACAGATAATTTTAGCAACAATATAGCTCAAATATAATATTCGCCATACACAGCCCTGGAATCCAGATTGATAAAATTCCGACAAATCCCAGCATGCAACAGATGCCAAGAATACAAGAAAAACTTAACAGTTAGTACGTGGAGTACATTTTCGCTTACGCACAGCACGGAAAATTGAATTCGTAGTGATATACATTCGCGATCTCCGATAAAGCAAACGAATCTCCCGATTACATTGATAATCAAGAGAGATATGCCAGTTATGTCGCGGCTGTGCCGAGTCGAAATTAATATTCCAAATAGAAGACGACTCGCTCAGCGCGTCCGGCGGGTTTCAGAGATTGAATTTACTGTGCGATTCTTTCGAGACGCGCGGCGGGGTGCGGCGCCCAGTCTGGACCTGGACGTTGCTAGCGTTGATCCACTGATCCTCGGACGGGACCTCCAGGCGCGCAATGCTCCTGCACGCGATGCACCGACGCGTTATAATGCGCACAGTTCCCTTCTCCGCTTTCGTTTCTACGAAGAATAATCGGACGTATGTCTAACGATACAAGAAACATCGACCAGATAAAACCGTCCGCCGTCTTTTCACTGAGACGAACAGAGTCCTGTGCACTTTGTAGGAATGAACGAACGCTAAAAAGGAAGATCGACGTCTAAATAATCGATCATAACTTTGATTATTATCTGTAATCAATCAAATTTTGGAATTATTGGAAAAGTGGATTTATTTTTAATAATTATTTAGTTTTGATTGTGAAGGAATGTGAATCTCTGAAGGATTCTGATTCTTTAAAATATAAGATAGTCTGCGAGGGAATCGACAAACTTTTAGAATGTAAATTAAGAAAGTTAAAAAAGTCGTTCGTAAAATTGCTAAGCAAAAGAATTGAGAATCGATCAATGACTAAAAAGGTATTTTAAAATGAAATGTTAAAGTAGATGTTTTTTAAGAAATTATATACGACTCTCAGTCTTCTTTAAGTGACACAAGTTAGAAATTCATAATAAAAATATAATAAGAATTAACAGATCTGTCACTATATTGAAAAAGAAATGTATGTAATTTCTTAAAGAATATATCTATTTTAATATTCAATTTTCAATGTATCCTTTTGGTCGTTTTTCAATACTTTTGCTTTTAGAATATATTTTAATTAAAGTTCATTTTAAGCAAAGCAATTGCAAAGTTCATTCTAAGCAAAGCAAAGATAATTTTTGGGTGGACTCTCTGTGATTCAAAATATAGAAAATATATGTTAATTTATTTACTAGTTAAAGCGAGAATTAATAGTATAATAAAAAATATAATATAATAATAAAAGAAAATGATTAAAATGGATAATTAAATTAGATTATGTCTTTAGGACACTACTTGTATTATTTTTCATTAAAATGCGATAAAATTTCGATGAGTTTGATTAGTGGTATTCGGCACGCGATGGCAGAGAATTACGAAACGATGATGTAATGTAAGCACACGATAAATCAATAATATGATCTGCCGAGACACAGGTGTTCTTATCGAATAAATCATAATTTCATGAATTTCTTGTTTAATAATTCCTTCTTCAACGGCATGTCCGATGATAACGGTACTCGTCTTCTCCCATCCGAGCATTTTTATATCGAAATACTCAAATTCCGTAAATCATTGTACGATTGTAAATAACACGTCTTAAATTATACCTCCCAGTCGTATCTGCCAACAAGTTATTCGTCGACTCCAATGTTTTGTCGCGTGGCAACAAAACGCACGGAATAATGATAAATCTGAGAACTGGTTAAAAGTTCATCGAACCTCGGTTGTTCCTCGGGGATGAAACGTTGTCACCCGGGCGCATTCGTAGTGTCCAGCTCGCCCACGCGTCGGTCCATGGATGTGCAAAGTGTTGAATAATGTCGCGTGTATTCGACAAGAACACTCATTATTACGTATGCAGATATTCGGATAAACGTCGTGAGAGATTTTTGAATCCGCGATCCTTCTCGAGAGTACAAGAACAGGTCTTCTTCGCTCGTCAATGAAAACGAACGGGGTTCCCATGACGCAAGTGAGTATACCAAGTATTCGGTTGGGCTACACGAGAGATAAAAAATTTTAACATATTCAAATCTTGTTCAGCCTTGGCCATAAGTATAAACCCTCAATTTATTGCATTTTCTTGATAAACACAGTAATATAAGCCAAAGGAAGACTATGTAATAATAAAATGTTAAAATTGTTATAAAAATAATAACAAAATTTAACAAAAATCAAATTTTATTTTTTAAATAAAATTCTATATCTACCGAAAAATAAATTAAAAAGAATTTTTAAAATATTAATTTATTTTTCGGTAGATATAGAAAGTCCACATTAATTGATGATACTTTATATTTATAGCCAAGGCTGTTTAAAATATAAAATCTATAATACATAAATATATAAATAATTAAATTAAAGAATTAAATAAAATATTTAATAAATAATATTTTTTAAAAAAAAAACGAATATTGAACATAGTTAGAAAATAATAGATATATTTTTTAATTTAAGATATATGGAATTTACAAGGCTTCTTACAAGGAATCATACAAATACTTGAATGCCTCATATCCAATATGTCCATTTAAAAATAAAAACGATATATCGTCAATAATTTAACCGTTATTTTTAGCGAAGATTATTTTTTTATTCTCTTATAAATCATCATCGAACGATTTGTTTAAAATCAAAGGTCTGTGCGACTCTTTGACTGAGGTAATCGAACTCACATCGATATGCTTCCTGCCAAGAGATTTGCTCGAGGTCATGATCAAGAGTACACAGGCCGCGCGTTCCATGCGAATTTTGCGATCTATGTAAGTCGAATGCCGGCCAATAAAGGATGAACATCGCACGATTGTAAATTCCCTGGTGAGTAGCGGTCGTGTGACGTGGGGATCTTCAACGTGGCTCGTTCTTCTTTGCCATTCAGGTTGAGCTCGGCCAGAAGGGAGACCAGATCAAAGATAGAGACGATCTACAACCAGACCGAACAGTAAACACTCTCTGCTAGAGTCGTACCCGCCGTCTTTCTTCGACGCTTCGTGCAGATCGCCGCGTCGCGTCGTGACGTCCCATTGCTATTCGGAAAGCTATCGGTAAATGACGATTATTAACGTACAAAGATTTTAACAAAATACAAGCTTATAAAATATAATATTTTCCATATTTTATTCTGAAACCTACAAGACATCCCCGTAATCGAGAATTGTGCAACATATTGTATAATGAGCTCAAATTAATTAGGGCGATTACACAGCGACGGGATCTTTTCTGCTTATTGACCAATCGTGTCTGTTTATCCACAGTAAATCTTCTTTCTTTACTCGTTATTCAGCTGACGCCGCGAGAAATATTTGCTGGCAATTACCACGTGATTCAAGTACCAGTGAAAGAAATGCGGCAAGAAGAACAGCGAAGAATCCACGGCTAACATTGCTGAGATTTATTATACAGGGCACGTGCATTGTGAGATTCCAGTCAAGACAATACGTCCCTTCATGTGTTTTTTTTTCACGTATATATTTCTTGCTCTCATTGAAAGCCACCAGGCCACAATCGAATTTCTTCAGCTCTATTTTTCCCTCCTTGACAGTCTTGCTGTTACGTTATACGTCGATGAATATCTTTAAGAATATTCTTTGCCAAGTACGTCACGCGTTCTTAACACACGAAGCACGTTTCCATCCAATTTATCACAAAAGTACATTACGGTAGATGAAGCAAAGAACGAAAGCATAAACGTAGTTTTTCGTCCTTACGACGATACAGCACGATTTTAAGATTTCTCGTTGCTTCGTTCTACTCACGTACTCGTCGTGTAACTGAACGATACTATGTAGTCCTAGAACTGTGCGTGAGACAAGAGATAGTCGACAATCTATTCTTCGAAACAATCAGGGAAATTAATTTTTTTTCTCGGCAGTTAATACATTTAACTGTTCTTGAAACTGCTACGCGCTTGTATCGTCAGATACATTTCTTCTGTAAACATTCTTGATGATTGAACGGAATTGTTATGGTAAAAAAAATGCAAGGATCTCTCGTAAAATCACGGCGTGAGGAGGCGTCCGTTTGTTGTTTAACCATTGCAAAGTTAACATCTCATTTTAGGAATTTCCTTATACTCGATGAAATTCCGGTTTTTCCCCCGAAAAATTCTAGAGCTCTTTATTAAATCTGTGAGTAAGGTAATAATACTTACAATAAAATTGTGAAAATGGAACTTTATAGAGATTGTTTATACGCCGGTTTATATTCGCCGACAAGCACATACCGAGTTGAATACCGAGTTGTAACGAGTTAGAACGTGCTCTCTCCCTCGAGACTAGTTAATTTCCCAGGTAAGTTTATCACTCGTAGACTCGTTTTGTCGGGAATCGCATGACTTCGTGGAATCAGGATTGAGAGTACAGAGTGCGGCACAGCAGCCGGCGTTCTTCTCTTTCTTTCTCTTTCTCTCTTTTTAGAAAGCTTGCCACTTTGTAGCAGTGTAGTTTCGTAGAGAGGCGAATTCACCTGACGTCCCTTCGAGAATACTTTATGGAGTCGCCTTGGAACGCGGGCTCGTCGATGTTTCCTGCGGCTGCTTCGAATGCCGAGAAACTCACAGCGTGGAGCACATTTGCAGGAGACTTATGAGAGAATCGGTAGCGCGTATATCAATGTAGCGAATATATCTATTATATCAAATATTACATTCATCATTTGAATAAATTATACGTGATATAATTTATCATGTTAGGTATATAAAATATATAATCAAGTAATATATATGCACATATTATTGCACATTTATAAATATTGTATTTTATGAAAGCTCACATTTATATTTATGTATTTGCAGAAACGTGTAAGATAATAATAATACAATGCAACAGTTTTTTGGTTTTTAATATAAGTAACAAATGTTTTTATAGGGCTTTTTACATTGAAAAAAATGTGTTTTTTTTTAAATCCATCACTTAAATTTTTAGAAACTTCACTTTGAATTTTTTATATAATAACGCAAATAATGTAAGTAATATATTGTATTATTGCTTATGACATTTGTAAATATTTTTTGAAATATATGTTTTGAAAATAAATAATATTAAGCCTGTTTTTTATTATTCATATACAATTTTAAGTAATATATTAAAATAATAAAATTTGCAATATTTAATTGAAATTTTTAATGTCAAAAAATTACACTGATTTATAAAATTTTCGTTTCTCAGTACTTGAATGGCGTGTTATGTATTTTACTCCTTACTGTAAAGTAAAAGAAAAAAAGTTATATATTATTTAAATTTGTAGTTTCTTTTAAAATAATATTCTTGATATTTCTTAAAAAATGAGTGATGAAATTTTTTTATTTTACATTCTATGTATATGTTATAATCTATGTATTATCAAAATACGTATGACCATTCAGGTGCTGAGAAACAGAAATCTTGCAACACAGTGTAATTATTTGTTCATTGTATGAATTTATGAATAGTTTACAATTATTCATTTCTTCTAATTTATTCATGTTTGCGTATTTGTATAACTTGTGCGGAACTGCGACTTCGCTCACGGTTGAATGGTACGAACGTTCGAACTGTAACGGATAAAACGTCTTCTTTCGCTTACGGCGTACCGATAAGCAAACACTCGAGCTAGCACGGCGCGTCTCAACCCGTTATCTCTTATCGCCAGTGATCCGGCCACCCTTGACTCGATGATTTCATGCGAAAGATTGAACCGTAAAGATAAAACTCGTCTCCCTTATTTCCTCGTAATAATCACGGAGTCATCGAAACCACGTCGAGTATACGCCCGCATGTTATTGTAAGCGTTAAGAAACATTTTTTACGTTACATTCTCCGCGTTGCATATTTACGACGCGAGGAGAACAGAGCAAAAATCATTTCTCAACGTGCCCGTTGGATAACAGTGATTACGTCGACCGGCACTTTGGACGGCGGCTCTTCATCCGCGCTCGAATCAATCAAAGCCGGTATTTACATGGAAGATTATAGTTATATCGCGTTGTAAATCTGTAGTTTCGTGATATGTACGTGTGATAATAATTGCGAGTTCGTAGGTCATCAATCGGTCGAAGACCGATAAAGAGTCTCGTCGTAATAATCGCTCACTGTTCTACACTATTCGAGATGCTTAACAGTGCGAGACTCTCTTATTGATTCACTAAAACCATCTCAGAGAGAAGACTTGGATTACCAAAGGTCATTTTCAAGCAGCGACTCCCGCGACTCGGCGTAGGGTATAGTGAATCGCAAATCGATTCGTGTGGATGTCGTTAACTTTTTTCAAAAACTTCACGGACAAGAAGGATCGATTATGGACTTGTAGAAGAATCTGCACCTCCTGGACCACAGGATTTCTCGGTAATTCTCACGGTGCAGTGATTATCCGTAAAATGCGCGATTTCATTTTATTTCCTTCATCGCTCCGACATGCGTCCTGAATTTCTCGATCCTCTGGAACAAGATCGATCGGTTAAAATCGTTCGGATGGGTAGAGATCCCTTCTCTGTATATTGAGACGATGTTGCATTAAGCATATTAATAAGTGGTTGGCGGAGCGGTGCAATTCCAAGCTGTCACATAGTTAAGACGATCATGGATATAATAATCCTGCGATACCTGCGTACACCACTTTCGGTAGGATATAGGTTTATCAAACTATCGCGATCAGTTGAGACTAGTCGCGAGTTGAAAGGAATCGAGCTGTTTATCTAGATCAATAGTCAAGTTTATGCTCGCGATCATTTAGGTGTCGGCGTCGAGAGTCGTTGATCTTCACCTCCTCGTATCGGACGTTATCGATCTTGATCTCTCGCCTCTGCTGTTACAAGTGACGCTCAAGTGCGTGTACAACGTCGTGCTCTCAGCACGTAAACTGCTCTTTACGACCTGCCAAGATCTCGCCTCTTACCTCAATCATCCGGTTACCGGTAATTACGATCGTCGATCGTCCAGAACCAATTACGTCGGCAATTTTTACCGAGTAATTCGATCGCCATCGCGAGAAGAGAGCATCCACGCGATGCGTAGCCAATAACCGGTACGACGTTACATTATGGTGGGACGATTATTCGATTTTCGCACCATCGGCCGCTGGCTTCCGAGACGGCGGACGGTGCACATATACGAGAATCACGTGATGCTGCTGGATGGAATCATTCAGCATTGAAATGCTCCGCTTTCTCGAGTCATTATAATCATTTCTTACTTCTCGTTAGAATGAAGGAAATATTACGGCATACACCGAGTCGAGTTATGGAAAGAACCAAACACGAGGAGAAACAGGTTGGCGTTGCTTCACAGAAACGTGAAATACGCGTGTATAAATATTTGTTTTTGCATTAACCAAAAAGAAATGCTTGAATTAGAGAAATGCTTTTGAAAAAGAATTTAAATTGAACAAATTCTACTGAATTAAGTAATTGGAGATACGGATGTTAAGAGTGTTACCGTTACGAATTAAAACAAAGAGGGAGAGAGAACCGTTCCTCGCCACGAGTGATTTCTGGCTTCTCAATGATTAAGCCATTTGCACAATTGGTTTCTTCAGCGGCGATAAACCAGTCGTAGATTATCCGCGAGTGCAATTGGCATCGCCATTAAATCGCCTCGTTCGAGCCGCCTTCTTGCTGGTCCTCATCCCTCGTCGCGGTCGCCCGGCGAAGGCCGGGGCGCATCTTTAACGAGCGTTTTCTTTCGCCCTCGACGACGAACAATGGACATCGCGATGGTCGGAGGGAGCTGCAAGAAACGTCGCTGCACAAATCCGATTTCGCGAAAAAACGCCTCGACGATGTGAAAGACGGAGCGGAGTCGCGATGAATGCCGCTCTCGGAGGAACTGCGCTTCTCGGAACGCGTCTTGCGCGCTTTTTCCGCGCTGCCTCTGGAACGAACCTTTACCTGGGACACAAGTATCTACGCGTATAAAGGGTCGCGTTCAATGCCGTGACGCTTTCGCGAGATCCGGATTGACATCCGAGGCGAATCGGCGAATCGGCCGGTCGAAGGCGCCGCGCGACTGAGACGAGTAAGGGTCGCGAGTTTCGCGAAGAATCGCGATGTTTCTCTGCCGTCAGATAAGACTTCCAACTTTCCGATTGAATTTAGAATTTGGGACCATCAATGTAACACACGAGAGACTCGTAATGTTCACGCCCAAAGCGGAATGGTTCGGCCATCGACCTCTTGCTCGCAATAATCTATTTTGCCTAGTGCGTTTTACTGTATCGTCTCATGGACACGAAGCAACATCCTGGTAAGGTGTGCGAAAAACAAACAGACGATTACGACGAAGGTGACGAGAGAGAGATCCACTATGTGGGTCCTCCGAACATGTAATAAAAGTGTGCGGGACATTGACTCTCTTCGTGAATGACGCACCTCGTGGAAACGGAGAGTTCTTCCTCCTCAGAGTTCGTTGAAACCGAAAACACGCTGTTAGACCGAGAGAAGATAAGGATTGGGCAATGCGGAAGAGTGACGAGTCGGATACAACGGGTTTATGCGCAATCAGTAGCGAAGTGAAACAAGTAGCAGGTTACTTGCTTACTTTTTTCATCAGTGGTTATTCTGGAAAGTGCTTATTTATTCAGCCACGAACGTGCCGAGTAAAACCAGACCTGAGTGCATGTGCAATATTCTTAGTCATATCTTGCTAAAAATGACGCATGTTTCTTGACTGTCTATTAACGACGTTACAGTTACGTGACTTATGTAATAAATAAAAAAAGAGAAAGAAGATTTATTTGATTTTTTGAATTTTGTTGTTAGATATCAAAGGAGCAATGATAAGCCAATCCTTTGAAGTAAAAAAATTACATTTTGTTATTTTTAATTTCCATGTATATTAAAATGAAATCAAGCCATTTCTGTAGTTAGCTTCAAAATAAACAACGTCTATATTAATGTATGCACTTAGTAAGTAATAAAATAAAATTGAGTTATATTTAATATCTGTATTTTCTAGTTAAATTACATCACGTAATAAATTGCGAATTAGCACTGTAGACTGTACGTATTATTTAAAAAAAAATTATCATACTTGAATATTTACATTAAAATATGTACATGTTATAGCTAACTTAATTTATTAACTATTATCAGCAAATTGATATACTTAATAAAATTATGATATTTCTGTAATGCTCTTTATGAAGTAGTCATTCATTCGTTAAAATAAAAGAATGGAGTTATTTAATTTTATTGTTTTAAACAATAAGATTGAAACAAGACTATTTATGTTAAATAGTTATTTTAATTACGAAGCGTCACTACGGAATGTTAAGATGTTGAACTGTTATATATATTCATATAAATGAATTAATTTCAGAAATGATAATTGCGTGCCGATATGATTGTCGAACTTTCAACGCAATCAATCTGAAATATTAATAATCCCCCAAATTTCCTAAATTAATCTTAAAAAACTGTAAGATTAATTAACATCTTAAGATAAAGAATCTTAACATTCAGACCGTAATGACGCTTCACATTTAAAGTAATTTATTGTTTTAGTTAAATTAATGACACTACGCTGTCATTGAAAACATAAGAACTATTAGTAAGAGAGAGTATAGTCAAATGTTTTCCTTGTTTAATTGTGACAAAGAGAATAATAGACACAATATGTGACAAATCACAATATGTGACAAAGAGAGTAATAGATCGAATATATTTCTATCTTCTATGTGTTTATCTTCGGCTGCCACATATGAATGCGAAGTCTGTTACATAAGTCTATGATACAGTAGTTAAATTTTTTTGTTTATAATCATCTTGTGAGATAGTTATCA
>Ga0157363_1002502_pt1 | contig 16242 bp, 5 predicted proteins | sample AttsexASBM1_FD_111477 | JGI IMG/M metagenome (GOLD analysis project Ga0157363, IMG submission 111477) | Fungus gardens microbial communities from leaf cutter ant in Ribeirão Preto, State of São Paulo, Brazil - Atta sexdens ASBM1 | ecosystem: Host-associated > Fungi > Mycelium > Unclassified ...
TCTACAAGCAATCTATGAGCCTCAGCTGCAGATTTCTTCAAATTAAAGAAGTAAATCAAAAGTTTCCGCAAATGACGCTTATTCGGCTCAAAACTCGACATTTTCGTACAAAAAAAATATGATGCTGATACAAAATCGCTAATATTTCAAGGTTATGGTGTAGCCGGATGTCCAATCTTATGATATGTCGTTTTACATCAAACAATTTTAATATTTATAGTTTATTAGTGGCGCCATCTTTTGCAAACGGCGGAAACTTATTTGTACTCCCATAAAATTTTTTATAAGTTAAAAATCATGTTAAATTAAATCTTTTTTTTGAATTATTTATTTATGTATAAACAGAAGAGATAAAAGTAGGAGAATAAATGCCTGTTATTTAATTCTACGCTATCTATAAAGGTGAATAGATTTGAAAGCAGCGAAAAGAAATACTATAAGGAACTGAATACTATAAGAAACATCCATTTCTATCAAATTGATTTAATATAAGAAAAGTAAAATTTTATCGACCAGTGTTACTATTCAAAAAATACATTTTATTATAGATATTTGAATAATTAATAATAAAATAAAATTATAAATAATCCTAAAAATGTCAATATTTCTGAAAAGTGTTTCCAAACTCTTGGCTTAGCATATATGTTCTTCAATGCATTTCCTTTTTAAGCGTTATGGAAATTTTAGCAGCATAATATTAGTGCGAACTTCAAGATCTTTCATGTTAATTACAGAATAATTCAACCTGAATTTTTTGAAAAATGTTCAATCGTCAATATCGAATGTTATTCATCATACGTATTGTATCCGCATATCTTTCCAGTGTTCTATATCTTGGTATTTTGCCGATACATCATCCGATACATAAAAAGCTGGATCAGTCGCGGAATTGGGAGAGAGCCAACGGTTGCGAAATCGTCCTACTCTCTTCATTCCGTGGCAGAAGCTCTTCACTGGCCGCCCGCGTCTCTCACGCTCTCGTATCATTCTTTCTCTATGCGTCAACTTTTCGCGAAGATCTCACACTTTGTCTCCTTTTTGCCTTTTTCCATTTCTTTCTTTGTTCCATTTGTTGTCATTGAATCAGCTAACCAGACCGATTAACCAGCTCGTAACTGGTTGCTCCATCCACTGGTTCTGACGACCGCTTAATTGGTGAATAATGAATTATGTAAGCGCCGTTGAAACTCGGAAATCTTGGGGATGCACTCCTCGTAAGCGTAATGATCCTTTAAACGGAGAGAGCGACTAATAATGTAACGATTATTTTTCTTCTAAAGGGGGAAAATCGTAGCTCCGTGTAAGCATCTGTTGATTCTAAGATTGAGTGTCGCAAAATTAAATAATTAAATCCATATAAATAATGAGTAGCAATCAATTTTAAGTGAATTGATCACCATGCCATGTGACTCATGGTATATTTTTTGCGTTTATTATATTTGTTGAATGACATATATTTCATAATACATTGTATAAAAAAAGGTCAAAATTATCATTATAAAGAAAAAAACCTGACTTCAATGCAACAAATTAAAATTATGTATTTACATGTATAATATAAAAAGATTATTTTATAATTATATACGCTTCTTTTGATAGCCAAAATATCAATTATAATTGTCTTATTTTATCAATATGACGAATTATAGCTATTTATACTAAAAAAAATAAATAATTTTTTGTACAACATTCTTATTTTCAGATTCAGCGCACAGAAAATTATAAGAAATCTTTCTGTTTTTTAAACCGCCAAATCATGCATATTTATGCAATTAGACATTACTTTCTTTAATTAAAATGCGAGACATGAAAATTATGTATCGTTTTGCGTTTTCTCCATAATAAAAAAAAAAAAGGTATTTCAGCTTGTAATCCGAGTTACGTTATTCTTCCTCTTCTTATTTAGCCTACTTCTGTACAAAGATCTCTTCCATCTTCTTCATGTCTCTTTCTCCCATGCAACCTGCATCCGTTGGTCTCCGCACGTCTCCGAGTATTATGTTAATCAATATTTTTTGAATATTACGAATATTTTCGTTTCTACTCTGTATTATCTGCACACAGCTTGCAAGGCTGTAAGAAAAAAACAAAAATCTGTAAAAACAATGAAACCAGCAGTGAAATTCTTCATCAATGATGCTAGATGGACTAATGACGAAGCACGATAATTAAACAAATTGAGATGAAGATAAAAATAATGTTAATCTTAAATAAAAACTTATTATATTATATAAAATTATATGTTATCTCAAATGAAATGATTTAGGTAAAATTTATCATACTAAATATTGTACTTATAAATAAAAAAAAATATTTGCTTTCTAAAATATTTTTTTTAATTTCTAAGTTTTCTATTAAATTTAAATATTACAACTACAAAAATAAATAAAAACCATTTTTTAACTTAAAATCAGGCCGATTATAATTAAAGGGTAATGATTGCTTATTAGATCTTTTTTTTCAGTTTATATTTTATTTGAATACTTAAATAAATATGAATATTCATTCATGTTTTGTAAATGAATATGAATATTAAAAATAATCATAGTTTTCGTGAATAAATATTTTTGAAAACTTAAAATTTTGAATGTGTGTATATATTATGATTACATTTTTTTAATGCGAAAAATTTGAATAAATATAATTTGTAGCTCAATTACAATTGTAATTTATTCAATTGGTCAGCAAATTTAAAGAATTGAACATTAAAGAAGATTATAAATTGATCTCATTAGATGTTGCATTACTTTTCAAACATCCCCATAGATGTTGCTCTAGATTGTGTCAACGAAAAATTGAATTTTATCTCAAATAAATGTGACTTTCCGAAGGAATTTCTGACAACAGTTTAATTTGTTCTAGATTCCACAGTTTTTACATTTGACAATGTCATTTATAAACAGAATTTTGACATTTCCATTGAATCTCCCTTGTTGCCTATCAGATCTTCCTTGTTCCCTATCATTGCAGATACTTAGTGCTGTAAAGATTAGAGTGCACCGCAATCTTTTTATCATTCGATAACCAGTTACCTTTTTTTATTATTATTATGTTAATTTTATCATTGTTACCGTTTTTTATTATTATTATGTTAATTTTATCATTGTGTAGACTTCTAGACGATCTATGCACAATTCCGTCTTCCAAGATCGAACAATTACCAGAATGCTTCAATTTGTTTTATCTACGATTCCAATTCACTTTAGAAAATGGAGGGATTTATTATATTTTTTGGATGTTGTAACGATGTTCGTTACTATATAATTGCCGTTACAATGGTCTTTGGCCACATATAAGAGCGCGGTACGTCCGCAATCGCTACGCAATCGCAATTAGAATAAGTATAGTGACAGCCGCTCCGCCGGAGATCGCCGAGACTGTTCGAGTATCGCCGACCGACTCATATTCTCCCGCTCATATCGGCGGAAACCGTTGAGTGCCTCCGGAACAATACGAGCGAAAATAACAATTAGTATATAAACGCAAAATGCGTAGTAACAATTTCTATTCCATCTCGCTCTTGATCACGATCCTCTTGACCAACCGTTCTAGAAACGAGAAAAGATAATAAGAGCATGCTCTATCCATTGAGTTTCTCGACAGCGATCGACCGGCTCTCTGCATCAGATCGCTCACGCTGCATCAACGAGATAATTCCAAGGGCGCGATTCCATAAGTGTCTTTACATATCTACCGATAGTTGTTAGTAGGCGTGTTAAAACAGTTACGAAATCGCGCCCCAGGATAGAGGGTACTCTGTTCTGCCGAATGTATTTTGGTTATCAACTAGCTGCATTCCTTGCTCCACATTGACAGGATTTTTCTGAGACCAGATTCTGCTGTCTCTGTCCCGTCAAGCTTACTCGATCGCCAGCCAGTTGCCGTCTATCGCTTCTACTGCTCATGCCGCATCAGTTACGCCATTTGCCAGGGGATAATATTCCCGTTGAAAGTTCTCAATCGCTGATTACTGCAGTTGTCTGCGACGAGTTTCGACAGCGACGCACATACATACAGACATAAAAGGAGAGATCGCCTCCCTAAGAGTTCAAACAGAAAGTTAAAAAAAACTGAAAGAATTTATTATATTTGGTTGTCCGGAAAGTGCCGATTTTTGGTAGGTAGCATAAGGACAGGTCTGAATATATCAGAACGATTGAAAACAAATGACATGCGTACATATCGTAAAAGACGGTACTTCAGGCACTTGGAAAAAAATTTGGTTGCGATATCGTAAAAGACGGTATTTCAGGTACTTGGAAAAAAATTTGGTTGCGATACGTTAATTTTTGTCAGTTTTATACGCTTTTGAATATGGAAGAAAACAAAGTGTATTTTAGGCATTTAATGCTTTTCTTTTACCGGAAAGGCAAAAGTGCCACACAAGCGGCAAACAAGATGTGCGTTGTTTATGGCGAAGGTGCTGTAGCTGAAAGAACTGTGCGGAAGTGGTTTGCTAGATTTAAAGCTGGTGATTTCAACCTTGAAGATCAAGAAGGTCCGGGTAAGCCCTCCATCACAGGTGAAGATCAGATTAAAACACTGAGAATAACCCACGCTATACGACACGTAAATTAGTAGAAATGAATATGTCAAAATCCATCATCCACGACCATTTTGTGAAGCTTGGTTACAAAAAAACCGTTGATGTATGAGTTCCTCACGATTTAACGGAGAAAAATCGCATTTCCATTTGCGACTCGCTCTATAAACGCAACGAGGAGACACCATTTTTGAAGCAAGTAGTGACGGGGGATGAAAAATGGATCATTTACAGTAATGTTGAGCGAAAAAGATTTTGGGGAAAGCGGAATAAACCACCTTTAGCCACCTCAAAATCCGGTCTTCCAAAGAAGGTCATGCTCTATGTCTGGTGGGATTAGAAAGGGATCCTTAGCTTTTACCAAACAACGAGACGATAAATTCAAAGAAGTATTGTTCCAATTAGACGAATTGAAGACAGCAATTGAACAAAAACGTCCAGAAATAGCGAATCGGAAGGGCGTCGTGTTTCATCAGGATAATGCGCAACCTCATGTGTCTTTGATAACTCGACAAAAGTTGTTGGAGCTCGGTTGGGATGTTCTACCCCAGCCACCATATTCACCAGACCTCGCGCCCTTGGCACCCCACACTGGAATTTGCTTGTTCGCTTCGTGTTCTCGCTTAGTGATCTCCTTCTGCAACATTATTTCTTTGCAGAAGGAGACTACCGCCTTCCACGATTCTTCGCTTCGGAACATAACCTGTATCAAGCCTCGAAGCGAGAAGTCCCTGCCGATCACTACGACCAGAACGCACGACCTTCCATCAAGGATATATCTCCAGAGTATGCTGCGCCGAGTCCCGGTCGGCCTCACAGTGATGGTACTGTGCCATGGATTCCTTCCCTGTACGACACAGGTACTCATCGAAACATCCGTGCCTACTGTGTCATCCTAAAGGACAGTTCGCCCTCGCCCTGTCGGCCCATTTCTGTAGGCAAGACGCGAGGGCTTCGGGTGCTATAGTCCCTGGGGCCCGCTAGACGGAGCACTTAGCGGCCGTACGCATGATGCCTCTCTTGGATCTTGATAGCGTCCACGATTCCGGGGTCGAGATGACCCCCCCTCCCAATTGATAATATTCTACATATACTACATGGTTGGATTAGGGTTAAGTTATTATCCATTAAATGTAAATATTCGATAAATTAATTTAATGGTATACATATAATAACCTAATTCTAATCTAATTATGTACATTAAATACTATTTTATACTTTCATTTACATTTAATGGATATATAATAATCTAATCCTAACCCAACTATGGTACATTACAAATATATAAAATGAGGCTCGAAAAAATCTATCAGTAAAAAATATTATATATAAAAGCCTACATCGGCTCTTCGGATACACAGAAAACTCTTTATTCTTGTGTGAATGTAACATAACGAATTATATAAATGTAATTTAGACTTATATTTTATGTTGATAAGGATCCAAATTGAAGGCTTGAAATGTCTATATAAATAGACATTTCAAGCCTTCAATTTGGATCCTTATCAACATAAAATATAAGTCTAAATTACATGAGTAACACTTCAAGATGATGAATCCTGACAATTTTCTTCTTTATCCAAATGCCAATTTGCTATGTAATGAATGGCCAAAGTGATTATCATGAATATTAAATTATACTATTAAGCAGAAACAGAGTTTGAATTTACAGAATGATACTTATCCTTTAGACTCAGTGTATTTGTTTGCTGAATCATGACGTTGTTCTTTCCTTTATTCTTAACTTTATTTTTATCTCAATAACTACTTTATTATTTTGACTCTTACTTCAACTCTGACTGTCGACGCCACAAGACCTTTACATCGAGTCACGAGAAGCGTTTACATGTAAGTTAATAAAATTAAAAGTCAGATAAAGATGATTTTTATTTCTCTAATCTTTCCATTTTTTTTGAATGATTACATAGCAAATCTGATAATTTGATGAGCGATGTGACTTTATCTATTGACGCAATGTATACAATACCGTTTTTATTTTATGTAAGTTTTTATAATATTATTGTAGGATAAAGTCGCTTAACATGAGATACCTTTTTTTTAAAGACTTGTAATTTATTTAATTTGCAACCTTAATCATATTTTCGTGTCAATTTTATGGGAAATATATTCAAGATTTATCACCAAAAATTAGCGATCGAGTAATTATACTTTGTTGTATGTGAAATTTTTTTATCGAAAGTGCCGATTTTACTCATTCAAAAAAAGAGTTCCTAAGATGAGATACAAGGATTTTTTTGTATGAGATGATATCTCATAATAGAAAATTAAGGAAAAAATAAAGGTAAACTTTTTATATACGCTTTTATTATATTATATACAAGTAGGAACAAAGAATTTGAATGTTATACATAATAATTGTATAATTTTTCGATATGTGTGTATGTGAGCATGTGTATGTGTGAGTAATCTTAACAATCATCATTTTTAATATTTCGTTCAATAGCTTTGAGATATTGAATTGTTTAGATGCTCTCATATTAGCTAGGAATATCCTCTCATTACGACTTCCATGCTTTGTGGTTTCATGATTACTAAATCTAATCTTTACATCTTTCTTTACCTTTCTTAAACAAATCACGTGTTTTCTTATTAGTACGATGTTACTCTATCTCTACATGCAGACTTTATTACCTTAATAAATATTTATTTATTATAAAAGGTTTGAAGACTAACTTCAATAAAATTCGACAACATCCAATTTCAAGAATCTTTTTTCACAACTATTACTATGATTTAATAATGAATTTTGTACTAAATGTATTTCACTCTATGAGTAATAAGTTCATAATAAAATCAATCACATGCGCTTAATAGTTTAGCAGAAATCCCACTATCTCATATTAGAAACTTCCCATAATAGGCGACTTTACTCTATAATTTAATATTTATAATAATCACTTTGACTCTTCATTACATAACAAATTATTTGGATAAAGAAGAATGAGCTAAATTAAATCGAGATTCATCATCTTGAAAATTGTATTATTTATACTCATATAATTTAGACGTATATTTTAATCTGTTCCACAAAAGCGTATGGGCTGTTTCTCTTAAAAAAATATAGAATTTGTAAAAATTTAATTTGATTCTGTTAATAAATTATATAAATTAAAATGCGTTTACTTAATAAGTTGTCTAATCTCCTTTGTTATCAAGTATAACCTGGCAATGTTGGAGCATGCTTTCCACGAGATTTTCAGCTATTGTCTCAGAAAGAAATTTTCAGATTTTCCGTTTTACACGAAGGAGCTGTTTTAAATTAAAAATCTTCTTTTCCCTGAGTTTGACTTTCATGATTGCCCACACGTTTTCGATGAGATTGGCAGGCGATTGGGAAGGCCAATCCATTATCGTGATGCCATTTTCATGTTTCCACTCCGTTCAAGCACGACTTTGGCGTTTTGGGTTCTCTTGAAGCACTCATGAAGTATTATATTATCTGAGTCAAACTATCTTTGAGCAGACTTCAATAAACATTTTTGATAAATCATGTCCATTTTCTGTACATTGTCCATAAAGAAATATAAAGTACCAAATCCCTGTTTACGGAAGTATTCCCACACGTTTACTTTTACTATTTTAATGTATGTTGAATGGGATCGTGACGAGTCAACCACGCATATCTTCTGGCAGTCTAGGTTCAAAAGGATGATTTATCGGTGAAAATTACATTAGCAAAATCACAATCAATATTAGCCTTTGCTCTGCAACTGTTTATCGCATATGTTTTTTGCTCAAAAAAGGTTTTAACTTTGTGGACCGCCAACTATATTCAGAATCAAATAAATCTAATAGTATATTAAGACTTATTTCTACACCTTTTTATAATAAAAGATTTTTCACTTTCCATAACGAACACTCAGAATTCTTCTCAAATACCTTGATGATAGCTTGTCCTTTTTCGTCGTTGCCACGACGACGAGCAGATCGTCAACACTTTTTGTTTCACTTCCTAATAAACTCCTCTGACTTCATGTAGCGACCGGCAGTTGCATACATTTTCGGTTCTTTCGGATATGTGCAAAGAAATACTGCTTTAAAATGACTTGCATACGCAGCACTCATTGTGTTTATTTTGCGTTACAGATAAAACAAGTCACAATACAATCTCAAAGAATTCTTCCGAACTACTCAGAGAATCGAAAAAATCGAACATCTGTGCGCCATTTGAATGAGATGCGAAATCGTACGCTCTTGTGAAATAGATGTACATATATTGATAAGGATCCAAATTGAAGGATTGAAATGTCTATTTAATTTGTTACATTCACACGAGAATAAAGAGTTTTCTGTGCATCTGAACAACCGATGTAAGCTCTGATAGGCTTTTTTATATTTTTCATGGTACATAGCAAGGAAGAGTATAGAATAGTTTTTAATATTATATAAAGCAGGAATAAATAGTTATTTTGTTCAAACTTTTGTTGATAACTTTTAAACTAAGAACGAACACTAAAACCATCTCACTCAGAGTCATGATCCAATATATGCCAAGATCAAGGTCATCCGAGCTGGGTCCCTTATTGTCGATATTTAAACTTAAAATTTGTAATTAATATATTATTCGAGAAACGATTATTTGCTCGATTTCATTTTTAATACTATTAACAAAAAAATCCAAAGTCTCCTGAGAGAAACTGAAGTGCAGGTTCATTTCAATAATGAGAATTCTGACAGAACTTCTTGATTCACAATTCCATTTATACTTTCTATTACCGAAAAATTTAGACAATTTAATATCAAAACATTAAAGTTTCGTTTTACAACACTAATAAATTAATCATTTATCAAAATCCAAAAAGATCCTTGTTCTCCTTTTACCAAGAATAACGTCATTTATAAGATCAAGTACTTAGACTGTGATGCCACATACGTGGGACAGACGGGCAGATAATTAAAAATCAGAATTACTGAACATCGCACATCATATTTGTTAGAATATTACTGTAATACTATCTGTCCGCTCTGTGATAAGTAAACAAGAAACGTTTTGAAATATTTCAGCAATGTTACAACGTTGCTGCGCTGTTGCTGAAGTTTCAAAACGTTTCTTGCTTACTAGAAACGAACTACAGATTGCAATTTAGACATGACTTTGATTGATGAATACTTCTTTGGGTGAATATCGTGATGAAGAACCTTATTATATTAAACGCTTAATTTCCGAATGTTAAATATTATAAAATAATCTCAATTTACAGACAGATACAGAAGGTCTTTACAAAGCATATATTATATATTAGAGGTGTAGAGAATCCAAATAGATCTAGTCGGGACGGGAATTTTTGTCGGGATCAGGTCGGATTCCTCAAGCTTTCGGTATTCCCGATAGAGTCGAAATTTTCGAGAATATTCAGGATTCCTGATAGAATTGGAATTCTCGAAAAAAATCGAGATTCTCGATGGATTTAATATTCATCTATCTCTTTTTCTAAAAATTCAATTACTGTTTCAAGACTCGTTTTAATAAACTTGTTTCAATAAATTCTTTCGAATTTTCAATTTTTTACACCTTTTCGAAAGTAGCAATCGGGTTGTCGAAATTTTCGAGAATATAAATTTCTTCGGGAATATCGATTTTATCGAGAATCTCAACTCTTTCGGAAATTTTGGATATTTTCGGGAATCTCGACTCTGTCGAGAATCCTGATACTTTCGAGAATCTCGAAATTTTCGAGATCTGATCCGACTTAAACCGATGTCTTCGCGACCCATTTCGATCATCGATTCCTGATATTTTCGAATTCTCGCACATTTCTAGTATATACTGATTATAAACAAAATATGACATTACAGCTAAGATTATACAGGATGTCCTATTTTAAAAGATCCATTCAAATATCTCAGAAATAATGCGTTAAATCAAAAAGTATTTCAGAAAAGTTTTGTGGCTTCAAGGAGGACATGGTATTATTGATTTGACCTTGGTGTTGTCATTTAGATAGACGGTTTTTAAAAAAAATTTACATTTCTCTAGTCATATGGATTATACATATTATTACAAAGTTATATACTAATTTGTAATAACATTGACTGTATAATCAATTTGACGAACATTCTATCTACATCTTACAAAGGATAATTGTATGGCGAACTCGGTGAATTTTTAATTGAGTAAATTTGCTTGCTGATTTTTTCTCTAGTAATGTATCTTAACAAATTCTCTAACAACTGATCTTCTACTGTTTGTGAACAATTTCGTTTTCTTTACTTTGCCATTCATCGTGTTCCAACTGACTCACTGGGTTTTATTAATAACTAGTTGAAATTCAATTGACTTTTTACTTTTTTTTACTACGTTTTTTTACTGCGTGTTTTGTATATCTGAAGACGGCACAATCATAATGCCGAAATATGTGAATGTAATGTAATATTACCAAATTTATATCTTATAGTAATTAATTAAGAATGTACACATTTTAAATGGGGTTTATATTATATACATTAAAATATTGTTTAAATTTGATTTTTATATGTCCTTCTATTTTCTTGATATAATATTATAAGTTAATAAGAGTCCTTTATTTTAATTTATTAAAAAAATTTTTGTATTCATTGAGCACACTACGTATTTTGTTAGTGATGAAATACGCATCCTAGAGTATAAGCAATAGGATGAGCCACATAACGGAAACGTCTCTGAATTTCTTTCTCTTTTCTCCTTGTCTTTTTTCTCTCGTTTTTTTTTTCATAGAATGAAATATAATTCAACGTACTATCAGTCGATTTACGTAGATAAATAAATTTCACTGAGAGTGAACGGAGAAAGAAGAAAACGAAATCTGCCTCGTGTCGCCGTTTACTATTTCTACGGGCAGTCGACCGGCTGGTGTGGGCGCTGATTCCGCCGCACCGGGACCACTATTATCGAACACATGAAAGTACAGAGATAATAAAAAATTGAAAGGAAAAAAATACGATTTCTTTCCCCTTTTTTTCCTTGACTGCGAGAGATTTAATACGCAGCGCTTTGCGCATGGAATCCATTCGGGTTTCCAGAAATCATGAAGTGAGATGCGGCTCTCAATCTGGCAGACATTTGAGAGATACTCGAGTCGTCCCACATTTGCTTTCTTCATCTGTAAGTTCTTTATACAAATTGTAGTTGATCTTTTTCTAAGGATATTATGAAGAAACACTATTTTTTCAAACTTCCTTTAATTCGCAATACCGAATCCGTTGGCAATTGAAAATGTCATTAAAGTGAAGTTCTCTGAAGTATTTATTTATTTATTTTCGTGTTGAATTAAAATATGAACATTGTTATCTTATCACACATGTAATACATTGCATTTAAAATTTAATTTGTTTTAAAATATCTTTATATGCATAAAAACACATTTTTTGGTAAACTAGTGTTATTCAACAATTTTCCAAAAAAGTTTAATGTAAAAATAATTTAATAAAATTAAGCTGCGACGGAATTAGATTTACTGCAAAGTTTCGATAATTATAATTGCATTATTATAGAAAATTGTAGTTGCGTGACACACGATTCACGAAAGACGATTCTGTGCCATAATATGTTCTTTAATACGAGGCAGATTGTTAGCGCGTATGTACAATTGCGAAGAGTGCACGCGAGATAATAGAAGACACAGGAAGAGAAAAAAGCAGAAATTACAAAATATTCATCGCGCAAAACTATCGACTATCTCGTTTGTGCGCTTCAGCGAAAGAGGTGATTGTCTTTTTATGAATGTTGCAGCAAAAGAGGGTAATTCAAGATAATCTTGTAGAACGATGGTTCCTGCGCGATGTTTTTAAATGGGAATAAAGAATGCATTTCTTTTGATATTGTTTCTAAAGTAAATAGAAAGATCTTCATTTTCGCAAAAATACTTTCTCTATTCATATATTGTCATGTTATATCTATTTCATATCATGTTTTACAATAAACGCAAAAGATGGAAAATATTTTCGAAAAATTTTTTTGAGTTTATTGTGAGATACGGAATAAAACAGACACGAGTATATTTTTAATAATAAAGATTTTATTTTAAAAATAAAGATTTTTGTAATATTAGAATTAAAGAAGAAAAAAATTCGTTAATTAGAAACTAGCAATTAGTGCCTTTACTACAATTTGTAATTCATGAAATTGATTAAATTCATTAACACGTTAACTGTCGAACTTATTTTGTTTCACTTTCTGTTTATGTGAGACAATACCATTCAGAGACTCATGCGTGATGCGTGACCTAAAGTATAAATAAAAGATAAAATGTAAACAAAAAGCGCCGATCCGGCGTGGCATAAACGGAAAGTCTAGTGTCGGTCCGTATGTAACATGTTAAGTATTATATTTAAAAAATTATGAAGAGTCCAAAAGTTTATAATTTTGGGAATATGTCGTTATTCATATTCTTTTAATAATATACAAATTACATATAAAAATCTGCTTTTATGTATCTGTTCGTTTTCTCTTTTTTTTTTATGCTATGTGCCACAGATTTACCTTTAAAATGTTTAATCAATTCCGTGAGAAACAATGGAGATGTATTTTAGCTATGATTTATTAGCTTCAACATCGTGTTTTCAGTGATATTGATTTAAATTTTTCTGTGCTTTTTGCAGGCATCTGCAGGACAAATTGCTCTTCATTGACCGTACCAGAACGGCGATATGGGGCTGGAGTTATGGTGGATATGCAACCGGCATGACGCTCGCTATGGACTTAAAAGGTGTCTTCAAATGCGGCATGTCCGTCGCACCAGTCACAGATTGGGCCCTTTACGGTATGTAATTGACAGATAATTAATAACGCAATACATAAAGGTGTTTGATATGATTATTTCAAAAGGAATAAAGAAAAGGAATATGTTTTAGCATCGTAAATCAAAATTATCTTGCGACGGGATGAATATTCTATGTATTATAAATCAAATTAAATTACATTGCGCGATAACATAACGGAATTAGTTTGCGTTTAGTAATAATAAAAAAATGCAGAAAAATAAGAAGTAGAAAAAGCAAATAATTCTGATGAACGAATAAAACGGAAAATATACGTGCTTTATAATTAGCGCAAAAGCTAGAAAGTATTTTCTATCAATAAGGATAGATTTTCGTAACGTTAGAGTTAAAGTTACAAAAGAATTCGTCTATTTAGCTAAAATTTAATGCTTTTTCTAACTAATAAATAATTAAAATGTAATAAATAGCAAAAATTAAAGTAACTATAATAAATAATTGAAAATTAAATCAGGAAATGGTAGTTACACTTAAATTAATAAAATTTCTGTATCTTATCTCTATATTGAATTAATCTTCACTGAATAATTTGTTTTGCTTATTTTAAATTATTTTAAATATATAAGGTAGAAAAAATAATTGGAATATTTAATCTTTATTTTCCAATACTATTATGTGACATTAACGTGTGTCAAATAATATTTTTCCAGCTTGATATCCTTCGAATAAACGAATATTATGTTAAGAGACTTTACTTACGGAAAATGTAGCTTATATAAAGTAACTTATGTTAAGCTCATTTGGCCTCAGAATTTGTCTAAGAATTTTTTACGTCTCGTCGTTTTAATGAAGAAAAGTGTGCATTCCATGGAAAAGACGCTCTCCTGCAACTTTAATATTACTTTTTCAACTACTTTAAATTCGTGTCAGCATTTACCTCCTTCTGTTAGAACACGCGAGAAAAATACACGTGATTTACAGAATGACGTTAAAAAGACTTATGCAGCGTTACACTTGTGGAATTTTTCCATAAAATATTACACGCCACATAATGGTGTAGACCGTTTCTTTTTCGCTCTTTTTTTTATCCGTATACTATTCTTGTTAATGTGATCATGTTAATTGTTTAATTACAGATTCGATTTATACTGAACGGTTCATGGGTCTGCCGATTGTTACTGATAATCTGCAAGGCTACGAACATGGTCAGCTGCTCAATAAAGTCGAGAACATCAAGAATAAGATGTATTATTTGATTCATGGTACTCTGGATGACAATGTCCATTATCAACAGTCGCTCATGCTTGCGAAGGTGTTGGAGCAGAAAGACATACTCTTCAGACAACAGGTACGTTCCCATTCTTAACAGAGAGATTGAATTAAAAATTATATCTAAGTATATCTAAGTATCGCAAATCTTTTGTTTTTGCAGACATACACGGATGAAGATCATGGTATCGTCCAGTCGCGAGCGCATCTGTACCACTCGTTAGAAAACTTTCTGGATGAATGCTTTCAAACATCATCATGATCGGAACACGGGATAATGATGACAATCTAAACGCTGTACACCACCTGCCTCACACTTGTAAATATTTTGTCATGTGTACATAATTTGTGTACAATATGTAATATGAGCGTTTAGAGAATGTACATAGCAGTGTACGATTGTTGAGGAAGGATGGGGGAGAGAAGGGGAGGGGAGTGAGGGGGGGAGAGAGAGAGAGAGAGAGAGAGAGAGAGAGAGAGAGAGAGCGTAAAATGTGTAGAGATGAAATAATTAATTAGATATCGATATCGTCGTGAAATTAAGCAGGGCAGGTCTGTAAAAAAAACCATGTTTGATACGTTTTTTAAAGTATGTACTCGATCAAATGATGCGTTGAAGGCCTAATAACGGCATGAACTTCGTCGCTTCGCCGTTCAGACCTCACTAGAATGTATTCTGTATCATTACAGCTCGTACTTACATTCTCAGCACACAGGCATTATTCAATCGTTGTATATTATAGCACATGTTGTTTGTCAGATGATCGAATGAACTAATCGACTTGATGTCAACTTGAATAGCAAAAATATAGGGTGCAATTCTTAATAATTTAATTTTTTCGCAATACTTTTTTAATGAGTTCACAATTTTTATTATTACTTAACGAAATTTTATTTGTACGTTTTTACATCGTCAAATTAATGAAGAAATGATATTAATTGGCAAGTCCATTCATTAATTAACATAAATTATTCATTAATCTATGCATCGAAACTTCTTGGAATTTTTCTCAGATGAAAAAAATGTTTTTTTTAACTTACACTGAATTAATCATGCACATCATCACACATGAATAATAATTTGACCATCTAGAATAACATGCTTCATATTTATATAGGTATATTAGATTTATTTAATATATATACGTGTATTAAATTTAGTTTTGTGGTTATTGCAATTACAGCTTTAACGAAATATTAAGTTGATATATTATAATGTTCACATATATGAGTTCAGTCACTATCTTTATAAATGAGATTTCTGAATATTTTTGAAACAAAATATTATTTCAGTATTGCACAAATGTACGGACATATACATATATTTTACTTTGTGAAAACAAATTAGAAAAAAATATGCTCAAACTGTAATAATGTTTTTATGTAATTTGAAAATCATATTTTTTATACTATAATTGCAATTAAGATTTCTTAAAATACATTTAATATTTCAATGTTTGAAAAATATATGTAAAATAAATTGTTATGTTTATAAATAGATATGTGAAATTGTGAAATTTATTTTAAGTTGACACATAAATTGATTCTTCTTTCACTAATAACATGTTGTTCATCAAATATAGTATATATATATATATATATATATATATATATATATATATATATATATATTTTTTTTTTTTCATATAACAAAAAAAAAAAATAAATATATGTTTTTGTTTTATATACATTTTTACAAAAAAATAACAATATAA
>Ga0157363_1002503_pt1 | contig 16239 bp, 5 predicted proteins | sample AttsexASBM1_FD_111477 | JGI IMG/M metagenome (GOLD analysis project Ga0157363, IMG submission 111477) | Fungus gardens microbial communities from leaf cutter ant in Ribeirão Preto, State of São Paulo, Brazil - Atta sexdens ASBM1 | ecosystem: Host-associated > Fungi > Mycelium > Unclassified ...
AATAGATTTCAACCCAAAATACACAGCTTCTGATAGATTAAAATCTGTTCCTATCTGTACAATTATGTCTTAAATTTTCATTTATGCAAATAATTTTATTCTTTCTATGTAAATTTATTTGAACGATTCAACAATAGTATATAATATTTAATAATAAAGTTAGAATTTTTACGTTTAAAATTATAAGTTCGAAAAAAAATACATCGTCACTTTTTGTATCAATATTGAAATAACGAAATGATAATTCATCTATTTAATATTTAACTGAAGCTTTGTCGAATAGCTAATACTAAATTATACATAAAAGTCACATCACTTTTCGAACTTTTAAATTTTCAAATACCTAAATGTTATCAAACTCTGAATTGATATTTTAAAATTATTTGAAAGCTTTTAATTTGATTACTTATAGCTTTTTGATATTTTTACTCAGTAAAAATTGATTTCAAATTTTGCAACAATTTGTAGGTTAACATGTTTTAAAATCGTTGGATTTTTTTTTATCGGTTTGTTTATTAAGCTTGCAATAATTTATTGATTTGCGCGAGCAATGGACAACTCGGATTGTGACATTCTTTTACAAGTCTGTGCGAGCAATTACCTAGATTTAATATTTACAAATTTGGAATATGTATTCGCGTCTTTTTCTTTTATTAATAACGAAATAACGGATTTTACTTATTAGTACGGACAGTATAATAATGCTTACTTATTAGTACAGACAGTATAATAATGCTCGACGTTTCGAAATTATGACTGGAAGTGCTGTAATATTCCTTTTGCATCGTTCTTTGTGTTAATATTGTAATAATAAAATGATAATTCATCTATTTAATATTTAACTGAAGTTTCGTCGAATAGGTCAAAATTAAATTATACATAATATATTAGCAATTACATGGAATAATTTATATAGAATACAAATTTATTAGTAAATATGTCTACACACCCGATGATTTTTTTTATTAATTACTCTTTAATCTTATTTTTTATTGTAAAATATTTAGCCACATATAAATTTAATTAAAATCTATGAAAAAAACAAATTTTATTCATGTAATATAATATAGATGTGACTTTGTTATGTATGATTATTCTGCTCATTATTTATATATATATATATATATATATAATAATTCGGCTATAATTACTGTATAAATATTATTTATATAAGAATACATCCAACGTGTGTTCTATAATATTGCATAAGATTATATATAATAATATATTACAATAAATTAATGATCCGACAATTGAGTTTAAAACAGGATTTAATCTTCCCAAGCTTTTAGGGAGTACTCATGACAAAATAGTGTTCGAGCAAACTGCATTCGGGTTTAGGTCAAACGCGCGAATGGTAATGTCATGGAAATCGCGAGCATCTGAGTGCGCTAGTGTTACGTTATCACGTAATGGGATATATATACGTTGGTGTATCGAATTGCACATCCTAGATGCATGCACGTAGGTCTTCCCGCCATCATCCTGGCGCCAATGAGTGCGCTCTCAACAGCCCTATCTTCATCGGGCATAAATTCTCTGCATCGAGCGAGATTTTGATGCTGCGTGCAAATATTTGTGAGGTTCACCGTTTAAACATCGTATAGTATTTCCAAATACTATAGACGATCCTTTTGACGTGAGACTCACTCGAGCGAGTTTATTTATTACCTCAGGCACAATAGCTAACAACATGGTCGACATAGAGACGAAAGTGATTATTTATTGTTATACTACTACTAGTATCAGGAATTTTCTTAACACTTTTTGCTCGTCTCTACGTTTTATTATTGAACTTCGTTCCATTCTGAATTACTTAGGTAAAAGTATTTTCGAATATATTACTTTGGAAGACACTTAGAATAGTTTCCTTTCCATCTGTCAAGCTTCCATCTGTCGAGGTTGGAAAAAAGGAGCTCAATAATTCGTCATCCCTAATTCTTTCCTATTTCATATTATATTTGTAGTTTTCAAATCTTTTAACTTGCACCATGGCTACTTTCATGAATCTTCATGTTGCATGAAATTTTTTTATTATGTCTCTCCATTTATATATTTGTTTTTTTTTTATCCAAATTGTTTAATATGGAACATAAAAAATATTTGTGTCGAAAAAATTTAGAATTATAATTTGACATTTCATTCGACATTTCAATGTGTACGAAAAATAGTTTCGACGTTAGTAAACGATGAAAAATTTTTATTTTTAATATGTTTTTGTATTTTAGGATTCATAATTAGAAAATGGAATGTTTGCATTATCGCAAAATATTCGATAATATAGCCGCTTGATGTCATAAAGAAATTGAATATCATCAGTTTCGACCAGATCATGTTCCTTGTAAATAAAACATCCCTCTCGAAGCTTGTATAAAATACAACTACGAGTGTCACAGTTAGTTATATGCTCGAAATGTTTGAATATCCATGCACTGACATTTTTAAAACAGCGAGAGAAATGTGATGCAAGGGATTTCGACAATATTTTTTAACTGGTACATATTCAAGCCTGAAAATGTCACTTGGCTGTTGCATCTCGCTGTTCTATTGATGTCGCAACGAACAACGCTGATGCGTTTCACGTAGTAATTGCACATAGAAAACGTTAGCAAACAAAATTAGTACATTTCATTTATTCCGACAGTTTATTACTTTCGAGATTTAAAATAAATATGAAATAAATTTTATTTTATAAAATAAATATGAAATAAATTTTAGAATATTAACTCTTAAAAATATATAACAAGATTTGATAAGATACTGTAAAATATATGCGCAGTTAATAAAAAATATTTCAGAATTGCAAAGAAATTGATTCTGTTAATGTTAAAATTATAATTAATATAATCCTAATTATTTAAACATCTTGAAATATTTATTTATTGCATAACAAAATTACACATGCTGATGTAATCATTCATAGTTGTGTTCTGTTGATATATACCTGATATTTAAATTATTTCTAATTAAAACTCTTTTTTTATATACTTCTCTTCCGCATCTAGTAGACATTGATCAATTGAGGATACGATTGGAAAAGAGTGCATTTATTTTAAATTTCTTATTTGTGTTTATTGGATATTGTAGAAGTATTTGCAGTTTTATAGACAATGGCTGTAATTGAGTACATTTTCCCACTATTCCTTTTGATGTATGCCTCTTTTCCAGCCGCAATTGACATTTTCCATTTAGAACTACTAATTAGAAAGCTACGTTTTCTGTGTGCAATGACACGAGCCTCTAGGAACGATCGTATTAGTATCGTTTCTCGCTGAGATCATCCTCTCTGTCTGTCTTCGAGCTTGCTTGAGCCTTGCATGGCGGGTCATGGTTGTTGTTTCAGGCCGCGGCAGCGGCAGCCGCAGCCTCACCATTGTTGAAGACACCACTATCAACGGCACAGCAGGCTACGTACGCAGCTGCAGCAACCTACACGGCGGTGGCTGCGCGCGCATACGGCGCAGCTGCAGCTGCGGCACAACCGGTCGCAGGATATGCCGCAGTCGCGGGGTAAGTGCACCACATTTTCACCCGAGAAACCCTCGTGTATGTACTCTCACTCACCACGAATCCTCCAGGATCTCTCTTTCTCTTCCTCGCTCCCTCTTTCTCCTTCCCTCTCATTCGATATACAGAACGTCCCAGATTTAGCGAGCCAACTTCCGCCTACGGATTATTTAATAAAACTGGAGCCAATTTTTTTTGCGAAAGAGCACATGTGTAACTTTTATATTTAATTATATACCTACCACTGATCCTATTTAATTAAATATTCGTTCAAGCGAAGTACGTGCAAAATTCAAGAAATTGAAAAATTCAAGACATTGAAGAATTGTTCTGAATTGATTAAATAGTGGCTCGGTAAATTTAGAAATTTCTCATACGATGCCAAAAATCTCTCTCCAAAGAGAAGAAAACTTTTCGAATGTGTTCCCTTTATTCCTCTTAGAGAAAGGGAGCTTTGCAACTTTTCTTCGCGAACGTGCTTTTTTTATAAGATTTCAAGATTTTTTTTTTTAATGATGCTTCATTTATTTAGTATAAATTATTTATAACTTGTTATTGGACGCTTATTGCTATATTATGTTTGGAGCACTATATAACGTTACATTATCATATTATAATGTTTCTCTCCTATATGTATTTGCAAATTAATTAATACATATTAATATATATTAATATATATTAGTAATTAATATATTACTGCAATAATTATATAATGTACATTTTGAAAAATATTTATGCAATTAGAAAAATATACGACAACTTAATAAATTAGAATTTATCATTATTAGATGGAATGTTCACATTTTTTGATATAAGCATATCATAAGCTTATTATTCTTTAACAACTCATTTGATTTATTCAAAATTTATGCCATATTACCTTCATTATCGATATGAAGGACATGATTCTCTCATCATATCATAGTTGTGGTCTGTATGCTGTCTCGTAGTGGCATGCAGATACACATGTATAGATTGAGGGACGCTTTGAAGTCACCGGCTCGACCCCATTACGAGAGTGAGGTCAGAATGCATATCATGTATTGAGCATCGCAATGAATTACCTTCATCTCACTATCCTTGATGTTCATTATCAACATCCTCCTTTATATTTGCCAGCAGCCTCCATGTTTTTTTCATTCCTCTTTCAGCATCACAAAATACAAATTCTCCAATTGGAGAATTATCATTTATTAACAAAATTATAACACGAAGAGTCCGTTCCTTGCAGCAAATCCCGACGTCGCGGACGACCTGTTAGGAGTCGCAGATTTGTTTCCGAAATTCAGACCCGTCCTGATAGTCCCATCGAAAGTCCAAACCATTCCTCGAGAAGCACCACTCCCCAAGAAACCTTAAAGCGCACTTAATGCACTTCGCGTCGATATCTTGCATCCAACACAAGAGGAATATCAAGTACAAATATGAGTATTAGAGTCGATTTCATACCTAATGCGTTCTATACGTACGTAGCTTTCATTTGTCACTCTGAGTGAAATGTTTGGTATGTAAAATCATTTATATATTTTTTTTATATGACTAATAAAAGCTTTCTTATTTCTTTGTTAAAAAATTGTGTTCTAATAAAATTTGATTACTCTAAATTTTAATTAGAATTTTTTAATGAAAAAGTAATAAAAGTTACATATCAACAAAATAAGTGATTATACGTTCCAAACATTTTTTTCAATGCAGAGTTTAATTACAAGCAATTTTGTTAAAATCCTATATACAAGAAAGAATTATATATGTACAATCCTACTTTAACTTATACTATCTCACTCTGATTTTAATTGAAGTTACTGACAAGGAAAAAATGATTGTTTTGTTGAAATATTAAAAAATTTAGTTTGATACAGATCTGAAAATTTTTTGTTGAACTGACAAAATAATTACGTAGAACATTCAAGCATAATGAGCAATGCTGCAAAAAGTTTTGACATTCTAACAAATTTGCGTTCTATATAATTATTTTAATGGTCTAATAAAATTATTGCGAAGTTTGTATATTTACATGAAAGTTTTATCAAAATAATAATTTTCGAAATTTTTGAAGAAATGAACTTTTTCCTTTAATTTCAATACCTTTGAAATTAAGCTGTTTTGGACATGAATTTTTCGTTTTGATTTGATTTTTTGTGAGGAATCATCCCTTAAAATCTTTTAGAGTATTTAATTACCATCTTGTATATTTTTCTTTCTCATATAAGAATTTTGATAAAATCGCTCGTTGTCAGACTCTGTTAGGATCTTTATACGTTTTAATTCCATATTTCCTCTTTCAATCTTCCTCACGGAAAACAATGAGAGAAATCGGAAGAATAAAATGCGCATATGAAATCGTTCGACTTCAGCGAATCGAAAAATCCTATCGATATTAACAATCACTTTTTTATTGTTCTTCCAGCTACGGGCGTGAATACGCCGATCCCTACCTCGGACATGGCATCGGACCTGTGGCGGGTTACGGGGTAAGAAGGAGCTTCGATTACGAAGTGTATTTTTACGATTTCATTTAACGGTAGTGCCGTTAAATCGCGCACATAGATCTCTCGCGCGCGTACCACCGCCGTATGGAAGGAGAATGGAGCACCCCGTTATTACGCCATAAATAACAAGCGTTAGGAAAGACCACCTCGGTCGTGGCGCGTTTCACTCACATATGAATTATTAATGCCAGGAATTTTCAACTTACGGGAACTGTGTCGCGACGAAAGTTAATGGCTTGTGTTCCCATCGCACGCATTCATTCTCAAATGCGACTATTCGGACCTCCGCGCCATGCCGGTCTCAGTTTGCTCGATGAACGCGAACTGTACGTATTGTGTAAACGACAGGATGGTTCAAACGAAATGGGTGTACGCCGTGCTCGTGAAGGAGTTTAATCATTCCCGACTCAATTTAACGGGGCGAAAATTAAATAAGTTTTTAGCTCGATCTCGTTGGTTTTCCGAATAGATGGTTCTGACGTTTCACTGCAATGTTGCACAACCGTAAATTGAAATCTTATATAAAACACCGCTTACTTTATTTGCCGTTTATCTTCGGACGGTGCATTTTTCAGTTCTCGAAATAAGAGACAAACGGTTGCATTCAACGCTAAATGCACCACAGTTTATACGTTAGTTTGCGCTGTGTATCACATTAAGATGGTCTTATAAATTTTATCCTTGCAGGCAACTGTATACAGAGGCGGCTACAATAGGTTCACGCCATACTAAATGGATCATTAGTAGAACCCAAGAGCCTTCCAAGTTATACTCAGCAGAACATGACCAGACACGAGTCGACACAATCATCATCGTCATTTTTGTCATCAACGAGATCACCCACGAGACGACGAGCCTGGACCCTCCCACGCATGCTGACTCGCTGATTTTACCTTCCAACTTTGTGACTCAAGGTCATCGTGAAGATGCGAAATCCTCGACACCGAATCGAAACAGAACTGTTATTAACGTGAAAAGCATCGTGCTTTTCTACGTCAAATCTTTAAATAGTACCTTCGAAAATATATAAGCGATAATTGAAATAGGCGAGAAAAATTTGTCTGTAAAAATGCAACAGCAGCGTCGAGGTCGGCGCATCAAAGTATCGAGTCGTGTTCGACCGGAAATCGCCTTTAAAGTTGCCTCTAAAGTCGCTCCTCTGCCAACAGTTATTCGCAGGGGGGAGTCTTTTACTTGATTCTGTTTCCATCTGATCCGAGTAAATTGTACTGAATTCCAAATATCAAAATTGATATAAAACTAATAGTAACTGCTTCTCATACTTTCGAATTTTATTCTGCACAAAATTATTTTCGATAATACCATCACGTTTCTCTGTATTTGTCATATATTCTTCTTTAATATCAAGCGTTTTAATCTTGTGAACAATTTTATGAGTCACTAAATGGAATATAATAGTAGTTATATTTCTTTCTCTCTCTTGTTTATAGTTTCTATAAAACGCATTCATGTTGTGATATTATGTGCGATACGATGCATGATTCATGCAAGTTTGCCTATTTACTGAAATATTTGTAATATAGCTGTATATTTGTTGTAATTATTTCTATTTAAGTCAACATTGCACATTACGGTTTGCATTCATAGTCTAAATTAGCAGATAATGTTAATAATTCGAAGGGGCTGCCGAATCGCGCGCGCGAAGAAGCCCTGAACAATTCGCACAAATATCATAGGACAGTTTTACGCACATGATTTATTTAGATGAAAATAAAATAAGCAAATACGCAATTATTGAATCATTAAAATAATGTAAAATGATATAATATACTTTGCTGCAGTATAAAATAATTTCTTTGCGAGAAATTAACGAATGGCAGCGAGGCATTGACGATTTCAGTCGACACGAATCGACACAAGGTGATCCGAAAAAGCGAAATCTTTAGGTAGCTAGTTTAAAAAAAAAAAAGAAAAACGACCTAGAAAGAAATAAAGGCATCCATGTGACCGGTAGGGTTTCTATGCCAAATATGTGTGTATGCGCTTTCGCGCGCGTGTGTATGCGTAGGTTTGCGAAAACTGTTCTCAGTAAACTTAAAAGAGTAGCGGAAATGGAAGAAGACAGGGACAAGAAACCGCTTAGACCTCTGAAACAGTATACCGGATTTTAATTGCACAGAATCTAATCGAATTGATTTTTTTAATTACAATAGCGCACTTTGATTTCCATTTGTCTCCTACAATTCAATCAATGTCTCGTTCCTGAAATCTTATTCTGAAAAATTTGAACTATCTCATGTCTAATTGTTTTTATAATTTTGTCAAAACATGAATTGAATACATCATGAATCAAATAATAATAGAAGGATCCGCAGAAGAAAGACTGCAAAGATCCGTTTTAATTTTTATTCTCTGGAACTGAATTTGAGACCTGTAGACTCAATTCCACGTTATGTTGTTATTCGAAAAGTTCCGAACAGCAATTTTATCGCATCCTTTCACGTATCATGTAAGAATAGAACGGCAAATACGGTCATATTGTCTTATCAATGCCTCTTCTCTCTTTTCCGAAAAAAATCCGACATCAAGTGTCACGCGATAATTTCCTCCCCCCTCCCCTCCCCTCTAGTATGTACTACTTATTTATTTAGTTAAGTAATTGAACGGACATGACAATTTTCTTTTTTTACTACAGTAAATATTAAACAGAGTCCACCTCATAATCGCTAAGCGCAGAATCTCAACGCCAATGAACGAGAGCATAGTTATAGTACATAAACAAAGATAGACTTGTAGAATACGTTTCTTGGTATGAACCGATCTTGCAGGGTGTATCACGAATGCACTATCCGCACGAAGCTCTACCCGCTACGCTAAAAGGAAAGAAGATCCGTTACGCTCAGGTCACTATTAACCGGCAAAAATCAATATTGTACAAACATCTCTAGCAAGGACGTTGCATACTTAGCAGATCGTTTCGGTTTCTCGATGTCGAAGCGCGTGCGTGCTTGCAAAACAAACTCGTCTTCATGTCACAAAGGATGATTAGGTCCATCCAGCTAAATGAAATGTCGATCCAGTTGTAACGAAATACATCGAGTAATCGAAAACGCCGATATGGATAGTATCATTCAATAATGTGAATACCACTTTTCTTTCTTTTTCCTTTTCGAACTTTTTAATTACGATGTACGGTAAACGATTGTATCTTGATATAAAACTGTATAGGTAATTTTTATATTTACATTTAAGGTTTTTTAGAAATTTTTTGTTGAACACACATGTCTTTTTATATAAATATATTTTTCGTTCTCTTGGGAATTGTTAGTTTATTTATAGGTTATTATTTTTATGATCAAATCGCTGTTCATCTCGGTTTCTATTTAAATCGGCGTTCTCGGTCACTAGATTTTTTTCTTGTGACACTGCTTCCTGATCGAGTAGATATACCGGTGCGCTATATAGAAAGTAAAAAATACTCTATTTGAGAGTAATGCGAAATGGAAAAAATGGTACGCACATTGAGTCGAATGAGTGATATCTCTGTTAAATTAATAGTTAAGCGAGGATTTATCGTATATATTATACGTAAGAATATAAGATACGTTGCGCCACAATACAAGAATAAGAAGGCGTGTAATGCGAACTGATACAACTGAAAAGCGGAGAGTAAAAAAGAAAAGAAAAAGGAGGAAGGGAGGAGCAAGAAAATAAGCAGTGTGAAATAGCCAAATATGACAAAGATGTTTTAGAAAGTACGGCAAGTAGTTTGGCCGTCGTTACGTTTTAATCTAATCTTCAACTAGGATTATAGATAAGCTCTAGAACTCGAGGATGCTCGAGGCAGGATGACAATTTTCTCTTTTTTTTTCCTCTCGCGAACGTCGTGTACATGTACATAGATCAACATAGATTTTTCGAGCACAAAGATCGTGGAGGAGCGTGCCGAGGAACACATTATAATTTAGAAAGTACTTTAAACGAGCAAGCAGAAGAAGCCCACTCAGACATACTCATGATTCTCGTAACGTTAAATTAATGAACGTAGATTAATTAATTGATTACACAGTAAATACGTAAAATCGGGACGGATTTTGATTTGGGGGAACGTGATGTGCGTGCTCGTCGTATGTGACGGTTGTCGAATTGAGGGTCGCGAAAATCGTCGGTTTCTCGGTAGATGCACACATCCCCTTCCGCGTAAAAAATAATAGCACAAGAAACCGTACGCGGGTTCGGAGGAGAAAAAAAGAAATCGTACGAATACGCGTTTGTGGAAATAAAGATTTTTCGCAGCCGCACCTCAACGCGGGTGAAAGCAAGCACACAAGAGAAAGAGAGACTCTGCGAGGTTTATCTCTCCCTGTATATTGTACACTGTAATTACAATTTATACTTACTCGTAATCGATAATTTTATCGATAGGCTATTAATATTAGTGGCTAGCGTAATAAGTCAAGCTCAAATTAGCGAGACGGAAGAGGCGCGAAATACTTTTTTTCCCCTCGGTTTTGTCGCGTCCCATTTTCGTCATAAATGCACAACTTCTTTTCCTCGATTGTCTCCTTCTTTATGCGCGTTATCCTTGCGAGCAGGCCTATCGTATAAGATGTTCATAGAATTTAGAGGCTAGATCAGCTTTTTCTCTCTTTCTCCCCTGCCTTCTCCCACCCTCTCACGTCTCTATTCTTTATTTTTCCGTTTGAATATTGAAGGAATGTCTCGTTATAATATATATTATAATATATATATATATTATAATATATATATATATATATATATAAAATGGATTTTGTTTCCAACAATTTGCTTTCTCGGAAAAAGGAGTTACGGAAGGATAATGAGATTCTTTCGGCTGTTAAAAATAAACAAAGAACGCGACATATCTAGATGATAATATAATTTACGAGGAAGTGCAACATCACTTTTGCCAAATTTCTGCACGTTTATGTATCTTCAGGTCCCGAATTTTCCTCCCTCTCTTTTTACCATAATTTCAGTCTTCGATCTTCGTCGAGCGTACCTTCCTTCTCGAATTAAAAGGATTTCTGTGCACAAACTAATCCATATTTTTCAAATTTAAATGGCCCATAAAATTTCAAAAAATACGGATTAGAGAACGGCGTGCATAGAGAAGATCTCTTTTATTCTAACGAACAAACGATGGACGCAGACGAAGCGAATTCTCGAGCCTGAATTCTCAACTCCGCCGATGATTAATTTTTACCCTCGTCGATGATGAGACCCAGAGCTAGTGGAATCGCGCAATGTAACATAACTCAATGATACGCACCGTACATTATACGTATAATGATTAAATAACGATAAATACCGTAAAGGGATTTTTAAATGAATCTAGATGAATAAACATGACTACATAATGACACATCTTACAAGCAACATATCCTAGGTATTTGAGCAAGGCGCTGCCGGAGTATCCCTCCCGTTTTTATCGTACGATTGTACGATCGACACGAGGAAGAGCATATAATTTGATCGACTTCTCGACTTCTCGAAACCGAAAACTGTTTCGAGTGGCAGCGTCGTGCCATTCTTTTCGAATTAGTGCAAAAAAAAATTAATGAAAGATGTTCCATGACATTAGGACGTTATTATTAATGATATTTCTAGCAACGCGTGCGTGTAAAGTTTAATGTATCTGTATATGAAACATGATGCGTGCCTGCGTATATGTGCTGTGTGTGTATATGTGTGTGCGTGCATGACGGATGAGCGAGAAACTCATACCCTTTCTCCACAAATCGATGAAATCAAGAGCACGAATTAATTAATCGTTGTAAGGTAGCACGAAAACAACAAAAATGACAAATGAAGAAGAAATGCCCAGTGATATTTGAATCGCTGAGAAAAACCGAAACAGCTAAAATTGCCACCTGTTTTTTCCGCTTCTCTCGCAAATGTAAAAAAAAAAAGAAAAGAAATCCACAAAGAGAAACGCCGTTGATATCTTCTGTGTCTCCTTGCGGATTTCCTCTTCGAACCGTGCATAAGCGATTTGTACGGGCCGACAGTTCAACGCAATAGCGAGCTCGCAAGAGAAATTAATGGAAATCAGTAAAAGAGTGAAAAAAGAAAAGAGGTATAAGAGAGGAAGAATATACGGTCAACTCGATGAACTTTATTTGCAAAATATTGATAGGAATATAAGGTGTGACTCGTGACACCTTTATCATTGTCTGATTTGATGATATTTTGTAAGTCTGGACCAGTTGTTAGGTTCTTATTAATCTCATAGCAACTTCTTATGGCGTATTTTCTCTGTATATTGTCAATGTTTATTATTAAATATTTTTCAAATAAACCAATGTCTCTTTTTTTCGCACTCTGTCTTTATACCCACACAAATTTCGCGAAGATATAAGGTTTCACTCTATATATATATATATATAATATAAGCTTTTATAGTTAAAAGCTTGTATTACATTTAGATTTTATTTTTAACAAACCAGATATTTTGCGAAGTATAAAAATATTATTATTCAAATTATACGTCAGTTTTTGAGAATTTGCTTTTTTAAAATCTTTGACATTTTAATATACGAACTTTATACTTGCATGCTGTCTTTGTAATATTTCATGTCATATTTAAAATAAGAAATGAAATAAGAAAAATAATATACATATAATATAGATTTAAATATTAATTTTAAAAACTCGTAAATGTTAGAATATAATGATGAAAATATCGATAATGCGATTAAATGAAGCTAACAAATGGCATCATGAAAATTTAATCTAAATAGCAAGACTACTTTCAAGATTTGTTTTCTTTAACAAAATATTCGTAATGCTGCGTGTATTAATGTTTCTATTGCATTTTAGTATCATATCTGACAATGAATAGCAGCATCAGAATAACGTAAAATATAAGTGAATGAGAAAGATCCAATAAATTGTTTGCAAAGAATTTTTTTTTAAGTATTATTTTATACATTATGCGAAAGATTCGAGAAGTTGGAACAAACGGAATTTATTAAATAACGACGAAAGAATTAATGAATCTCACAGAATTAGAAAGCCGAAACGTCATTTTAGCAAAAAATGTATAATAATTCTTTTTTATGAGATTCTATACGTGATATTCTTCTTAACGCAGTTTGGCAAAATATCCAACAGTAAACAATGTTAGATTGATGTTACATAATGTTACAAATAAATAAAAAAGATGACGAGCTTATCGACGTTAGAGGTTAGATACTTGTGAGAGAATTCAAATTGTCACATAAATACACATATATTTTCTAAAAATTATTTAGCAAGTTAATTAACAATATATATATTGGTTTTTCGCCGAAAACAAACAGTTGGTTTCAATTTGTTAAATAATTATATCTCAGTGTAAAGATTGTAGCCGCGTTTTGCATTCGCGTAAGTTATTTGAAGAAACATTATTAATATCTGTACATACGTTAATAATTAAATAAATAAAACATTTTAACACTGGATTATAATTAAACAATAATGAGAATTTAATAATGCTCTCAGAGACACATTAAAGATAATTAAAATTAATAATATTGAAGGATAAATTCAGACGGTAAAGTAGGCAAGATTCAAGTTTTATCTTCGACAATATTATATCCTCGAAAATCACGGAAAAATCGCCTCAAATATCAGTAAAACAGGACAAGCGAGGAGGTATTATTGGAGGTATTCTGGGGCGAGTTTTTGGCGTCAGAGATTCCCGAGAAAATTATTACTACTTATTAGGAAAACATATTGAGCGAAGAGGTCGCAGGAGGTATTCCAGGAGCGCTATGGCTATCCTACTCTCGCTCCCCTCGTCGTAGGCGTCACCGATACCGTCGACCAATGAGAATGCTGGAGAATTCGCGTAGAAGAGGGGGAAACAGCGTCTCCCTCAAATGAATCAACCAATTACCGCGTCGATACAAAGAGGGGAGATGTGGGAAGACTACACCCACTCTCAGAATACTTCCAGCAACCTCCTTGCCTATTCTGTTTTGCGAATATTCGAAGCGATTTTTCCGAGATTTTCGACGACATAAAACCTGATTCCTGCCTAACCTTACTGTTAAAATTTATCTTTTCATTAATTTTAATGATTTTTAGCGTCTCTACGAATGCATAATTAAATTTCCGTCATTGTTTAATTATAATCTACGATTTAAATATTATATTTATTTAATTATATTAATCTAATTATTAATAGTATTCTAAATAATTCATTCGAACAATAAGACGCAACAACGAATTTTGCACATTTATAATGTCACTTATGATATAAAACAATAATAAATATCTATTTGTTTCCTTCGAAAAAATGAAATATATGTCTTATTTCCATATCATAGATTTATTTCTTTCGAAAAAATGAAATGTATGTTAACTTCTTTCGAAAAAATGAAATGTGTATTGCTTTATTTTGTTAATTAGCTTGCTAAAATTTATTAATAGGCAGAAAATATATGTATGTATCAATTCTCTGTAAAAGTAGATATTTGTGTCTGTAGATATTTGTGTTCTCTCGATGTCTATCTAATTTCTAACCTATCATGTCGATATCGTGCGCTTCACCATCTTATTCTTTTAACGATTTACAGAGATATTTTTCTTTTTGTTATATAAATGATGCAAAAATATTTGAGCTTTTTACTGTCAATTCTTTTGCTATAATAAAATCATAAGGAAGATTATCAATTTGATACATATATCTATCATTTAATGAGAAAGATCTATAAATATCTATAATTTCTAAAATTTTTTATTGTTGAATCCTATCCAGAAATCATTAACAAACGTATAAAATATGAAGATAATTTTCGAAAATTGTCCAATCAAACATCGATATGTGGAACTTTGCTTATCTATTTTATTTTTGTTTGTGCAATAATATTTCACAATTTTATAGCGTTAAAACTCATGTAGAAAATCAAAGCTTCAATAACATTATTAAAATATAAATTATTTCTTAAAAAATGTTGTATATAAAATATCTATTTAATTTAATATTTAATTTAATAATTTAATTTAATATTTAATATTCTTAGCAATTTGTCTCGCAAATATGTTTACATACATCAGTGACATATTGAAGTAATTAATTGTCAAATTTTTTGCAAAAATATATATACTTACCATTAATAATTACAAAACATTGTTAAAATAAGATATTCTTCAATTATGTGTTTCAAATCTAATGTCTAAAGATTTGCTTCTTTTGATTAAATTCGTACGTAAAGAATTAAGAAAGTTACACATAGTTAAATAACAGTTAATGCAGTTCAACATATTCATGGTTACTATATTTTATTTCAAACGTGTTATATATAAATTATCATACAAATACAATAGCATAATCGTAATATATTATAAATGTTAAACAATCCTGAGTAATTATTCTACATAAGGGACAATCGAAAAGTTTTTAATATCTCTATCGTTTTAATATCGAGCGAATCACTGGAACGAATCGCAATAATAATCGCAATAATAATATATAATATAAAATACAATAATAATATATAAACAATCCATACACACGATATATTGAGGATTGGAGATGAAGGAGAAGGAATTAATCGTCTTATATTTTATTAATGCTTAATAAAACGTCATAAACTATACAGTATTAACATCAAATGATCGCAATCTGAAAAACATTTACACAATGAGAAGATGCGATAATACACAGTGCAATGCCATATCGTTGTATTACGTGCAATATCTATACATAACAAGAGCGAGAAACAAGCGTAAAACGATCTCTTCATTCTCGATTAACAAACTAAAAAAATTTCTTTTTTTCCTTTTCACTTATCCAACCTAGTGTCAGAAATATCTTCTCTGTGTAATAACCAGAAGTGCATAATTTATAAAATATTTGTGTCTTAAAGATAACAAACTTAACGGGATCCCCTCTGGGAGAGGATAGATGTACGCAAGTATAGAATCAAATTTAACCAGCGTAAAATGGAATCTTTCGTTTAACTCGACAAATATACTTAACAAATACAAATCCTTCAGAATCACGAAAATCTAATAATTTTAGACATTTAATTATTTGTATTTCAACGCTTAAAAATATTATTTCCTTTGACAATAACCATAGGATTTGTTTAACACGAAAAATCAAAGCGTAATTTCATTCGAATACGCTCAGCCGATGCAAATTTCTAAAAGATTACGGAAACCTAAATATTTATCCTTGGTCCTATATACTTTTACATCAAAACACAGTTCTATACTACATTATAATAGGCTGCCTCTCTCACGACGATTGTATACATGACTCGTAATA
>Ga0157363_1002504_pt1 | contig 16233 bp, 5 predicted proteins | sample AttsexASBM1_FD_111477 | JGI IMG/M metagenome (GOLD analysis project Ga0157363, IMG submission 111477) | Fungus gardens microbial communities from leaf cutter ant in Ribeirão Preto, State of São Paulo, Brazil - Atta sexdens ASBM1 | ecosystem: Host-associated > Fungi > Mycelium > Unclassified ...
AAAAAAATGTGATTAAATTTGACTTAAATTTAATTTACTATTTACTGGCTGCATACATTAATATGGATTAATTAATATGAATTAATGTTTATTTTATATAAAACTAATCATAGAAATAGATTAATTTACATTATGACATGGAAGTTAAAAAAATAACAAAATTTAATTCAAAGAACCAAGTTACTAAGTTGCTTCTTTGATAGTGTATATTCTTTTTGCACTATGTACTGATGAAAATAACTAATTTCTTGTGAAGAACAGTATTTAATTAATTTCTTTTTGTCTAATCATTATAAAATAACAATTCATTAAGTCTTATTAACTTTTCAATTGTCATGAATGCGTTCAGTAAAATGATATATAACTACTTAATTAAAATATCTTTTTAAGCATAAATCAAAATATTCTTATAGTAGGTATATTTATTTTATAAATATATTCGCTAATACTTTTCTTATTTCTTCAGTTCGATATTGACACATGATAATAAACATGATGATAATCACATGATAATAATGAATATATCTGAAGTTTAACTATTTTCGAGCAAATCTCCTGTACAAATAAACCAAACATCATCCATCTTATGATAAATTCTTTAAAAATAAAAAAGTACTTTTCTTATTTTCTAGTATCGCACATTGGCACCTGATTTTTTTGGAATTGCGGCATCGCCGCCATCGTCGTAGTTATGAAGTTCGCGCTCTGAAACGTCGAATGCAAGCGACGGCACGAGAGTTCCTCAGATTATGCTAATAGGACTCTCTCGTCGTGCTCGATAACTAACTGGATCAAAGTTTTCAATTAATAACTTGTCACCGGCGGCGATACCTTACCTTACTCCGAAACTTCGCGCATTACTCCGCGCGTCAAATCGGCCCTCGTTACAGTATTTTCGACAGGAAGGTTCTCGTAGGTAGATCACGCTGCTAATTGGCAGTTCCACCGATCTCACCATCGCCCGTTCATAAGTTCGTGTTGATATTAGTTATTACCCGCTTATACTGATTATGCCGAATACTTGCAAAACTATCATATCTAGCCAAATATGTACAAAAACGATAATTTATCATCGTCATTGTGTTATTTATAGTCAGTTAATTTACTTAATATCTGAATATTATTAACGTCATAATTATCCATGTTTTGGGAGCGTGATTATGTTAATCGTAATCAAAATTGTATATTCAATAGTATATTTGATAGTAATTTAGGGTAATTCCGGTATATACATTGCACCTATCAAAAACTTAATTTATTAATTATTTACTATGTTTATAGTAAACGAACTATATCTATTACTATATACAGTAAAAACTTTGTATATTATAACTATATATAGTAAAAACTGTCTATTTTTATGAAAAAAATATTAAAAATCCGATATATTTCATATTAAAAAATAAACTTTTTGAAATCCTTGCATTTTTGCCGTATATTCCATAGGGATGGGATATATGACTATTCATAGGGAGAGGGAAGTATGTATAAAAAATATGTATATGAAGTAATAAATAATAATTACAATTTTCCTACATATATTACAAGGATATGACATGAGGTACATATTTCATATAATGCATTTATTGCATTTAGTGCGCTGAATTCAATCTGCGTACTTTATATGCTTTGGGCATAACATTAATATTAATAGTAAGAAGCTGAAATCACAAAACTAATATAATATAAAAGCATGTAACAAAGTAGTTGCGAGAAAATTACCCCCATTCCTTCTATTTTTTTCTGATTTCTGCATTGTAAATCCCAGCGCGGCGTATTTGCCGGCGTTATTTTTGCCGGCGCCCTGTGATTTTTTTTATTTTAGCAAATTTTTTTCAATTGTTAAACTATTATTTTCTTTTATCACAAGACTTAATTTTAAAGAACGCACTTTTTCATTCAAAATTTGTTCCATCAAAATATTGTTTTTTACAATAACAGAAAATTGATACATTTTTTCACAGCCATAATAAAAAAAGATTAAGTTTCACGCACAATAAAAAATACCTTCATATTTCGAGAATTTTTTAAAAATCTGATTCGATTATTCGAATTTGATCTCTATGCATTTTTATCGCGAGGAAAGCCAGCATTCAACTTCCGATTTCGATTTCTCGATATGTTTCTTCAATAATTTAATTTAGTCGGTTGCTTACAAATGTATTTCGAGCATGCATTCCACACGCGTAACCAACATTCTCAAGACACTGATTACGAAATCAACGTTTGCTAAAAATTGCAATATAAGATCGGGCAATAGTCCGTTGTATATTCGACACACGTCGAATCGACGGCGGACGTTAGGTGCGCGGTAAACAGAACGCGATTCGTTCCAGAATAGAAATATAAAAAAAAATTTACAAAAAGAGAATGCGCAACAGAAGATAGTATTGTGACCTATGAGATAATAATCTGTTGCCACAAGCCAGTGAAAATAGTACAAAAAAATGTGATCGAAATCATATCATTTCTCGCGAAGCGGTGATGTACGATTCTAGCACTCGAAGACGGACTCGAGGACATTTTCTTCGAAGTGTTTGCAGAAGCATTGAGAATCCCCGTGAGATGCTGTAGATCTTTAACAATGGTATAGAGTTTGGAGAATCATTTATATCTACTAACACTCGACCGTCGCGCAATTGTAAATTTGAATTGTCTCGTAACTCGGTTGACAGCACTTAATGTCGTAAAGCTCTGTGCGAGATTTATAAAAAAAACTCTCGACTCGTGAACATTTCGATTCATAAACTTTTTGATCAGTAATTTTTTTGATCTGTTAACTTCTAGATATACAATCTATGCTTTCTAAAGCAATTTAAGAATAAATTTTAAAATCTCCCGAGAATTTTTAACTTTGCCGTATCGTTATGTAAATTTCAAAGTTATAATTTCATTTTCGATTTTGTGCAGAAGATCGAATGAAATAATTGAGAAATAAATATCTACGAATAAATGGGAGAACGCGATGAATTTTCATTAATACAATTAATTGTGATAGATGAAAGGATAACAGAAATACTCATTATTCCAAAATAATTATACGCAGGAAGTGTTAATATTTTATTAGGAAACTAATATGCTGTCCCATTTATTCAACAATTTTAATGACCATCTTGGATCATATATTATAATTATTCTTTCACTAGATATAGAGTTTGACAAATTGAACGCGATATATTTGAAAATCTGTTTGAATGCGTTAACGAGAGGACGTTTTGATTTCACCGTCGATAGGAAAGGGTAAAAAATTTAAAAAAACTTTCTTCTAGCGAGAATACCGTACGAACGAGCATATCACGATTCCATGCGTAATTATTGCACGGTTTTTACAGCGAAATTTGATTTCTTTATGAATACTTTTTACTTCGTGCTCGAACGCGCACGATACGGTATTGGCAGTGACCATTGTTCAACATAGTTTGAGATTTGATTTCGATATTTGACAATGTACATACATATGAAAACGTGTAATTCAATGTTTCATAAATAATTATTATACATAAGATTTCATTATAATATTATGCATAATTATTATATTTAATATTATATTTAAGTAACTGTAGAGTACTTTCATAAAAATTTTCAAATTGCTATAATATTTGTTAAACATTCGATATAGTACTCTTATTATTTTTTCAAATCTTATTATTATCCATTACTTAAAATCATATAATTTAACACAAGAAATAAGTTTCAATTTACACTGTTTGTGATTTACATTCAACGATATTGTTTGTAAAGATCGAGAGAGACAGGATTTAAGGCGATTCGCGATAATTAAACGGCTCTAGGCGCCGCGCTGTGCCGTTCGCGAAACGATGGCGAAGACGAAGCAAGTAGCTGGAAACGTGGCAATGTAATCCACGAAAATCCGATTTTCCTCGGTAAGAAGAATGATTTACATAAACCTTTTACCGGAAACGGAGAAACGGAGTTACAGCAAGTTAAGGGAGCACAAACGAGAAGTTCACGTCGCGTCGCCGCGCTGCCATGGGAGGCGAAAGTTGTTATACGAAAATATGGGGAGAAAGAAGGGAGATATGCGTAACGTCGAGTTGTCGTTGTTGGGTGGCGCATTCGGAAAATAAAAGCGCGGCCGCAAGTGCGACGGACGCCGGGGGGAAATTTCATTTTGGACCGACGCTCGCGAGCGTAAACGGATTAATACGAGACAAGTGCTTTTATTACTCGGACGCCGGTTTCGTCGAGCGGTCGACCCTCACCCTCACCCGACTCGCCCCTATGCGAACGCGATTAATTTCTCTTGTTGTTCTTCTTGATTACGCCGCCGCGACAAACGAGTAAATGTTATATTTGCGAAACAACTCCTCGGATTTGCAACAATGGCAACAATACACGTAATCGATGTGGCATTACGCAACGATTTTGATGGCATAGAATTAACATTGGATAACATTTTAACTAAGTTGACGACAATTTTAAATTGTACATTTATTATGACGTGAACTTATTACTTTTTATATTTAAGAGATGATACTATATTTATTATATAAAATATTATATTAATTTCATAAAACTAAAACTTTAGGAATTTAGTATAATGGATTTATGTGCTAATATATTGCTGTTGTATTATTAATAAATTACATTTATTATCGTAATTATTATAATTATTATTCCGTTATTATCATGCTTTATATGTTTCAATTTAGATGTTCCATCCATTCATTTCCGTATTCATTTCCCGATGTTTTTATAAGATAAACAAAGCATTAGCATCTCTTGGTTAAAACGTATTCGCTATGTTTTTCATAAATCTCGCGCTTTTGATTTTTCCTGAAATTTTTCTTAATCCAACGCACATCGTGTGATTCTTACAATAAAGGTTTTACTATCCATCCACCTATTAACCAACCCATAAAAGCCGCATTTACATTTTTACGAAAAATTTGAAAAAAAGAAGGAGAACAAAAACCGTTGCGACGAACCCGATGTAGATATATCTTCTGCATAGAAAGCTATAAAAACCTGGCATCTTCGCTAGTAGAGTTCGTGACATAAGCAAACCGCACGTCGAGCACGAACTTTATTTGCGTATACAGCGCACAACGATAAAGAAAACGAACACGTGGTTTACAGCAAGCTCTTCTCTCTTTCTGTCTCTATCTGTCTCTCTCTATTGCTCTTGATGATAAAATGTATGGGACATATGGAAATCGGATAAGACTCTTCACTCAGAAATAAGATGGCAATGAAAGGCAAAAAAGGCCTTTGATTTCACCTATATCGACTATACATCGACTGAAAAGAAGCAAACTCTCGAACTGGAAATCTTTCATACTTACTCCTGCACGGAAGTAAAAATCATTTCCTGGAGTCGCTCGAGGAAAGAATATCGTCTTTGCCAATATATTGAGTATTTTCAAATATCTGGACGCATAAGGTTTTTCTAAAAAATTACACAATGAATAAAAAAATGTATTATTCAGCCCCTCTCACCTCTAGATTTCCAGCTCACCTCTATATTCTTTTTTTTTCCCCTCTACATTAGTTGTACCATACATTTACTGGCCCTATACACTGTCACTGTAAATCTCACTCAGAGAGACCGACTGTGAATTAACTCTTTTGGACGTGAGAGAGAATCACGCGAGTTCCATTCAAAACGGCCGCGCTATCCTCGATTTCGCTGGTTTGAAAATTTTTTCCATTTTTTACATCGTTAGAAAGAACATTATTCCGCGCGCCACTGGATGCGCGCGTGCGTTTGACGCATAGATAAACGGGTATCAGAGGCGGTCGGTGAAACGCCGTTAATCCTTTGTTTCTCTTTTTTCTTCTCTCTCTCTCTCTCTCTCTCTCTCTCTCTCTCTCTCTCTGTGTCTACTCTCCTCCTCTTTTCTTTTTGTTCTTTGCAGGTCGAATGAAGCGTCGACGAAACACGACGGAGGCGGCGCGGATTATTTTTCCCAATCGGAATCGCGAACTTCGAGAGATCGGACTGCCGGGGCTAAAATCGAATTATCGAAACGAAAATACATTCGTAACCGAGGAATCGCCGCGCACCATCGTCCACCGGCAGTTCGTCGTCCCTCGACGCACATAACTCGCGTCGTCGCGGCGCGAATCGGATCGTTGCTCATGGAGCGGCCATCTACCCCCCCTTAGCCGAGGGCTCGTAACTTTTTTTAAAACCCCGTCATTGCCACTGTTGCTGATGGCGATGGTACCCATTCGCTGAATGTATGAGATACACAGAGAAGTAAGTCAGAGAAATAAGATGCAGGAAAGAATTTATTTACCTCAACATGCGCGCCATTTGGACGCCTGGTACCATCGGGCTGGCTTTATATAAGTAGCTAAATGTGTGCAATTTGAAGCGCGCAACTTGAAACGTGCAACTTGAAACGTACAACTTCGGGGTAAAACCTAGAATAATTCCAGACATTTAGGCGCATCCCGATGTCACTTTCGCAGAAAGAATGGATCTTGTACAATTTTTGGTTTGCTGCATAATAAAAAATATTTCGCCTTGGAAACAATTCAAGTTTTCAAGCTCTAGTTAAACTTTTTTGTATTGAATTTTTTAACTGGTGAAAATTTTTCTCATAATTTTTATATGAATTGGAACATTTTTCAGAAATATTCGGAAAGTTTACATTTTCTTTTAGAATTTTTCATACAAGCGAATTCTGAAATATTTTGAAATTTCTCATCCCATAATTTTTTAATTTTTTAGATTCTATAACATTTCATCAGAAATTAATACTTACAAAAGATCTTAAAAATCTTACGATATTTCATAATTAACATATATGAAAAATTATGAGAAAAAGTATAGATTTTTTGAGAAATGTTCCAATTTATATAAAAAATGTGAGAAAGTTATAAAATTATAGAGAAATTTGAAAAAATTATATAGAAAGATTCTGAAAAATTATATGAAAAAATTCTGAGAAAAATTTTCACCAAGGGTATTCGAATGTTAATTTAATATGATTATGTTATTTAAATTTGTGAATTGATATTCAACATCTTTTAGTCAAAATAATACAATTTATGAGTAAGTAAATAGATAACAATAATATGTTTTAAAAATAATATGTTTTAAAACATAAATTCTAAATAATACAGATAAATAATACATGTGTTAATTTAATATATTCTAAATTGTATTTTTTTAAAATGCTTTGATAGTTTTTACAAGTACTATTTTTTTTTATATTTATCTACTTAAATAATATTTGTGTTATGTTCTAACATAACACAAATATTCGTGTTAAATTGAATTTGAATAAACCATTTGGGATATATGAAATGTATTAAATTTAACATAAATTTTTCAACGGTATAAGTTCTGAGAGCTGTGCACTTGCGCATTTATAAAAGATCATCATATATTTGCAAAGAATCATGTCGTTTTAATGTGATGTGTAATATACAAGGTGTTTGGAAAGTAATAATAAACCTTTTACATAAAAAGAAAAAGTCCTTTACCATTTTACGATTTTAGCAGATTTTTTTCTCATAAAGTTCTGAGAATTTTTTTCAGAATATTTTAGTATTTCATATGTTGGTTTTCCTATGTTGGTAAAAGTAGTTGTTAATATAAGAAAATACAGTACTAAAGAGTTGATAAAAAATATCGGAAAATATTCGTCTAGAGTTCTATGAGAAGAAAATAAACATTTCTTGTCTCTCGCAGTTTTTCTGTAAATTTCATAGTATCTGAGTAAAAAATTATTAAAGACCAATTTTCAACAATTTTTAGCAATTAATATCTTATTAACTATTGCTAAAATCGTAATGAAATGATAGAGGATTTTTCTTCTCAATTTAGTCCATTCTATCCCTGCGAAAGATTTATCATTATTTTCCAAACACTATATATAAATATTAAAAAACATATTTAATTATTATTAAAGATAATTTTTAAAATTTACTGTTGAAGCTACTTTAGGATTCCGTGAAACTAAAACTTGGAATCTGATATTTCACGTGCAATGACGTATAATATGTACTCAAGCTAGAGATGGGTATTATATGACAACTTTAATAAACAAGGTATTTAGTAGTTAGAATATACCGAATAGTATATATGGCATGTTAGTTAATACGAGAATATAGAATGTTACATGTAGAGGAAAAGCAATACAGGTTTACTTACAGTTAAGCTTTGGGTACGCCTAGAGTTCTATAGTGTACACTGTGTAATTACACTGTGAATGTAACCACGAAAGTGTAGCATTTTTATCATTTACTTCTTCATGAACGATAAAATGAACTCTCTAGTGAAATATAGTAAGATACACGATAAAATTTCATAGCCTTGGAGAATTTCTGACTTCTACGTAACATTCGAGAGGATAGACTTTCTGTATCCCCGTTCTGGAATTCCGTATCCGCGCAAACTTTCGACTATTTTTACTTAAATCTAATTTGAAAAGTCTTTTATAAATCTAATTTGAAAGTGCATTAGGACTTTTCGTCTTCTCGGATTAAAGTGATATCTAAGCGTGCGACGCTTTAATCGTCATTCTTAAAAATATTTTTTGCAATAAATTTTTTAATATTCATACTTTTTTTATTCTTTATCAAGTTTTCTGGTTAAATATCACAATGATATTTAAATAATAAAAGAAATATCGTCTGTTTTTCTGAGATTATCGATTTATTTCAATTTATTCTGTTTAGGAAAATTAATTCTTATAAATTTTACGGAATCTCTCCCTACACATGCATTATAATATACACTTAAACAATTTATTAAATCTTAATACATATTTCTCTGAATAGTATTAAATAAATATTTATTTACAATAAATAAATATTTACGCAATAAAAAAATAATATTTAAATTAATAGTTTTGGTATCAAATAAATATATGTTTACATTTAGTAAATATTTATTTAGAACTATTCAAACAAACATTTATTAAAATTTGGTTTTTTTTCAGTGTACATGGCATGTAAATAAGATCCAAGAGGTAACCACTAGCTGAAATATTGTCCCACAGATTACATGAATCTATCAGATTTCATCTGATTGCAAATAATTTTTTGCACTACGTATGAAGTCATTTGATAAAATATACGAATTTATTTAATATTATACAATGATCTATCGTGGTTGCATATATAATTATCGGATTATATATAAAGGTTTCATATGAATTTTATAATAAATTTCGATCAGAAAACTGCTTAAAAATTAAATCTCGTATTTCTTTCAAAACGCGTAAAAAGCATTGAGAAACAAACAATGTAAATACAACAATTATTATTCAAGTTAAAAAGTTAATATACATATATTATATTTAATTTCACAAAATTAAAATTTCATTAATTTGTTATTATTTATATTCTCCCTTTACATTTAGTATTTTTTATATACACAGAAAATTAATCCAATCTATATATAAAATAGGTAATTTCTCTAAAGATATTTAACAGCGCAAGTATAGACATAAAGTTTTCCGAGAACTGCTCTTCTGATAGTTACACACACGAATGGTTTCCATTATTCCACTAGAGTAAAATCGTGTCTACGAATCGCATTGTTCCCATCGGCGTTCTACATTTATCGAAATGGGCATTGCGGCGTAAATTGCGCATAACGTACCAAAGAACTTTTGTTTCAATAATAAAGTACAATTATTAATAACAAAATTGTGACGTTTGTTTTTTTTTCAAATATCACAAAATTAATTCTCTTTTTTGATTTTGAAGGCTTTTGGTTTTTTTGCTTCTTTAGTAAAGTGCTGAAAATTTGGGATGCCTCACCAGAGCTCATTCAAAATTACAAATATTTACATAATTTGGATAAAATATTAAACTACATACGTGTATATCTTAATAAAATAATATGGAACTGGATTTACGATAGTAAATCAAGACCAGCTTCATCAAACGAAAACAAGATGAAATTATGTTCACTTTTTGAGGTAAATTTATATGCAAGTTTATACACGTAAATATCTTTCCAGAATGACCGTTGACTTATTACTTTTTTGTAATCATTACAAAGTAATTTTTTAAATTATTATTATAATTTTTGAGAAAAGTCTATGGTAAGATTTGTGTGCAGTCAAAGAAGCGTTTGCAAGCCTTCTGTCACTAAGTTATATAATGTAAAAGATTACATTTTCAACATTTTTTTCTCTCTTATTTCATCGTTAACCTATCGTAGAATTTTGCACACGTCAATTTCGATACTTCAATTTCATTACATAAAAGATTAAACATTTCTATGGTAACTTGATTACTAAAGAATCACCTTAAACAATTTAGACATTCTCTTTTCTATCTATTAAATAATAATAAAATTCTAATAATTTAATATTTTAATAGCATAATATTCTTTATAAATATTCTTTATAAATATATAGCTATTGCTTAGAAAATAGTAAATGATATAATGATCATAATTCTTAGAAAGTATTAAAAGAACTTTTTTCTCCTAAAGCTCTTCGTTAACGGCAGATTGTCTTTTCTAAAATCGAAATAGCAGATGTTGTGCAAGATAAGATAAAGTGGAGACAATTAATTTCTTCCGTTGAGGTAAAGAAGATGGTCCTCGTTATAGTACACGATATCTTCTAATTAGTCTAAACGATCCTCGGATCAGCGTCGAGCAGGAGAATACACTTCGCTACGAAGTATCGAATCCGATTTTGAGATACATTTAACAAGCATCATAACTCAGGGCATATTGAGGCTACCTGGAAATGCACAAGAAGACACTCGAATACAAGAAGCATGTCAATTTAGCATAACAATATCGATACGCATAAATAAATGCATATCCGATTTATTTAATAAAAATTTCTTCTATAGGATAACTCCGGCAAATACGCCGCGCTGGGATTTACGCAAAAGAAAAATAAAAGGAGTGAGGGTAATTTTCCCGCAATTACTCTGTTACATGCCTTTATGTTATTATATTAGTATTATATTAGTATTGTGTTATGATTTCAACTTCTTACTGTTGATATTAATGAAATTATTATGAGTTGAATCACTGTAATAAGTAACGCCATCAAATTATAATCTACATAAAATGATTACTGTAGGGCGTGATTATATAAAAAGATTAATGGTTATTTCGTGATACATACGTGTAGTGGAATAGTAAAGCATGTTGTGTAGCAAAATACAAGTGCTTTGTTTTCGTATTCTTTGTTCAATTTATTATCTTGTATATCTCACTTGTTTGGGATATATGGCATTTTTAGCGAACGAGATTTTTACTCAAAGCATACAAAAATGCGCAGATTGAATTCAGTGCACTAAATGCAATAAACATTATATGAAATATGTACCTCATATCATAACACTTGTAATGTATATGTAGAACGTATATGTAGAAAGATTGTAATTATTATTTGTTACTTCATATACATATTTTCCATTTTTATTCCTTAATAAAACTTTATAAATACATTTTATAAGTTATTGTGTCATTATACGTCTTATTTATATGTATTATTTGTATTTTTCACGAGCCATACATATCCCCCTTCCCCCTATGAATAGCCTATATATCCCACCCCTATAGCAAAAATGCAAGGGTTTCAAAAAGTTTATTTTTTAATATGAAAAATAAATATTTCGGACTTCTAATATTTTTTTCATAGTAGTAAACAGTACAAAGTTTTTACTGATAGTTCTACTACGTTTATTTACTATAAACATAGTAATTAAGTATAAATAATACTTAATAAATTAAGTTTTTAATAGGTGTGATGTACTGGAGTTACTTTATATAAAAATGCCTTCTATATATAAAATATTCTCAATTTTTATTTCTAAATAAAATTAGCACCCGCGCGCGTGTGAAGGTGTGTGTCACATTATACTTTGAAACATATTTTTAAAAAAGATATTTTTAAAAAAGATAGGAAAATATGTGCACCTATTATTACAAAAAATGAAATCAAATTTAAAAATTATAATATAACTTTTTTAAATAAAAAGGTCATTACAAAAAGAGGTTCAAAAGTAAACTTAGTGTACAGCTAAAAGATTTTTTCCCGAGGAACATGTTATGCTGAAACAATGGCGCTGTATAATGTATCGAAAGAAGGTGTATTAAAAAAAGACTGTGTTGAAAATATGATTAATATGACTTATATTACTGTGTTTCTTTAATTCTTGTATAATTATTAAATTTCAATTTAAATTTGAATATTCCTCGTATATAAGCTAAAATAATAATCGCGCGCGTGTTGTCTAATTTTTTACACAGATTGCAACTTTCATAAATATTTTACTGTACCGTGCTTCTCTCTTTCTTCTTGAATATTTTATACATAACGTACGATGTGCGGTCAAGAGTTAAATATGAAAATACTAACTCCAAGTTTTACGCACGTATGTTTGATGTTGCCTCTCATATACACTAACTTTAATGCTTTTCTTACACACAACTCATAAATAAGCTCTTGGAGTTTTTTAAATACAATTTATTAAATCCTGTACATTTTTTTCCTTTAGAAAATGTTAAAATCTTACAAATTCTATATATGTAATAAAAAGAACGAATAAATAAATACCTATATAATCTTTTCTTTTACAGAGAATATATGTAATAGAATATATATAAAAACTGAATAAAAAAGAAATTTTAGACGGACAATATAACAAATTTTTTTTATAATATATATTTTTAAAGTTCGCCAATTGTCACATCATATAGATATCTTAAACTACATTTATCGTTAAAATCACGACCCCATTGACCAGAGATTTCTTACGCGAAACCCAATAGTTTTATTACATTTTAGTTTCAAGTAAGAGTTTATTTGGTTTAATTTTAGAATGTCCACCATTTTAACAGTTGGACGAATCCTGTAGGATGTTTCTTTGCGCTTCACTAAGCGCCTTAAAACAACGTAATTCGCGTTAGCGCAAATTACGTCGACGACCCTGCAGGAGACTTAATTACCCGCCACGCCAAATAAAACGTGGTCGCAGTTTCGAAAACGGCAACGACGCTCGCTTTAATCTATCTGGATGAGTGCAAATGCCCAGAATATCTTCCGAGTTTATCAAACGACCTAAAATAACAAACTTGCCGTAATACAAGATACTACCGGTCGCGGCAATTATAACTTGCGATGCACTTCGCGCTGAATAATATCGCTCGAGGTAAGAAATAATAAACATTCGCCATCGCGTTCAAAAAGTCGGATAATGAGCAACGAGATGTATCAGTGAGGGAAGGTGCAGTGGAATATGGTGCGATGCAATTTCCATGAACTTCGCATTTTATTATTGCAACACGATATACAGAAGCGTTTGATGCAGGAAAAGAAACTCATCAGTTTTCATGTAGACCTCCTAAATGAAAAATGGAGTATATATTACTCGACATACAAGTAACAAGAAATTCTAAAAAGACTTTAACAAGAAATAAATGTCTTTAAAAAATATTTTAAGAAATATATCTATAAATCTATATATCTATAAATAAAATAATAAAAAGAATTTCAAATAATAAATTATTTGGATTTATGTGTGTGTGTGTGTGTGTGTGTGTATATATATATATATACTATATACATCTTTTTTCAATTAAAAAAAATTAATTTTATAACATGATGGCAATCAATAATATAAAAAAATAAGAAAAAATTTTTATATAATTCAAAAAATTCTATAGTTAAGTTTCTAATATCATAATTTCTATGAAAGTTTTCTATATTACAGCGCAAAAAAAAATTAAGAACGAGCTATTCCGTCGTCACAGAAGCTAAGAGTTTGTGGAACCACGGGAAATTGCGTTAGATATGCGGAACAAGTTGCAATTGGAAAAGTTTCGCGGACTCGCAAATCTTCCAAAAACAGCGCAGCAGCCGGTGATGATGAGCGGAAGGCACGGTAATACGCAAATTGTTAATTTGTGCAGTTGCCGGAGTCATCAACGAGAAAACTCGTAAAGATATAAAAAAGTATTTGATAGATAACTTAACATGACAAATTACGTATGAAGCGTTTTTTTCTTTCTTTTCTACCATTGCATAGAAAAAAAATTTTTAAACTTGTCAAATCTAACAAATATATTTTATATAGGTAAGATATATATTCTCCTTATTCTTTTACAAAAATATATTCTGTGTGTGAAAATGCTTAAAGTATAAAATACATTGTCTCGTTAAACGAGAATGTTTGTTTATTAAAATATTTTAAAGAGCTAATAAAATATATTACAAATTCACAAACTTAGCCAGGTTTCTGCGAATTTTAAAAAAACATAAATTTAAATCTTTTACTTTTTTTAGTATTAATTAGAAAATTTGAAGTTTTCATTTAAGTAAAGTATTATCAAATTTTTAAAATGTAACATAAACGTGTAAAAATAAATCCAATATCATATATAACCAGTTCATATGCAATATATATGCGCGGTCAATATGTGACACTTTCCCGAATAAAAGCAGTTTAATGCAAAAGAAGGAAGTGCTTCTAGCGCTGATTTTCTCTCAAGAGGATGTGCGTGTATCTAAAAGGCGCTCTTCGCGAAAATTTCACGGTGTCTGGGCTCTTTCCTCTTACGAGGAAAAGTTACTGGCTGAGAAATTGATGGTACAGTTGCAGCGTGAAAATAAGAAAATGTCGATCGTCTTCGAAAAATCTAGCGAAAATCTCAGAGGAATTGCCTTCTATCTTGGCTAACCGCGATGTAGACTTTTCCAACTAGCCAATTCCGATAATTATATTAATCGTTCGAGAAATCAGCGAAGTGATTATCTGAAAACGTTGCAATACTACGGAATTGTAAAATTCAGCAATCCAAAAGGTTTGTACACCTCATGTATCTCGTCAAAGTATAATAAAAACAAAACACAGTCAAATTCAATCCTGCTACACAATACGAAACAACTATTGAAACGACTGTAATAATCAGACTCTGTTCTCAGAAGTTAAATAACGATTCTATTGTAATAAAACGAAAATAACAATATAATGCTGCATTTCTGTTGAAGTGCAATTAAAAATTCAAAGCATCTCTTTGATGTGCCTATATATCTTACCTGCAGACCTCTCATATTTCAGCGGTACTATTCTTTTTATTGCAAATAAGCAAATCGCGATAAAATATATAGATAGAGTGTAATATGTTTAAATTATAGTATGTTGTGACAAAATTTGGGAAAAACAGAACTTTAAAATTACTATATTAAAAATAAAGAAAAAAAGGAGCAAATGCAAGAGAAAATATATTAAGTCATATCAAGCGCTGTCAAGCCTTGTAAGCAATATTATTATATACACGACATGGAACATTATTAGAATATAAATGTTGACATTTTATCTATTTCACGAGAGAATAAAGAAAAATAAAAAAGTAAACATAAGCACATTGACAAATATAATGCATAAATGCAGGTTATAAAATATATTGGAAAATATTAATATATATTTCAATAAATATAAATATGTAAATTCCGTATATGACATTTTTATTTTAATTAGGATTTTTCGTTAATAATAAATTAAAAATTGAGATCTTCTAATTAATGCTTTTAATATAAATTTTATCCTAATTTTTATCGGTTTTTTTTTAATATTTTAGAGTTTATGAAAAATTGTCGTTATTATATGGAAAAAACGGTTTGGCTAAAGTATCTATAAAAATTCAACTAGATCTGAAAATAATATTGTTGGACTACCATAATTATTTTATAATGGGATGCACAAACTGATTGCTCGAATGTTAGTACTTTTAGCAGCGTTACCTCTTACGCTTAAACACTTTACTTAATTAGTTATGCTGGTCCAATCAAATTATTTTTATGGTTGAACTTTTAGACTTCAACAAAATCATTCTTTCCGCGGACGATTTGAAAATTTTTGAAAATCATTCGAAAATTTTATTTCCATAGAAAATAAAATATAAACATACGAAGGAATGAATATGATGAGAAATAAAACTATAGTTATACTATTTGAAATCTGTATGCGCTGCTGTATGAATTTTATAGTCGGCGGATGCTCAGTGGATGTGCAAAAAAATCAGGCAGGATGTCGGAACCACCGGTGTGCTTTGGATTGTTACGTCAGATTTAGGCCGGAAGTTCGTGAAATATTGCGTGAGGATAAACGCTCTTTTAGTGCGCGGGTGTTAACTCTTGGATAAAATATTAACTTGTTAAAAAAACGTGACGTAAATGCTTCCGTGAGTGAACGAAATAGTATAGCGATTTCATCGAAAAAAAAAAAAAACAGGAAAAAAGATATTTATTTTTGTAACAGCAATATTTTGTTGTT
>Ga0157363_1002505_pt1 | contig 16232 bp, 15 predicted proteins | sample AttsexASBM1_FD_111477 | JGI IMG/M metagenome (GOLD analysis project Ga0157363, IMG submission 111477) | Fungus gardens microbial communities from leaf cutter ant in Ribeirão Preto, State of São Paulo, Brazil - Atta sexdens ASBM1 | ecosystem: Host-associated > Fungi > Mycelium > Unclassified ...
GGCGAAAGGTGCAGCCGGGACAGGGAAAGTCCCGTCTGCACCGGTCCGTCAGGCTGACGAGTGAAGTGAAGGCACCGCGTCAGCGGCGCGAGGACCGCCAGCCCCAGAGCGGCACCAGCCTGCGTTATCACCTGAACACCAGCTTCTGAGCGGCGCCAGACTAAATTATCACCTGCACCATCAGCCCCAGAGCGGCACCAGCCTGCGTTATCACCTGAACACCAGCTTCTGAGCGGCGCCAGACTAAATTATCACCTGCACCATCAGCCCAGAGCGGCACCAGACTGCGTTATCACCTGAACCATCAGCCACTGAGCGAGACCAGACTACGTTATCACCAGATGCTTAACGAACCCGCATGAGCCCAAGTGCCGCGAGACACCTTCAATCCTCTGCAATCTTATAATCCCTCAGCTGTATTATTTTTTGCCGATTTATTTTCCCTGTCCTGAGTTTTGATATTTCTCACAGTTCCTGTAACCAAATCTGAAACCGGTTGCAGAAAATCTTTGCTGTGTGTATTCGTTAATTAAACCCCACATGGAGGAACGAACAATGCCAAAGATTTTACTGTGCTGTGCCGCCGGGATGTCCACCAGCATGGTGGTGCAGAAAATGGAGAAAGCCGCCAAAGTTCAGGGCATCGAGGTTGAAATAAAAGCTGTTGGTATTGAAGAGTTTAATGATGAAATTGCCCACTATGACTGCTGCCTGTTAGGGCCACAAATCAAATACAAACTCGCTGACTTTCAACCGCTGGCGCAGCAGTTAAATAAGCCGATATCCGTTATAAATAGCATGGATTACGGCATGATGAATGGCGAGAAAATATTAAATGATTCACTAAAACTGATTCACACCTGATCCCAGATTCATACAAAAAATAATAGTCATCGCCTGTGACTCAGCGCACAGGCTTATTCTCTATTTGCCTGTTGCAAGGAGCTCACGTATGAGCAGCATAAGCGAATCCTTATTTGGTGTGATTGAAAACCGTATCAGCCCACTCGCAGGGCGTCTCTCCAGCCAGCGTCATGTGATTGCCATTCGCGATGGTTTTATTGCCTCAATGCCGTTCCTGATCGTTGGCTCTTTTATGCTGCTGTTTGCGCATCCTCCGTTTTCCGCTGACAGCTCGTGGGCTTTTGCACAGTGGTGGCTTGGCATGGTGCAGGCGCATGAAGAGCAGATCATGATGCCGTATAACATGACCATGGGCATTATGGCGCTCTACATCGCCAGTGCTATCGCCTACAACCTCGCCAACAGCTACAAGATGAACGGTTTTATGGCGGCGAGCTTGTCATTGATGGCATTTCTGGTTGTCGCTGCCCCGCAAAGTGGCAAAACGCTCCCGGTGGGATCGCTGGGTGGAGAGGGCATTTTCACCGCGATCCTGGTGGCGCTGTTTGCCACGGAGCTAATGCATTTCCTGCAGAAGCACAACATCGGTTTTAAACTGCCGGAGCAGGTGCCGCCGAAAATCCGCCAGTCATTTGATCTGCTGATCCCCATTATCGCCATTTTCATCACGCTGTTCCCACTCAGCCTGTGGGTGCAGGCGCAGTTTGGCATGCTCTTGCCGCAAGCGATCATGGCAATATTTGCTCCAATTATTTCTGCCTCCGACTCGCTGCCTGCGGTGCTGGTGGCAGTTTTGCTGTGTCATATGCTGTGGTTTGCTGGCATCCATGGTGCGGTGATTGTGGGCGGGATTTTACAGGCGTTCTGGCTCACCAACCTCGGGCTTAACCAGCAGGCGCTCAATGCAGGAGAACCGGTCACCCACGTGTTTATCGAGCCATTCTGGCAATTCTTTATCGTGATTGGCGGTTCAGGTTCTACCATGGGGCTGGTGCTGCTCTATCTGCGCAGCCAGTCGGCGCATCTGCGCTCCATCGGCAAACTCAGCATTGTGCCAAGCATGTTCAACATCAACGAGCCGGTGATTTTTGGCTCGCCAGTAGTCATGAACCCAATCCTCTTTATCCCGTTTATCTGCGCGCCGTTGGTCAATGCGGTCATTGCCTGGACCGCGACCAAAACCAACCTGATCAATCACGTGGTATCCCTCGCCCCGTGGACGACACCGGCACCGATTGGTGCCGCCTGGTCGACGGGCTGGGACTGGCGGGTGATCGTATTGATCGCTGTGCTGGTCGCCATCGCAACCCTGATCTACTACCCGTTTTTCAAAATGTACGAGCGCCAGTTACTGCAACAAGAGCGGGAACAATCCGCATCCGCACAACCCTTAAAGGAGTAATCGATGGAAATTGATGAAAGCACGGTAATGGAATTGATCATTCAGGCGGGGGAAGCACGATCCTGTTCGATGGAAGCACTGCGGGCGGCACGCCATCAAGATTGGGCGCGAGCCGACGCGATGTTGACCGATGCGACAGCCGCCGCCAAGGCCGCTCATCGCATTCAAACGGCATTGATTGGCGCCGATGAAGGCTGCGGCAAGATCCCGGTGAACCTGATCATGGTGCACGCGCAGGATCATTTAATGAACGCCATGCTGTGTCGTGAGCTGGCCGAGGAGATTATCCAGTTGCGGCGCGAATTGGCCGCACGTTAACAGGAGGTAAACATGCAACATCCAACATTGGGCGCGTTTCCTGACGGTTTTCTCTGGGGCGCATCCACTTCAGCCTACCAGGTCGAAGGAGCGTGGAATGAAGATGGCAAAGGGCCATCGGTAATTGATAAAGCCCAGTTCCATGAAGGCATTACTGATTTCACCGTGACCAGCGATCATTACCATCGTTTTAAGGAAGATATCGCGCTGCTGGCGGAGCTGGGATTAAAGACCTATCGCTTCTCGATTGCCTGGAGCCGCCTCTATCCTGAAGGTGATGGTGAATTGAATGCCGCAGGCGTGGCTTTTTACCAGCAACTGATTGATGAGATTTGCCGCCACGGCATTGAACCGCTGGTGACGCTCTACCACTTTGATTTGCCGTGGGCGTTACAACAAGAGGGCGGCTGGTCCAATCGTCGCACGGTGGCCGCGTTTGAGCGCTTTGCCATCACCTGTTTTGAGCAGTATGGCAACAAGGTCAAATACTGGCTGACCATCAACGAACAGAACATGATGATCCTCAAAGGGGAGGTGATTGGCACCTTGCCACCGGGCACCGCCGATCCGCAAAAAACGCTGTATCAGCAAAATCACCATATGATGCTGGCGCAAGCCAAAGCGATGATTGCCTGCCATCAGCGCTTGCCCCAGGCGAAAATTGGCCCGGCACCGAATATCTCGTGCATTTACGCGGCCAGTTCGCGGCCGGAAGACGTGCTGGCGGCGGATAACTTCTCAGCCATCCGTAACTGGCTCTATCTCGACCTGGCGGTGCACGGTCGCTATAACCATGTGGTATGGGCATTTCTACAACAGCGCGGTTGGCTGCCTTCCATTGAAGCCGATGACATGGCGACCATTGCTGCCGGTCAGCCTGACTTTATCGCCTTCAATTATTACGCATCGGCCACCGTGAGCGCGGAAATGCCAGAGGCGGCAGGCGGTGAACTTAATAGCAAACAGCGCGCCGATCAGCAGATGGCGGGCATCGACACATCGGTGTACGTCGGCTGTAACAACCCGCATCTCAAACAGAACCAGTTTGGCTGGTATATCGATCCGGTGGGCTTTCGTATTACGGCGCGGCAGATCTATGCTCGCTATGCGCTACCCTTGATTGTGACCGAAAACGGTCTAGGCGCATTCGACACCTTGGAAGCAGGCAACAAAGTCTACGACGATTATCGCATCGCCTATTTGCGTGAACACATTGCGCAACTGCAGTTGGCAATTGCCGATGGCGTTGAGCTGTTTGGCTATTGCCCGTGGTCAGCGATCGATTTGGTGAGCACACATCAGGGGATCAGTAAGCGCTATGGCTTCATTTACGTGAATCGCGACGAGCATGATCTGAAGGATCTGGTGCGCTATCGCAAGAAAAGTTTCTTCTGGTATCAACAGCTGATCCGCAGTAATGGCGCAACGTTAGCGGCTCAAGTCGAGTATTAAACCGTAGGCAATGGCAGGGGCGACCTTCAGGCCGCCCATTGTTGCGTCTTAGAGGCCGCTTAGGGAAATCCATATCAGGATTTAAACGGGCCATCCGCCACAGATGCACGCTCAATCAGCCTGCCACTGAAGGGCGGTAGTGCTGCAATCTCTTCTCCTTCCAGCATCGCCACCAGTTGCGCCAGCGTGTGCTGGATCATCTCCGCAACCGGAACATGCACGGTCGTCAGCGGTGGCAGGAAAAATTCGGCCATACGGATATCGTCAAACCCCATTAGCGACACATCCTGCGGCAGCCGTTTTCCGGCAGCATTCAGGGCCAGTGCCGCACCCATCGCCATATCATCGTTGCTCGCTATCACTGCACTGAAAGGCGTACCGCTTTCCAGGAGCCGCTGTGCAGCCTGCTGACCGCTGTTCGGTGTCCACGCGCCCTGTATGACAAGATCCGGATTTACCTTCAGCCCGTGCTGAGTGAGTGCCTGTTGATAGCCTGCCAGACGTGCGGCAGCAGTAGGTGAACCCGCCAAACCGGTGATAAAGGCAATATCGTGATGGCCGCGCTCAATGAGATAGCTGACGGCATCAAGGGTGTTTTGCTGATGAGTCGCCCATACGCAATGATCGGCATGCCGTTGCAGCTGTCGATTGACCACCATAATGGGCACCTCATGCTGCTCAATAATGGCTTCCAGCGCGTCAGTATCAAGAAAACGTGGATAGATAATGATGGCATCACAGCGTAGATCGAGCAGAAACTCAATCGAGGCACGTTCATCGTCCGCGGAGGTTTTGCCATCGGCCAGGATCAGCTGGCGGCCATAATTGTTGGTCAATGTTGCGGTTTGATACAACAGCTCGCTGAAGTAAGGGCCATTGAACAGAGAGTGGGTAACGATCAGGCCAATATTCTGTGATTTCTGCGTCGCCAGGCTACGCGCGAGCAAATTCGGCCGATAGCCGGTCTCCTCAATGGCCTGAAAAACTTTCTGCTGTGTGGTTTTGCTGACATAGCGATTGCCCGCCAACACGCGTGACACAGTCGCTTTGGAGACTCCGGCCTTACGGGCCACATCCAACATGGTAATCATCGACTTTCCCGACCATCAATCCATAACGCGTAAACCGCGATACTACCTGAAATGGCTAAAAAAATTGATGAGAACGTGAAGAAACAGTGAGCGGGATCAGGCGTAAAACCACGCCGGGAGAATGGCGATCAGGTTATTTAAGGTGTGCAGGAAAATAGGCAGTGCGAGGCTGTTACTGCGCAAGCGCGCGTAGCACAGCAGCAGCGAGAACAAGGTCAACGCCACGATGGTTTCCCAATGCACATATTGGGTGTGCATGGCGGCAAACAGCAGTGAGGTGAGTAACATGCAGGCAAAGCGACTCTTTGGCGCCCAAAGCAGAAAGCCCTGCAAGAGAAAACCGCGAAACAGCACTTCTTCAAATACCGGGGCCAGTAATACGGCAGTCAGTAGCAGAATCAACATCGAACTGCGACCCTGCTGGCTTTGCGCAATCAACCAACCCTCAGGCTGGAGGAATTGGGTTTGTGCCACCATCAGCGCGACCAGAGCGGCGACAAACAGCAATGCCTGACCGGGACGTAAATAGCCTAACGGGATGTCGGTTCGACGTTGGCAGTAAAAACGGTACAGCGGATAAATCACGGCGAATTCGAACAGGCAAAGCACTGGCACCAGCAAACCGTTATTACGCAGCGCCCCATAGTTAGGGAACAGCGTAATCAGCATGGTCACGATGTAATACACCACAAAGCTCGCAGCATAGAACAGCGTCAACGTCACTTTGTCGGATTGGGTGTCCATAGTCGGCTCAATGGGCAGAGGAAAACGCATAGTAGCAATGCCGATGATCGCTGTCGAGATTGCCCAGCGGAGAATTGCATTGCTCAAATATTCCACCACGGGGACTAAATCTGTGGCCGCCTCCGCCGATAATCGAAAAAACCATTACAGGGCCCGGGCGTGACTATCACGCAGCCGGTCCTCTTTTTTGCTGCCTCTGTTTTGCGAGCATAATGCATGAATTCTGAGTATCACCGACACGCCACTTTGCCTGCCAGGGTTAATATGGAAGCGCACACGGTACGAGTCACGCGGCGCAGTTTGCGCACGCTAACCTCGCTGCTGTTTGGCGTGCTGTTGCTATCGGTTGTGATGGTGCTGGTGATTGCCCAGCGACAAAACAGCGATTCGATGCAGCAGGATATCAACCTGATGCATGGTGCGTGGCAGCAGCAACAAGAGCAGATGATCATTGATGTGCGCGATTATGCAAACTGGGGTGAAGGCTGGAAAAACCTGCATCTAACGGTAAACAAAGTCTGGGCATGGGATGAGGAAAATTTTGGTCCCAGCCTCTACAAGGAGTATCACTACGACGGTGTGTTTGTGATCGATGGCGCTGGCAAAACACGTTATGCGGTCATCAACGGTAAATTGTCAGAGGCTTCACTGGAGAGTTGGTTAGGCGGACAAACGGCAATCCTACTGGCTTCGGCGCGTAAGCACTCTGACCAGGGCATTACCCGCAATGTCATGATCAATGAACAGCCCGCCATGGTGGTGGCGGCACCCATTACTCCCGGCAAAGTGCCGGATTTGCCAAGTATACCGGGCCCGTCTTCGGTGATGGTTTTCGTCAATATTTTAACGCCGGGCAAATTGCAGCTGCTTGGCAAATCTCTCAATGTGATCGCGCCGCGCGTGGCGAATAGCCTGGATGATGCACTGGATGAGCCACGCCTGGTTGAACCGGTGATTCAGGGCGAACCGCTGGTCTTGCGCTGGCAAGCGAAAAATCCCGGTTTTGGCGTGATCTGGTTAATGATGCCATTGTTGCTCTTTACCGCACTGGCCGTGGCGTGGGTGACGCGTCGAGTCATCCGCCATGCGTTGCACAATGCGGTGATCTCTGACCGCCGCTTTGAAATGCTGGCAATCAGCCAGCGCGAGTTGGCAAACAGCGAAGAGCGTTTCCGCGATCTGGCAGAAGCTGCCTCGGACTGGATTTGGGAAGTCGACGATCAGGGACGACTTTGCTATCTCTCTTCACGCTTTGCCGCGGTGACGGGGCATGATGTGAAGGGCTGGATCGGGCGTCCTCTTGATCATCTTTTGAGTCATCCTAGCCATTCGCTGGTGGCATGGTTACTGCGTCAAGGTGATGAAATTCAACATGCGCCGTTGCGTTGCCAGTTCATGGCGGCTAACGGCGAACGTCGCATTGGTGAGTTAATCGCGAAAACGATTCGCCGCAATGGGTTGCGCACCGGCTTTCGTGGCACGGTTTCAGACATTACCCATGAAGTTGATGCAGAAGCGCGCATTCAATTTTTATCACGTCACGACATGCTGACGGGCTTAGCCAACCGCATACAGTTACAAGAGTTTCTCACTACGCATCTTGAAAATGCGAGCGAGGACGATCCGCTATTTGTGATCAGTTTCGATCTCGATCAGTTCAAGCCCATCAATGATACCTGGGGTCATACTGTCGGCGACCTGGTGTTGAACGAAATTTCCCAGCGGCTAAAAAATCTGATTGGCCCCAATGAACTGGCAGCCCGTCTTGGCGGGGATGAGTTTATTTTGTTGCTACGAGAAAGTACGCGCGCAGCGGTGGAGTATCGCTGTCGGGCGCTGCAACGCGTAGTGCATCAACCTATTGTGAGTGGCTCACACCAGTTGAGTTTGACGGCCAGTATGGGGATTGTTTGCGCACCGCAAGACGCCACCCAACCTGAAGCACTGCTGCGGTTGGCAGATATTGCCTTGGGCCAGGCGCGCAGCGCTGGACGTGCGCGCTGGGTTTGGTACTCCAACGATATGGCCAATCATCTGGAGTCAAAACGTGAAATGGTGCAGGCGATAGAACAGGCTCTGCTCAACGATACTTTTATGCTGCACTATCAACCTCGCTATCAATTGCAAACAGGTGAGTTAGCGGGGGCAGAAGCGTTGATTCGCTGGCCGCTGGCGGATGGCAAATGGATCACGCCCGACCGCTTTATTCCGCTGGCCGAAGAGAACGGTTTGATTTCGGGCATTAGTGACTGGGTGCTGATGCGGGCGTGCCGGGACGCGTGTCACTGGGGCGAACAGCGCTACGTTTCCGTTAACATTTCACCGACGGAATTCCGCAATAACGATTTGGTCGATCGCGTGGCTTATGCGCTGACAGAGAGTGGTTTACCCGCCACCCGGCTGGAGCTGGAGATCACCGAAAACGTCACCTTTGAGAACCCCGACCGTGCGCTGGAAATCATGCAGGGCCTGCGTGCATTGGGCGTGAGACTGACGGTGGATGATTTCGGCACCGGTTATGCCGCATTGGGCTATCTGAAAACCTTCCCGTTCAACGGACTTAAAATTGATCGCTCATGGATGAAAGAGTTTCCTGAATCAAAACAGGCACAATCGGTTGTTGCGGGTATTGTTGGGCTGGCACGCGCCTTTGCACTCACCATCACGGCTGAGGGTATCGAGACTGAAGCACAACTGGTCGAGTTAAAAGCTCTCTCGTGCGAAGAAGGGCAGGGCTATTTCCTTGGTCGACCGATGCCACTGGAAGCATTTAACGCCCGACTGAAAGATCATACGCCAGTGGTGACGGAGTAGCGGCCTTGGGCCGCTAACCGGGTTTAACGTACCTGGACCGCAATCACGGTCATCAGGATGGCAAAACCAATAAAAATTGCGAGTTCCATGATTATCACCTCAGAAAAATCTTAGATAATTGTAGCGCCTGAGGGAGCAAAATTTAGACACTGAGTGCGATTAATGCGGGAAAGTGAGAGCAAGATCGCGCCATAAATCGCATTTATTCGACCAATCTGCTGGCAATTTTTCCTCATCATGGGCACCCTTTACGACTCTCAGGAACATGTTGTTTATTCATCCAGGAGGAGAAACTTGTGACCCATTATGGAAAAGTGTTGGTGGCGACGGCTCTGTTTGCGCTGACTGCCTGCCAGTCCGCCACGAAATCTGACAGCACCGCAGCCGTTAGCCATGATCCAGAAACCGACCAATGCGGTGCATCGCAGTATCAAAACACCATCGGTCAGCCTCTCACCAGCCTTGATAACAAACGCTTTGATGTTCCGGTACGCGCGATTCCGTGGAACGGTGCCGTGACAATGGACTTCAATCTGCGTCGTCTGAATTTCATGGCCGATCAGAGTGGTAAAATTTCCAAGGTTTACTGCGGATAAATTTAAACAGACATCGCATTGTCATCGGCCTGTCATGGCGCCGGGCGAGGATAGCTGCGCATTACGGAGATTTCCTCGTCACTCTCGAATATGCAATGCTCGTCTTGTTTCTTCCCGCCTCGGCGGGAATTTTTTTTTCTGTCGATCGGTGCACGATTGATTGAGGAGCGAAGATGAGAAACGCCAATACATTTCTGCTTATCACCCTTTTATTGAGTCCACTGGCTCACGCGTCAAGCGAAACTGCGTGGCAGAAAAACGATCACAACAGACAGCAAGCGTGCCTGAAGGCCAGTGGTTTGAAGTCAGTGCGCGTCGTGGGAAAACCCATTCAGTACGACGATAGCGTGGGCTACGATGTGCTGCTGCTGGAAGGACGCTATCCGCAGAAACACATGAAGAATCAGGTCGGGCGTGAATTGTGCTTGTATCAGCGCCAGAGCGGTAAAGCCAGCGTGAGCGAAGCTGACACCTTGCGTGCGGTGAAATAACCTGCGCCGTTACTTCTGGGTGCCGGATTCCAGCAGTTGCGCCAACAGATTGCGATAACTCTGTAGCCGCTGCTCATCCCCTTCAAACTCCAGCTTAGCGATCACTCGGGTAATAATGGCTTTGCTGGTGGCGGGCTGGCCGTCATCCATCAGTTCGCGCATGATCGCTGCCAGCAGGTCGCTTTCATGCGGCGCATGCCAGGCAGGGCTATTAAAGTAGTCGGTGATCGCCCGACTGGCGCTATTTGGATGGGTTCTCATGGCTGACCTCCGCAGAGACAACGAAACCCGCCGCCTGTCGGCAGCATTGGGAAATTATGGTTAAGCATGGGAACTGTCCAGGACGGGCAGCGCCTCGCCAGCGATAGCCGGTGATTTTTTAAACATAGATGCGGCGTCGGATATTGTCAGTAACGGGTAGACATATTTTTTCACATTGGCGTGCCTTGGCGATGCGCTTATCTTGCGGAGTTGATTGTTACAGCACATAAAGACACTATAAATCGCGTCCCTTACACTATTTGCTGTGAGCAGAATCACGCTCGGCAGCGGAAAACTGCGTTTTTAACCCTATGCCATGTTTTGCCGTCCAGCGATGTTATGAGATTGTTAGACTGAACCCTCATTTCATTTTTTCTGACGTACACGCCCATGCTACGCTCCATCGAGTCCTGGAAGGTCAACCTGATATCTGTCTGGTTTGGCTGTTTCTTTACCGGATTGGCTATCAGTCAGATCATCCCCTTCCTGCCGCTGTATGTTGAAGAATTGGGTATCCACGGCGGCAATGCACTGAGTATCTGGTCGGGACTGACCTTCAGTGTCACCTTCATCGTTTCTGCTGCTGTGGCGCCGCTCTGGGGCAGCTTAGCTGACCGCAAAGGCCGTAAGTTAATGCTGCTGCGTGCCTCATTTGGTATGGGGGCAGTGATTTTGTTGCAAGCCTTTGTGACTCAGGCTTGGCAACTGCTGCTGCTGCGTGCATTGATGGGGCTGACCTCCGGTTACATTCCTAATGCCATGGCGCTGGTGGCGGCACAGGTACCGCGCGATCGCAGTGGCTGGGCATTGAGCTGTGTCTCTACTGGGCAGATCGGTGGCGTGATTCTCGGGCCGATGATTGGTGGACTACTCGCCGACTGGCTTGGCCTGCGCATGGTGTTTATTGTGACTGCCGTGCTGCTGATGGTGAGTTTCCTCGTCACCTTGTTCCTGATTAAAGAGACCGGTTATACGCCGGTGAGTAAACAGGACAAAATGAGTGGCCGTGACGTTTTCCGCAGCCTCGATAATCCTCGTCTGATGATGTGTCTGTTTGTCACCACCATGGTGATCCAGATGTGTAATGGCTCGGTGAATCCAATTCTGACCCTGTTTGTGCGCGAGCTGGCGCCGGATGCACAGAATATTGCCTTTCTGAGTGGGGTGATTGCCGCGCTACCGGGCGTGTCGGCGCTACTCTCTGCGCCACGTTTGGGCAAGCTGGGTGACCGTATCGGTACGCAACGCATTTTGATTGGCACCATGCTGTTTTCTCTGGTGCTGCTAATGGCGATGTCATTTGTCACCAGCGCCACGCAGCTCGGTGTGCTGCGATTCCTGCTTGGGTTTGCCGATGGCGCGATGATGCCCGCGGTTCAGACACTGCTGGTCCGTCACTCGCGAGATAACGTCACAGGCCGTATTTTTGGTTATAACCAATCGTTTATGTATCTTGGCAACGTGGCTGGCCCCCTGCTCGGTGCGGCAGTATCCGCCGCAACCGGTTATCGCTGGGTTTTCTTCGCCACCGCCCTGGTGGTGTTGATTAACGTAGTGCTGCTGCGCCGTTTCTATCGCCGCCCGAAAACCACGCTGGAATCCCCTGTCACTCCGCGTGATCAGGCGGCAAAGTCCACTACTGACGCAACTTCAACGCGTACTGCCAGCGCTGCTGAGAAAGCAAAAACTCCGGGCTGACGCTCGGGCTCCAGGAGTCGTCGCCACCCACGCCCATGTGGAAGCCATCAAGATGCAGCCAGCATCCGGCTTCTGGCTGTAGCAGGTGGCGATGTGAGGTCTCGCGGAGCTGTTCAAGGCTATAACGGCTGAGTGAGAAGGCGAAGTCGCCTCTCACCTGCCAACTGCCGCTGTCGAGCTGGCGTGTACCGCAGCGCAAACCATTTTCGCCAGGGAAAACATAGGGGGTGCTAAGTGCTACCAGTGGTTGTCGCCAGCGTGAGAATTGTGCCGCCTGCTGGCGATCCGGGTAGTTTTCATGCGGACCCAGTCCCAACCAACTGACCTGCTGTGGCGTTTGCTTCAGTTGGCAACGCAAACCTATACGTGCGGGCGAAGGTAGACCTGGCGCCTGCTCCACTTCCACGCTCACCGACATCTCACCGCAACCGCTGATCTGATAACGCTTATGGCTGGTGAAAATCAGCTGACCATTGGCCTGCCAGTGATGCAGGGTTTCAATCAGTACGCTGTGTTTCAGGCTATCTACCTGCATATCGACCAGCTCGGCTTCTAACTGATCATATCCGGCACGTTTCCAGCGCTCCACCCACGCATTAGGATCGACATTGGCGGCCTCGCTAGTACCGATATCATTATCGATCGGGGCACGGATAAAGCACTCCTGCAGCGGCGTCAACATCGTCTCTTCATCATTCACCCACCACTGCACCAATTCCCCTGTACGGCGTGAGAAGTGCCAGCGCTGCTGGGGTAATACCACGGCAACCAGATTGTGATTGGCGATCAACTCCGGTGCGGTGACGCTGACCTCACCGCTACGGGCGACGAGTGCCGCAGGCAACGGCCACTGGTCCCAGGCGACACGCGCGTCTGCTTCTGACCAAGGTGTCGCTGCGATCTGATACACGGAAAGATTGAGCCAGGCATTGCCTTGCAAATGCGCGGGTTGCGGAATGTCGAGGTGTTGCGTTTCCTGCGGGGCGAGGTTGAGCGGCAGTTCACCGCTGTCGATGACGACCCCCTCTTGCTCAATCGACCAGCGTAAGACTTCATTATCCGTTCGGCGGAACAGGAACTCGCTGGAGATGCTAAAGCGGAAAGCATGGTTTGTATCACGCTGGAACTGGAAAAACTGCTGCGCACGCTGAGCTTCAAACAGGGCAGGATGTGGTGAGCGGTCGGCAAAGACCAAGCCGTTCATGCAGAATTGGCGATCGTTGGGCGTATCACCAAAGTCGCCGCCGTAGGCTTGCCACGGCTGGCCATGTTCGTCATAGCGCGTCAGGCTTTGATCGACCCAGTCCCAGACAAACCCACCCTGCAAGCGCGGAAACTGGCGGAATGCCTGCCAGTATTTGGCGAAGCCGCCGAAGCTGTTGCCCATGGCGTGGGCGTATTCACACAAAATCAGCGGGCGGTTTTCGCCTGGCAGGCCAATCCATTTTTTCAGCGACCACTTAGGAACGGCGGGGAAGGGTTGATCCTGATCGACACGTGCATACATCGGGCAAACAATGTCGGTGGCGGCAGTATTCGCACCACCCCCTTCATATTGAACAGGGCGCGTTGCATCACTGCTCTTTACCCACTGATAGAGTGCATTGTGCGTGCTACCGTGACCGGATTCGTTGCCGAGTGACCAGATAATGATGCAGGCATGGTTGCGATCGCGTTGCACCATGCGGGTGACACGTTCGCTGTAGGCGGCGAACCAGCGCGGGTCGGCCGACAGGCGGTTCATCGGTTGCATCCCATGAGTTTCAATATTGGCCTCGTCAACCACGTACAAGCCGTACTGGTCGCACAGCCGATACCACAACGGATGGTTGGGGTAATGCGCGCAGCGTACCGCATTAAAATTGTGGCGTTTCATCAGCTCAATATCGCGGCGCATACTGGCTTCATCCACCACCTGGCCATTTTCCGGGTGGTGCTCATGGCGATTCACGCCACGAATCAGTAACGCTTTGCCGTTCACACACAGCTGGTCATTCTCAATGCTGACGCGACGGAAACCGACGTCATAGGCTTCAGCCTCGATCATCTCACCGTTGCTTTCCAGCAGCGAGACCACTACGCGGTAGAGATGTGGGGTCTCGGCACTCCACAGTTGAGGATTCTCTACCGGCAACACCAGCAGCGCACGTTCGGGATAGTGCCCACGTTCGTCAACGATGGCGCTACCTGGCGTCTGCTCCACGCTGCCGATACAGCTTTCAGCCTGCCACAGACTCACACGTACCCGGCACTGTTCCAGCGAACGTTCACCCGCATGTATTTTCACGTTAACGCGCAGATCGCCACGAATATATTCTGGGCTGAGCACCGTTTCGATCTGTACATCGGCTAACTGGGTTTGCGGTTTGTGCAGCAAGGATACGTCTCGGAATATGCCACTCATACGCCACATATCCTGGTCTTCTAAATAGCTGCCATCACTCCAGCGCAACACCATCACGGCCAGCCGATTCTGCCCGTGCTGCAATGCCGGTGTGAGATCGAACTCGGCAGGCAGACGGCTGTCCTGCGAATAACCAATCCACTGGCCGTTGCACCACAGGAAGAAGGCGGAATTGACGCCATCAAAGATGATGCGCGTCTGGCCCTGCGCCAGCCAATCGCTATTTACATTGAATGTGAGCGAATAACATCCAGTGGGGTTTTCTTTGGGCACAAAAGGCGGATTAACGGGAATGGGATACTGCACATTAGTGTAAATCGGTGCATCGTAGCCGTGCAGTTGCCAATTGGCAGGCACTGGCAGCGAATGCGAACCCGGTAAGTCTTGCAGCAGCCAACTTTGCGGCACGGCCTCGGGTTGGTTGAAATAGCTAAAGCACCACTGCCCGCTCAGGGATTGGCGAGAAGGAGAAGACGCATCAGCGCGTGCACTGCTTTCATCACGCCAACTGGCAAACGGTGGGTGCGCATCCAGTCGGTTAAGGCTCGTCACCACTGGGTTTTCCCAGTCGCGTCGGGCGAGAATATCACTTAAAGAGAGGGTCGGTAGGGTCATGGTAAGATCTCATTAATTGTAATGCGCTCACATTGAGGGTTTTCTCGCGCGCTGTAAAGTAGCCAGTCGCGATGAGTGGACGATTTTTTGGTCATTATCATGATGCCTGTGTGGGTTTTTCGCAGGAGTAGTGCCAGTAAATTGTTAAGCATGGTGAGCAGAGATGAATAGCGCCAGGTTGCGGAGAATTCTGTATTGTCGTGCCGGATGGCGCCTCATACACTCAGCTCGATTTCACCATTCTGAGGTAATTATGGTCCGTATTGTTAAAATTGCTGCCGTCGTAGCATTGGTTACCGCGCTGAGCGGTTGTATCTTCCCACCGCCGGGCGGCGGAGGCGGTTGGGGTGGTCATGGTGGTGGCCCAGGTCGCGGTTTTATGGGGCCACACTAATTAGCACCAGCTGTTAATGAGTTAAAGGCGAGCGAAACGTTTCGGAAATACCGCTGGTTATCCTGTGAAACGTTTCGCTGTTAGATATTGAAAATACGTTTCTTTTTTTACGCTGCGCTTGTCGTTTATTTTCCTAAAACCGTTAAAATTCCCTGTTGTTTTAATCTCCCCGGTGCTAACGTCTGTTTTCCATCGCTTATTGAGCCTGTCGCATGAAAAACCTTATTGCGGAACTTTTGCTTAAGCTGGCTGAGAAAGAAGAAGAATCGAAAGAATTAGTGGTCCAGGTTGAGGCATTAGAAATTGTGCTGACGGCGATGTTGCGCAAACTGGAACCCGAACAATTTAATGAGATTGCCGCGGGTATTACGTCGGCCATGCCTCCCCTTGCCCCTGCCGCAGAAACACCTGATACCACCTTACTGCGCAATTACGTCGAAAAACTGCTGAATCACCCCCGCGTTTAATTTTTTGCTCTCCTTGGCTTTTCGCCACTCGTGTTGCAGCCAGTGGGCTGCAGTGCGAAGGCCATGGGAAAATATATTTTTTTCTGCTTTGCTTATTTCCTGCCATCATTAATGGGCAATGATGCTATGGAGAATCCGACAATGAAATCGTGTCTTTTGGCAATGATGGCAGCAGGCCTGTTATTGGCGGGCAGTGCAGGCGCGGCAGAAAAAACTGCGCAGCAAAATAAAATGACCGTATGTAATCAGCATGCCACCTCGCAGGATTTAAAAGGGGATGCACGTAAGTCCTTTATGAGCGACTGTTTGAAAAAAGACAGCAAAATGGGCAGCATGACGCCGCAGCAAATGAAGATGAAAACCTGCAACACCGAAGCGGGGGATAAAAAACTCAGCGGTGATGCACGTAAGAATTATATGAGTTCTTGTCTGAAGAAAAGTTAGTTTAGATCCCATGCTAGCTAGTTAAGCATGCAGTGAAAACGCTGTCTGGTTAGTGTGATAACGCAGTCTGGTGCCGCTCTGGGGCTGGCTGTCCTCGCGCCGCTGACGCGGTACCTTCACTTCACTCGTCAGCCTGACGGACCGGTGCAGACGGGACTTTCCCTGTCCCGGCTGCAC
>Ga0157363_1002506_pt1 | contig 16231 bp, 4 predicted proteins | sample AttsexASBM1_FD_111477 | JGI IMG/M metagenome (GOLD analysis project Ga0157363, IMG submission 111477) | Fungus gardens microbial communities from leaf cutter ant in Ribeirão Preto, State of São Paulo, Brazil - Atta sexdens ASBM1 | ecosystem: Host-associated > Fungi > Mycelium > Unclassified ...
TAAATTATGCAAATTGATAACAAATTGATATGCGTGTAAAAGTATAATTATGAAGTTCAGTGCGCAAATTTTATGCTATGAACCAATTTTGATCACTTTTTGAAGTTCAGAAACTTCAATATTTCCATGTCGAAACTTTACTTTTTTTAGTTAATCTATAAAATGTATTTTTTAAATATTATACAATATTTGTTGAACATTCTAGTTCGCTGGAGAATTTGTTGCACGATTTTAAACGTAGTAATATTTTAAAGTAAATAATCCATACTACATATAAATTCAGAGCGATTCTATTTAATTTCAAATATGCGAATTTCACATTTCAATTTGTATTTAATGTAAATTTAGCTTTGAAATATAAATATTTGCGAGTCCGCGTTTAGAATAGTTCGATATATAAAAGATACTTTTGCTTTATTGACACTATTATAAATGTAAATTATTTGCGTTATAATTATTAATATGGACAATTACATTGAAACATTCGATAATTTAATTTTTCTGTTAATGACAACATATGTCATTTTTCTATGAACAATTTTTTAATTTTATAGACAATACGCATGTTTAAAAATAAGATATAAGATATAGATCTTAAAGATATTTTTATTAGATATATTTTTTTATTTTTACAAAAGCTGTCTTAGTAACATCTTATTAATTACATATTCTGATTTTTGGATTTTATACTATTTGAATATTATATTATTGCAAAAACAAATTTCTTTAATAATCAACACTAATTATGTATCTTAATTAGAACAATTTTTTGTTATCAACATTATGAATAATTTTTATTTAACATATTCTTGTCCAAAATATTTGAATTTCGTTTTACGTAGGAATTATGTAATTCCTTGAGAACAAGGATCTTGTCGATCGTTACCGGTTAATATTTCACGGCCGCGGTGAATGATTTCTACTATATTAATGAATTATCCGGGAAAGATAGAGAAGAAGAGTGCCATTAATCATTTAAATTGCCATTCCCTTTAATCCGCCCGTAGACGCTCATCCGCGACAAAAATATAATCGGTCTGAGTTACGAGCATAATGCATTCCACCGCGAGTAATCGTTTGACCCACCTCATATAATTCATTACGTCATATTTCATGCCTCACATACGTATCTTGTGCATAGGGTTACCTCTAGTCAGGATGATCATGTTCTTTGTAAAAGTTTCGAGCAAGTTTCTTACTCGTTTTATTCTCGGTTCTATCGATCTTGAAACGAAAATCTTGGAGAGACAAATATTATTCGATGTAACTACAAGATACGCGAATCTGTAAAATGAGGTAAGAGAGCTGTTCCAACACACTTACATACACACATGTGTTTCTCTGTTACTAATAACTTTATAAAATATTATTAATTATGGTTATATTATTTACATTATGTATAACAATATTGTTATAACAATATTGTGTAATATTACGAAGAATTCTCACTTTTAAAATATAGAGATGTGATGTGATTACTATATAATTTTAATAATTACAAATGTAGACAAGAGAATACAAAATTATATGTAAATATTAAATATTTGCTTTTGAATATTGGAAGATTTATTATATTATCGCATTTAATATTGAATATTAAAAATGAATAAACAACATTTGAAATTTGAAGAAAAGAAAAAATCTATTTCCCTTTTTCCCCCCTCCCTCTCTCGAATTAATCGATGTATCGAAATTGAAAAAAGCAGTGATTATTTTAAAGCAGTCTTTATCATTACAGCACATTTTAAAAAATCAATTTTGAATAATGGATAAATTACGATTTAAATTACGATTTAGCCATGACAATGGCAGTGCGTACCATGTTGTCGAATTAAGACATTTTCGAGCCGTAAAGTGACGAACGACTTCTTCTCACGGGCTTAATGACTCATTGATCTGCATAATGTGGATGGTCGGCCGTGCCATAATTCAAAGAGGTCGGAGATAAGCGCGTTTATCGACAAAACCGAGGGAGATTCACCTCGGATAGGTGCCTTCAATTACTTGATGCAGCACCCTCGACGTAGCGAAATTTCACGGCGGTTGAAAGGAGTCGTCTTTTATCCTTCTTTTCAGGCTACATTGTGTTCCTCTACCATTCTCCATCGTCATCACGATACTCATCTCTTTTTCCTTTATCTTGACCCTATACGGTTATGTCGAAATATGCGGCTTAAGGGTAAACCGCGTAATTATTGGCTAACGAAAGTAATTGGGACGAGATTTTTTCTTCTTTCTCTTCTTTTTTCAGACTTTAGGAACTCATTTTGAACTTTTTAACTCCCATTTTCATGATAGAAATTTAGCTGCATTTTTAGACAAGCGCTTTTATAACGAAAATTTAGTAGATATATTTTGCAAGTATGTAATAACTGCGCATATATATCTATAATTATGTTATCTATAATTATATGTATATTGATTCATAAAAATTTTCAAATGATTTTAGAATGATGAGAGAGAATAAATCAACTTTACAAACATATAAAGCTGACTTATGCGAAATAAGCAATAAAATATTAGTATTATTGTATAAGAAAAGTAAATATAAATATTAAGATGGAATCACACGATGCTCGATTTCTTAAATAATAATATGCATGCAATCGTTCTGATGTATGTTAGAATTCATTCATAGATTGAACACATGCTGTACAATTGTACATACATGATTTTTATTTTTATTATGGATTACTTCATGGCTTATTTCCTTGCAAACATCAATCAAAAGAAACAATTGCTAATTTTATAGTTTTTATAGTATTTATTTGTCAAACGACAAACTTATGCATCAAAACAATCGTAGCGATATTGCATGCATGTGTGCGTGCTTATCATTAAAAAAATTGAGCATTGTGTTATTCTTTCATCTTTAGGGAATTAATGAGTATTAGATAAAATATTAATATTAAATAATTAATTTTTAAAGAGAATAGAATATTTAAAAATAGAAAGTTTTAAATGGGAGAAACTTTAATCAGAATTAAATTAAAATTAAATTTTGTATAAAATCATTATCATTTTACAAGAACACTTGTTATTTTCCCATTCTAAATTTCTACTCATTTATTCAATCTCTCATTAAAAAAACAACAAATGTTTGATATGCTGAAAGTGCGGCGTATTTTTTAATTTCCCATTTTAATTTCTTTCTTTTCTCGTACAATTATATTTTGGTATTTACAGCATCGATACATGGCGGTGTGATGTGAGAATCCCTTTCGAATTATCAGCTTGCGAAATCCTCTTTCCGAATATTTTGCCAGGATAGACGACACCTGTTCTGATTCGTTAGAATAAATCTCGTGTTCACATATAGATTGTATGGTCGCGATTTTATATTATATTCAGCGGCAGTTAAGCATACATTTTCGACAATTATGTTTGATTGTATGTATTATCACATTGTTTAGCAGAAACATTTCACATTGCTACATTTTGCAGTAATTCGATAATTATAACGAATAACAAATTTTACGTTCGTGCTATAATCAATGCCTGTTTTTTTTTCACAGATTATGTACCGTATAAAACATTATTTTGCAAGCCATCAAGGATTTATATTAAAAAATCAGTAATTGAAATTTCTCTTTACTTTTCACCATTATTATATTTTTTTTTACTGTGTAATATACATAACGACACATAATGACATATTAAAGCGACAGAGAATGTGAACATACATACGATGCGGATTACCTCTTCTCGCGGAAACTAATTGTCCTTTGCGAGCCCATACTCGCTGGAAGATTAGAACGAGTGATTAGCCTTTCCATGAGGCACCTGTTATAACCAATTATGCATGCCATAGCGCACGTATTGCTATTATCTTTGATCTCGAGGATTTAAATCGTATTGATCGAGGCACAATTAAAAGCTAGTTAAATATTCTAATGGTTGGAATAGTCAAGCATTGATATGTTGATTGGCATGATTTATGACGTAGCTCGTCACAGTGGAGAATTGAATGCTCGTTGAATCGCATTTGAATATTTCCATCTTGACGTATTCCTGTTTTCGTGGAGCTAAATGTACGGCAACTAATTTAATTAACAGTTTTTCGTAGGTATAAAGTTTTTTGATGGAATTATTATTTTAAAACTAATTAATATTAAGTGCGAATATTAAATATGAAATGTTAACCAGGATCATCAAACATTTAGGTAGGTAAACAGATTGCGTAGATTGATCAATCTTAATTATTTCTTATCTTTGTTACACATGTAGTATAATATTCGAGATTAATTACCACTTACATTTCTGCAACTTTCTCTTAATGATAAAAAGGGTGAAAAAGGAGACTTTTTTTACGATGTTATTTTTTAAGGGTTAATTGACCTTATCTCTTGTTTTTTATTTTTCTTATTAGTATAGTTAATAGCCGAATGAGAATATATGTGATTCTCTTCCAACGATACTTGGTAATTGAACGTTTTTTTTCAAACGAAATGTCGTAGTCGTTGGGCTTTATGCTGTGCATACTCGTTGTCGCAGTACTTGAAGCGGCACCACCACAAGTATTCGGAGCGGTCGCGTAATTATCCAGACTCAGCCGTTCGTTCGCCACGGTTACATGCATTCGAGAGACTCCGACACAATGACAAGCGCGCAGTAGAAATAACAGCGCCGGTTTCCGTAACCGGCACATAGTAACGTAGTAACGTAACTGCAGGACCGAATCTGGAGGATCGTCCCTCGTTAACGTTACGGCCGTTGAAACGAAGCGGTGCCGCCATGTTCAGGAATGGAATTAGAAAGCGGCAGATAGATATTTTTCTTCAACTTGCACGGCGCAATAAATTATTTGTATTGAAATTCTGGTAACACACACTTTTCATAAAGTAATATACTCTCTCATTTTTTTACTTCTTTTGCCTTCTTCAGTTTTTATTTGCTATTTCTACTCTGATAAAAGAAGGAGGCTGAGGAAAGTGTAAAAACTCGAGATGAGATGGATGGGCGAATTTTTTGTGTTACGCTACTGTGAATTTCCGCCGCAGTTTTCGCACACTGAGTGTGTAATTCAATGTGCACACTCTCGTCGCGATGTATTTATAAATGGTACACAAACCTAGAATAAGGGAGACAGAGTAGGTCGAAAGAGAAAGAAAGAAAGAAACAGAGAGAGAATGAGTGTGAGAGAGTAAGGAGGGAGGAGGGAGGGAAGAGGGAGAGAGAGAGGGGAGAGAGAGAGAGAGGGAGAGAGGGAGAGAGAGAGAGGGGGAGAGAGAGAGAGAGAGAGAGAGAAAGGATCGAGGGCTTTCATGGAGGATCAGGGCAGGCAAGCGACGACGGAATAATAGCAGAACCATGATGTAAGAATACACCAGGTGTAGCAAAGCGCATTATAGCGGCATGATAAAGGGATCCGTCGTAAATGCACGCGCGACATTCTTCTCAAGATGTGAAAAATGTTACGTTGTTCGTATGACGAATGATGAACATTGCGAATCTACCTACTCGTTTCTTTTTCTTCTCCGAGAACATTTAATTACGCATTTCTGTTTTTACTAGTACAAGAAAATGAGAATGTATATATATTATTAATATAATATACATTGTAAAGAAGGATGTTAAAAGTGGCCGATTTCTGTCCAAAAAGTGTGTTTTTTTGTAGATTTTGACCTTCTGGATATGATAAAATTATTAAAAGTTTGTAGTGTTTGGAGGATATCTTGGGAAGCACACTTTGAAAATTGAACACAAATATGATGTATTTATTTAAATTTCAATATTTTTCCTTAATTTTCAAGGTGTTTCTTAAATTATTTAAATTTCATTATTTTTGCTTATTTTCAAGGTGTTCCCCTCCTCAAACACAAAAACTCCGAAAACTACGAATTTTTTAATAACTTTATTACATCAAGGAAATCAAAATCTAAAAGAAATGTTATTTGTTCATTTGCTTTTTTTTTAATAAAAATTGATCCTTATTTAACATCCTCCAAAAAAGAGATTTTTGCATTATGAAGTGTAAGAAAAGGAAACGGTTTTGTGTAAGTTTTTATCTGCTGGATATAATACAGTTGTTAAAAAGTTCGTGATATTTAGAACATTTTGAAAATTAAGCAAGAATATTGAAATCTGCATAAATACAACATGTTTGTGCTCAATCTTCAAACTGTTCCATGAGATGTCTTCCAAACACTACAAATTTTTAATAATTTTATCATATCCAGGAGATCAAAATCTAAAAACACACTACCTTTTATTGACATCCTTCATTCTAAATTTTTGGAAATGAAATTTTACTTCCAAAGAGTGATAGTTGCGCCAGTCCGACAGGAGTAAAATTTTCAGTCTTAGAGAGTGAAAAATCACTCCAAATGGGAGTTAATTTTCAATCTACGTGGAGAATGAATAATTTTATTCTCCGAAGGGAGAGACTGAAATTTCACTCTATGTTAAGTTTAGCCTCCCTACATCTAATTTAAAAATTATTAGGTTCATTCGACGTGTTTTTGCACAAAATGAACAAATATGGCAGAAGAAAATGTCACTCTGTTTCGCAAAACGAGAAATTAATCATTAAAGTTGACTTTTTAGGTTAAGTTAAAAAAATTCACTTTTGAAGGAGTGAAGTGAAGTTCAATTATTACTTTTCTTGGAGTGATTCACTCCCAAAAATTTAGAATGTTTTAGACAGAAATTGGCCACTTTTTAACATCCTTTATACAATGTATGTTATATTTGCATTACAATATTCTCTATATTCTCATTTTTTCGTAATATTGAAAACAGAAATTCATAATTAAATGCTACGGAGGAGAAGAAGAAACGGAGTAGATTCGCAATGTTCCATCATTCGTTATACGAACAACGTAACATTTTTATTATTGAAATTTATCGAAAGCAGAATATTGAAATTTATATATCTAAATATATTGTGTTTGTGTTTAATTTTCAAAGTATTTCCTAAACGTACGAATTTTTTAATAACCTCGTTATATTCAAGAGATAAAAATATACAAAAAACATTATTTCTTTTATTTACATCTTTTTAGGCTGAATTGATCTCTTTTTAATATCTTCCTTTAATTTGAACGAATACGTATTTTGTCAGATTGTCATTGCTATGTATTACGAGCGAAATACAAGTTCAAGAGACAAGTGGCGTGAATAATAATAAATTTTCTCTCTTTATCTTAGCACCGGAATTAGATTTTCGAAATTTGCAGCGCAGAGCGCAGGTGAGACAATATTGAACTTGACTTAGGTGACTTTTAGTACGAGTGGAGTACTCTCGCACGAATTGAGATTAATTACATAATCACTTCTGCGTAGTATTGCGAAGTACATTTAACATTGAAAGGGGGTATATATATATATATATATTAAATAAACGCGATAAAAATTAATATTCATGTAATAAATATCTCACCGAGAAAAATATTTTAGTTATATCAACAAGAAGTACCAAAAAAATTACATTTTGATATCATACTAATCAGAATTCTGGTTATCGTGATTGAATTTTTGTTTACAACTGCGGGAATGTTTGAGATGTAATTATAAGTATTTGATATGTATCTTTCTAGTTGAATCTATTAACTTTCCAATTTCCAATTTATGCAACCAGATTTTTTTTCTAGTGTTAGGCTGGGTTGTTCCACTTTTCGGTAAACTTCAGCTCATTGTCTTACTCTCTTACTCTTTTATATGATTTTATTCTTTTACTCTTTTTTTTATCCAATAGATAAATTATCACATAGTTTATCTGAAGATGGAACAACTGGCCCTTAATGTATTTTCCTTTTTGCTATTGTAAGCACGTGTTAAATATTTATTACTTATTAGCATTCATTTCCACGAAATGAAGATATTTATAATCATATAATAATGATTATAATAACAAATGCAATGTTATGCAACTTCTTAATTATATTATATGTTCATTAATTATTGCAAACTTGTCATGAAGTTATAATAGTTTATATACATAAAATAATTTATATCAAAGATACTGCAGTATTTAACTTCAAATATCTGTCTATTTTTGTGCCAATCTCTTATTTTAGATATGTAATGTAGATTCAACGGCCCATAATATTTTATGTTTGATGTACCGAGAGGAGAAAGCATAGAAATCCGGTAAAATGTGAATAGAAATTGTGGATAGGGAAATTGAACGAGAGAATAATTCATGTTAAAACGACGTGAATTCTATCGTAACGAGGGACCTCAATTTCATAATTACATGTGCTTAGTTTTATCGTCATGCCGTTCCACTTTAGTATCATAAACTATTATGCCTGCCCTCATTAATCTACTCAACTTCGCTATCTTTGCTTGCAGCTTCTTTATGACTTGCTAAAATTGAGTATGTATAAACTTATATTATTTAAAAGATTAATTTCTATTCCATGTTCAGTCCACACAATGTACATATTTAAACAGATTTACGTTCATCAAAAAAAAAATATTAACTTTAAAAAATTTCCGCGTGCAATGAATAAAACTGTCACTTTTTCAGCATTTGATGAATAAAAATTTTAAATTGCAATGTATATTTTTAACATTTTTTCGTCTCATAACTGTTTCTCGTTGGTTTACGCAATTCACGAATTTACGCGTGATGATCCTCAACAGCGCATATATTTGCTATGTAAATATAATACTTACATAAAAAATATTTTATTCCGTTAAATTCTTGCAATATCACTACGTTCCTTGCATTAAATGTTGGCACATATGTTTAAATGCATTGAAAAGAAAATAGGTTTCTCTTTTCTCTCATTAATTGTTGAAACTAACATGAAAACGCTAAATGTCGATATGAGACATTAAATACTATATGTTACACATATAAAATACTTAACAAGAAATACATTTGATACTTGTAATGATATTTTTTGTAAAATACGGGAATAATTTGTTTTAAGTAAAAATGAGACAAAGAATGAACAATCTTTGAGCAATGAGAAAAAAATAACGCTAAATACGACAAATTAAATTTTTATAAGGAAGAGTCATTTTAGTTTTCATCCAAGAATATTGCTCTGCTCGAACGTAACTATTACTGAACACTTCGTAAGTTAAAGATCGTGTCGTGGGCACTGAGCCATTCGTGTTCATGTCTGGACCTTCCAGAGACATTTTAGGCACATCCGTAGCTAGATCGACTTGTGAGAGGAGCGATCGTTGAAGCGAAAGAAGTGGCAGACGCGCGGACGACAGAAATAGTAGAGTCGAGACGTGAATAGGCAACGAGGACAGAGCGAAGGTGGTATCGAGAGACGGCGAGTATATAGAGACGCAAGAACGATTGTGAGATGAATAGAGAGGGAAAGAAGTGCAGTCAAGTGCAGGTGTTGAGCTTTTGATGGAACATGTCCGAGATGCGCGCGACGTTTATAAAACTAGGTTGATTTAAATTGAATTTGATGTGTATTCCTTCTATCTTCTCCAACGCCTTCCTATCTCTCTTCTCTCTCTCTCTCTCTCTCTCTCTCTCTCTCTCTCTCTCTCTCTAAATTTAACTTTTTCTCTTTTTTTTTCATTTTTTTTTTCATCTTTCTTTCGCCTCTTCATTCTCGCGATCAGTATTATGATACACGTGTCTATCAGGGACAACAAGGCGTCACGTGTGTCATCGATTTTGCAGTTTCATGAGCGAGCGTGTGGGTATTGTTCAGATTTTGCACTGAACCCTATCACGAAACTGTTATATGTTGAACCCTGGTAAGGTTTACGTTTCCCGATAAAGTAATTGTGGGGAGCCTGTTGTATTAACGTTAGAAGCGTCGTAGCGGTCGTTTCCATTAGCGAATAAACCTGCTCTGTAGCTCGAAGGGATTTCGCGCTGTTTTGACTTCCGTTCTACTAGCTTTTACATCTTCCACTTTTAGCAGAAACAGGAACCGCTGGATGATCTACAGCGCAATATGAATACACGAATGTGTTGATTCTTCTCATATTTGTAAAATTTAATTTCCATTTTTTCTTTATTTTGTTCTATTCTTATTAGAATAATTTTTTATCGAACGAGTTATAGAATAAATATATTCATTATCTTGATCTTTATGAAATTTCATTTGAATTTCTAGCTCTTTGTTTTTAAACTCCATTACTTAAAATTTGTTCTTTGATCTTTCATCGTTATATATATTTATTAGATCATTAAATTAATTAATGTTATTCATCTTCAAGTTTTCTAATTTATACAGACAAGAGAGGCAGGAATTAATCTACTACTTTCTTAAAATAATGATCTACGTGCTTTTCTTATTCTCAACGTTTATTTAATCATCACCACTTGCCATTCCTCGTGATTCTGTAACTCATCGAACAAATATGTTAATCGGATCTTCTCAGAGTCGAACAATTTTCTATTTCTATTTCAAATTTCACAGATAGACACGTTCGACTCATTATCAGACTTTTCCATTGTTGCGTCCACTCATTTGAAAAAATAAGATAAAAAAGGAAAGTGACAGTGACGTACAAGTTGCTCCTAAAAAAAAAGGTTATTATTACCATAATTTATAATTATTTATAGTGCTTATATTTATATTGTTTTGATAAAACTATAAATATAATTGTTAATTATTAGATTATTACTAATATTGTAGTAGAAATAACTATAAAATGAAACTTTCAATCATATTTATTTTACTGTGCAATTATAATCATAAATATTAAACATTTTTCTTTCAATGTAGATTTGTAATAAAACAAATTTTGATTTTATTTTTAATAATTTGATTTGAAGATAAAATAGTGCATCGTGGCTCATAATTAGATGAAAAAATAGATACATATAAAGATATATATAAATAGATAATTTAAATTTATTACATTTTTAAATATTTAGAGTGTAAATAGAACTTTTTATATAGTAACTTTTTAAAGAGTTACGTAAGAGAAAAATATAAAAAGTAGTTACTAAATTTTTAAAAGAAATTGCAAAAAATATAAATAAATAATTTGATATTTTTATACTCAGATAAAAAATAAGTTAAAAATTTGTTGAGATTAAATGGAAAGAATATAAGTAATTTTGTTTATACAAATGTAATGTTGATATTAATTTTTGGCAATAAATTGGAAAGAATAAGTAATGAAGAATTGCAAAAATGAATACTACGCAATAAAGACATTCTTACATTCAAAGTGAAAGGGCTTGACTGCGCATTCCACGTCAAGAATCTACTGTAGCGAAGAATGGTATTTTTCGGACGAATGGAGAATCCCATTTCACGCTTTCCTGTGAGAATCATTCAAGGCGTGACCAGAAACAAAGTTGTCTCGAAATAAAAATCCTGTCGCATAGCACAATAGTGATCGAACTCAATGGATTACTTTGGAAGATCTAAAAATACGATTTGAGTAAAAATAAATTTTCTCATATGTATGACCAAACATTTGGAAAAATTTGTGATACAAAATATAATTATTTTTTTATTCTAATTAAATCAAAATGTGTTATATCATTTTGATACATTAAATATATAATATGATTTAAATTCATTCTCTTTCTATTATCTTTTGATAAAATTTATAACTTTAAATAATTTCTTGAATTGTTTTGTAAATTTTTATGTTAATTTTACTCTTGTAATAACGGATTTCTCATCTTGATAAATGACTTAGTTCTTCTTCTAACTAAAAAATTATGTGTAGTTAATGATTCTAAATGAATATCGCAAGGAGAAATTCAAAAATTTAAAAGTTCCTTTATTTCATCTTTCTATCTTTGCGTATAAGAGCCGCACAAACATGTCATAATATCTTATATCGTCTTATGTCATCCGTAAGACATAACGTAAGTAACGTAAGAAAAGAACGTAAGGAAAGAGCTTGTGCTATTCTTTGTGTATTGCTTAGAGATGACTACGTGTATAGATGAAGTAACACAAAGTTCTGAATTCTGATATAAAATGGTATAAGACGCTACGACAATATTCGTGCTATGGCTCTAAGAATGGTCAATGCGACAGTATAAAGATATATCGACGAAAGGGAAGGAGTGATAAATTCCAACCGATAAAATTTTTGAGTCTGCCTCTTCGTGCTCAGGTGTCCGATGGCTCCTTTTGCGCGATGTATGACACACATTTGCTTTGAATCTGAAATTGGTTTCGGTGCAGATCGGTAATCCTATTTCGACTTCGCACGATAACTCTCTCAAGGAAAATCTGAGACTATAGCACGGACTAAAATTATAGCGATCTTAGCCGGTGATGTAGCACAGGTTTAATGTGTTCGGAAAGAATTATCTTACGACCGCACAAATCGTGTGGCACATAGGAATACGAAGAGCGTAGTCATACGTGCTCGGCAAGATTCTCGAGCATTATCTCGGAAGAACGAATTGCTCCTGGATGCTCATTCACCGGAAATTACATGGAAGTGTCCCAGAGGTGCTATTGTTATTTTGTACTCGCTTCACTAATTTAGACGGAATTACAATTGAACAGAAAAATCGAAAGGTAATGCTCAAATTAAAAATTATATGTAAAAATTATAAATTATAAAAAATAAATAAAAGATTATTAATTTGTAAAAATATCGAAAGAGCACAAATATAACAGCTTATATTCTAATTAATTAGTTAAATTTATTTTTGATTAAGTTTTTATAGTTAATTTCAAATGAATTATAATTAATAGAATTCAAAAAATTTTGACAGTAAGATGTTGATAAGAAAGAAAAGTAGGAAAAGCATCAAATTTTTTAACAAAGAAAGATTCCTTGAATTTGCCAATGTGAAAATATGTCACCTTTGATTCTGTTACATTAGATTGCAATGTTTAATTTAATACCTTTGTTAACGACGACGCTAGACAAATGTGTTTGAGAAAGAAATGTCGTGGTTGCACGATGGAATGCGAAATATCTGCGAAAATTACCGCGGTGACTCGTGATTCGCACGTGCACCCGCTGGTATTCGGTGGCAGAATGGTATTTTTCGTGAGCGCGAATACAGGGATCCTATTTCGCGCGCTTGCCACCCAGGCGTGACTTGTTTGCAGAAAAGTTGGAAATATAACGACAAAGTTATCACACGCTACGGTAGAACTTCTAATGAATCTGGAGAAGAACCACTCGCACTCGGACGGAATTGCCTTTCTCTTAACAATCCAGCTGTTGGATAACAAGACGGCATATTAGAATGTAAATTTGCACGGAAGTTTTTGTGCTCGTAATTTATGAGTGAGCAATTTTCGGCAGAATTCCAGAAGGGAATAAATTATTGCTGATAGCTCGAGTGTTTAATTTGAAGTAATTCGATAGGAATTTCCTTCGATAGGAAGGGGATGATTTAAAAAGCACACATACATACACACACACACACACACACACACACACACACACACACACACACACACACACGCGCGCGCGCGCGCGCGCGAAAGAAAGAAAAAAATGATGAAAGTATAATACGTTTTATTAATTTATACATGTCACAATTGCTGTAAATTGGAATCATTTATTATTTTTGTGTTTTCAGACAAAAGTAAAAAAATAATATCTTGTTGCATTAAAATTTTTTATCTAGAAATTTCTTGTTTGTATATATAAATTATAAGACTATAACTTAATTGATCCTTTTTATTTATGCGTTTTTATATATACTTATAATAGAGATCTATTTAAAACTGAATTTCTTTATTCAAGAATTGCGTCAGAGAAATGTACAGTGTATTTTAATATATAGATACTTGAAATGTAATTGCTTAAATTAAAAGTATAGAGTAATATTACACTCTCAATTTAATATTAATTTAATATCAAAAGAGATTGGAAAGTCTGAATTTTACTTCACTTGACCGACATTTTATAGCTTTTATTCTGCCTAAATAACGTGACCATTATGTCAAGTGGCTTCGTATAGCAAGAGTTATGGTACGATGTCCGACAATTAGATCGAGCTTGCCGGGCGTTCTCGTTGGTGTCCAGGGGGAACGAGAAGATCTACGTTCGTGACCGAGGATGCGTGATCTGTGTTAGAACGCATCGATGGTATGGCTCTGTAGCTCGCAATATTTTTTGCGCTCGTTAGGAAATCCTGGGACAATCGTTAATAGTGAAATACCTGCTTTTACTCGATTGCATACGCAATGTCGCGGTAATTCAAGTACTCTCGATAAATTATTATGCTTGTTGAATACGTTTGAGTTATAGAAGCAAATCCAATAAATGCTTTGGTTTGCTTAATTTTCCCTATACGTGCTTTGAAGATAGGTACCTATATTATATTCTCATATGTGAAATTGAATATATATAAGAGCATTCTCTTAATATATTAATTAATTTGATAATTAATATATGAATAAATGATTAATATGAAATTTTTGAACAAAAATTTTTACATAATGATAATTGAATTGTTTCTTTTTATTAATCTACAGATGTATTTCATTACACTTTTTTTTTAGTAAATATTTGTTTAATAATAGATAATAAATAATAGTAATTTATAAATATTTACTTAAGTATTTTTTTTACTAAGCATTTATTTTAAATTTTTTCATAATGAAATGAGAAAAATTGATTGAACACTTTTAAATAAATCGATAAAGCATTTAATACTACATAGAGAATGCAAAATAATAAATAATGTGAAAGTATATTAATTATTAAAATGTGATTTTTATTAACGCTAATGTAAAAGCTCTTTCCGACAAGCAGATTTTTCAGACAATTAGATTAATTCATTAGAATGAATATCTATTTATATTACGAATACTTAATTTCCTCTGAAAAGTCGGTAATGCGCGTGTAATCTGATGAAAAAAATCGATTTCTCGGCCGTCAAAACAATTATTTCCGGACAAAAGATATCTTTCACGCGGTATACCGTGGCATAGTTTTCCTAGAAGTGAGAAAAAGATCAGATAAAAATTTTGAAAGCTGTGCAAGGAAAATATGTTTTAAGAGTCGGATTCGAGAAAAATTTCCGTCTCCGGGATACGCGAGAAATTCCGGAATGTATACGGTATGAGGATGGGGATGTATGTCCGTGAATAAGGTTATCTAAGCAGAATGATGCTTTTCGTATTGCACCAAAAAATCACGTGTTACATTTTATGGCAGGATCTGAGTTGAATGAGAAATAGGTAGAATGGAGGCTGCGAAGCAAGCTTTCGAAAAACGGCGCGATGGACGAAGCGAAACGTTTAATCAATCTTGTAAAACATGTTAGAATTGCGCGTTATCTGTCTCGTTTTCAATTGCATTTAAAAAATGCGTTATCTTATTTTATATTAAAAAATATCACTACTAATTATATTTTATTCCGTTATATCTTGTGTATCATTTTTATTTTATCATACACATGAAGTCAGAAAAATGTGCATGAATACATATAAAATTCTACTATAAAATTGCTATTTTATTTTTTACACTTTTTTATCTCCATTTTTATTTTAACGTTTGTGTGCGAAATTCCTTTTGAAGAAAAGTGGAGAGAGTCTGGTTGCGTGGATCATGTGAGTCCGTTCCTTGAGCGCGAAATTTCTTACTTGTCGTTTTGCACTCGTGGAATATCAGACGATTCAGATCGGTGCGAGAGACGGGAGTGACGAAAATAAAAAAAAAAGAGAGAAAAATAAACGTGCTCGGTTTGTGCACCAAGACATTCAATCTAACCCACTCACGTGACACGAGAGTCTGGAAACATTACATCCGCGAGCAAGACGTTTTGCGTTTCGATACACGCGCGTTACATTTTACGAGCGCCTCTGAGCACCCGCGAGAATGCATGCGGATGCCGCACGCTGCGATCTGAGAGTTGTGGGATATTACAGGCGCGTCTCCGGAGACGAATGGAAAAGCACGTTGGGTACGCGAAATAATACGCGGTTTGCGCATCTAGAATGTATTCTACCAGTGTGTTCAACGGTGTGATTTGTACGGGGGATTCTTTGGTGTAATAAACGCTTTACCGAAACAAGCAGTGGATTGCTGGAGTGCGAAGAGAATATCCTGACCTATACAGGACACGCTGGCTGTAACCGACCACGATTTCTAATTATAGACCGCGCGGACGCATTTCAAAATACATAGGCGACACATTTTGAGGAGGAAACGGCCATTTCCGTTTGTTACCAGTGATATAACAGCTAATGCCATCAATTATTAGTTACTTTTTTACGAAACTATGTTTTAAATAAATCTAACAAGATAATTTAAGATAAATAATAAATTGGATTAAGAATGATTGAGAATCAACGCGATACACATGCATAAATTATTTAAAATGTTTTTTAATCGTTCAAAGGTGATA
>Ga0157363_1002507_pt1 | contig 16229 bp, 9 predicted proteins | sample AttsexASBM1_FD_111477 | JGI IMG/M metagenome (GOLD analysis project Ga0157363, IMG submission 111477) | Fungus gardens microbial communities from leaf cutter ant in Ribeirão Preto, State of São Paulo, Brazil - Atta sexdens ASBM1 | ecosystem: Host-associated > Fungi > Mycelium > Unclassified ...
GCGGTAGCCATCATCATCGATCACTGGACTACCTCAAAGCTAAATTTGAATAGCCTGATTGTTTCACACTCCTTACAGGCGGTAAACCACTGGATATCCGGGGCGATAGCCGAATAAAAACAGGATAACTCACAGAGTTTAGCCAAGTTATAAACAGCGGAGCGGTTTTCAGGGCGATCTTATTCACCTTTTCTGTGGATAGCTTTGTGCAGAACACGGGAATGAGTTGAATAACCACTTCGGAAAATTCTCATAAGGCAGACTAAGAATAGCACTAAAAACACCATTAATCATAGTGATAGGAAAAAATGACAGTGTTGTTTCAACGCGGATCACTTTCTAATTATCCTCAGGTTCCATTCGCTGCTCAAAGATCCACCACCGTCGCTTTTATCCACAGATAATGCCCTAAACCTGGTCAAAGAAAGGAAAAAAAGCGTTCAAATCGCTAAAGTCAAGGCTGTAAATCGAAACAGGGGTGCTCTGTGAGGGGGGTTATCCCACCATTCTGTGGATAAGTAGTCTGGAGATCCTGTTCATTGTCGATAACAAACTGGGATAACCTTGCCATAGCATCCACAACCGTCCGGCAATGCAAATAAAAAAGCACGCTTAATCATGCTATTATCACGGTTATTCACGCTGCGCGCATGTGGAAAACTCGTCCCCGCCAGCGCTGTACATCCTTTAACCAATATGAGTTTTGCCATGAATTCCCCCGTTTTATTGCCGCCGCCACCACAAGATGAAGCGGAATTACTGCAACGTGCACAACAGCTGGCAGGCCAGACGTTTGCTGCACTGGCAGCTCAGCTGGGTTTGCCGGTGCCAGCCGATTTGCGGCGGGATAAAGGCTGGGTTGGCATGCTGATTGAGCTGCACCTTGGTGCCAGCGCGGGCAGCAAAGCGGAGCAGGATTTCGCCCATCTCGGTATCGAACTCAAGACCATCCCCGTGGATGCGCTGGGCAAACCGTTGGAAACCACCTTTGTCTGCGTTGCGCCTCTGACCGGCAACAGCGGCGTAACCTGGGAGACCAGCCATGTGCGCCACAAGCTGGCTCGCGTTTTGTGGATCCCGATTGAGGGTGACCGTGCTTTGCCCCTCGCGGATCGTCGAGTGGGATCGCCGCTGTTATGGCAGCCCAGTGAGGAAGAAGATCAGCAACTGCGTGAAGACTGGGAAGAGTTGATGGATATGATCGTGCTGGGTCAGGTGGAACGCATTACCGCCCGTCACGGCGCCTGGCTGCAGATCCGCCCGAAAGCGGCCAACAGCAAAGCGCTGACGGAAGCCATCGGTGAGCATGGAGAGCCTATAATGACGCTACCGCGCGGTTTTTATCTCAAGAAAAGCTTCACCGGACCGCTGCTGGCACGCCATTTTCTACTGTAAATGACTCGACTCCTTACACGACTGGTTCGGTTCCCCTGATGGGGCCTTTTTTTGGTGCAGCAAGGCGGCAAGTACGCGAATCCCCGGGAGCATACATAAGTAAGTGACTGGGGTGAACGTGAGCAGCCAAGGCAGCTGCACCAAAAGTAGGCCCCATTAGGGGAGCCGAACCAGGACGTGTATAATCGCCGTTTAATTTTCGTTTAGGATTGAATGATTCATGTTTGACTGGATTGCTGATCCCAATGCCTGGCTGGCACTGGGAACATTGACCATTCTGGAAGTGGTTTTGGGTATCGACAACATTATCTTCCTGTCGCTGGTTGTCGCTAAGTTGCCGAAACACCAGCAAAACAAAGCTCGCCGCCTCGGTTTAATGGGTGCCATGCTGATGCGACTGGGTCTGCTGGCGTCCATTGCCTGGGTAGTCCGTCTCACCAATCCGCTGTTTACCCTGATGGATCACAGCTTCTCTGCGCGCGACCTGATCCTGCTGTTTGGTGGTCTGTTCCTGCTGTGGAAATCCAGCATGGAGATTCATGAAACCATCGAAGGCGCCGAAGGTGAGCACAAAACCAACGTCCACTCCTTCTTCGGCGCGATCGTTCAGATCATGTTGCTGGACATTATTTTCAGCCTCGATTCGGTGATCACCGCTGTCGGCTTGTCCGATCATCTGTTCATCATGATGGCTGCCGTGGTCATTGCCGTGCTGATGATGATGTTTGCCGCACGCGCCATTGGTGAATTTGTTGAGCGCCATCCATCGGTGAAAATGCTGGCGCTGGCATTCCTGATTCTGGTCGGCTTTACCCTGATTCTGGAGAGTTTCGGTATCCATGTACCAAAAGGTTACATTTATTTTGCCATGTTCTTCTCCATGGCCGTGGAGTGCCTGAACCTGATGCGCAGCAAGAAAAGCGCGGCTTAACGATGTCAAGGGCGAGCGCATCTCGCCCTTTAATTTTAGGAATGATGCGATTACGTCAGCCAGCGAAAGCATTTATTACTACACTTTTGCAGTTGAAGTAGGTTGAGGGAGATAAGAATGAAAGGGTTGGTGAGTGTCGTGGGTATTATGCTGGTCGCGCTGACGTTGAGTGGTTGCAGCAGTGATTACGTGATGGCGACCAAAGATGGCCGTATGATTAAAACTGATGGCAAACCGTCCATCGATAAAGAGACAGGTTTGGTGCAGTACACTGACGATCAAGGTCATGTGATGCAGATCAATGGTGACGAGGTCTCCACCATCATTGAGCGTTAAGTGCCAAATTCGATTGCCTGCACGATTTTTTCCCCAGTGCAGGCGATTTCCCGAACTTTCCCCCCTTCCTTCCGCGCCGCTTCACAGGATATAGTCCCAGAGGACACAACATTCCCTTTCATAATGAAAAAAGGAAGCCGGCAATGCATTATCACCGCATCCCCCACAGTACGCTGGAAGTCAGCCAACTTGGGTTAGGAACCATGACGTTTGGTGAGCAAAACAGCGAAGCCGACGCCCACGCGCAACTCGATTACGCGATTAGCAGTGGCATCAACCTGATTGATACCGCTGAAATGTATCCGGTGCCGCCGCGCCCGGAAACCCAGGGATTAACCGAACAGTACATTGGCAGCTGGCTGAAGAAGCGCGGCAGCCGTGACAAGATCATTCTGGCCAGCAAAATTGCCGGTCCGGTGCGCGGCGCAGATGCGTCGATTCGCCCTAACCAGGCACTGGATCGCAAAAACATTCGCGAAGCGCTGGATGCCAGCCTGAAGCGTCTGAACACCGACTATCTCGATCTCTACCAGCTGCACTGGCCGCAACGTCAAACCAACTACTTCGGCAAACTGGGTTACCAGTACAGCGAAACCACCGCCAACGTGACGCTGCTGGAAACGCTGGAAGCCCTGAATGAGCAGGTGCGCGCAGGTAAGATTCGCTACATCGGCGTGTCTAACGAAACCGCATGGGGCGTGATGCGCTATCTGCAGCTGGCTGAGAAGCACGAGTTGCCGCGTATTGTGACCATTCAGAACCCGTACAGCCTGCTGAACCGCAGCTTTGAAGTTGGCCTGGCGGAAATCAGCCAGCACGAAGGCGTTGAACTGCTGGCCTACTCAAGCCTGGCGTTTGGTACTTTGAGCGGCAAATATCTGAATGGTGCAAAACCCGCCGGTGCGCGTAACACCCTGTTCAGCCGCTTCACCCGCTACAGCGGTGAGCAGTCGAATCAGGCGATTGCCGCTTATGTTGGTCTGGCGAAGAAGCACAATCTGGATCCGTCACAGATGGCACTGGCTTACGTCCGTCAGCAGCCATTTGTCGCCAGTACCCTGCTGGGCGCGACGACGCTGGAACAGCTGAAGATTAACGTGGAGAGTTTCAACCTGACGCTGAATGCCGATGTGTTAGAGGAACTGGAAGCGATTCATCGTCAGTATACTTACCCGGCACCCTAACGGGATGTCATCGTTGCGGCGCAACGGTTTGCGTCGCAACGACCTGCAGCATTGATGGCCTGGTGGCTAAGACTTTGGCCCGATGTGCCTGGATGCACACCCTACAGGCGTATGACGCGGTTTTTGATTGTGTGCACCCGAATGCGCGCATTTCGGATCTATGGTCGCCATTGCTGGCGACCTGGTTTTTCAACGCACCGCCTTAACGGCGCGATTTCCACCACAGCAACGCGATCGCCACAGCAAAAATCCCACCGAACCCGATACCGGTTGCCACTGCAGGTGCACCCAACTTAACAGCGATGGTGTACAGCGCCAGCATCACCAACATCGCGATGTTTTCACCGAAGTTCTGCACGGCAATCGCATTACCCGCACCCACCGACTCTTTGCCGCGCTCCTGCAACAGCGCATTAAGCGGCACCACGAAGAAGCCACCGAGCGCACCCAACACCATCAGTACCAGATAGGCATTCAGCAAGCTGGTTTGCAGTGAGAACACCACCACCATCACGCCAATTAATATCCCGGCGGGCATGCAGCGGCGCACGGTTTGCAGCGTCACCAGTTTCGCCGCCGCGGCAGCGCCAATCACAATCCCGATCGCCACCATGGCATTTAACGTGGTGGGCGTTTTATTGTCGGTGATACCGAGCGCCACGGGCACCCACAGCACCAGCAGGAAACGCAGCGTCACGCCTGCGCCCCAGAACATGCTGGTGCCGAGCAGGGAAAAACGCGTCTCGCCGTTACGCCACAACAGCAAAGCGGATTCTTTGAAACTGCGGAACATGGCACCAAACTGCCAGCTCTGACCCGGTCGTGCCGCCAACAGCTTAGGAATAAAGATATTCGCCACCACTGCCAACGCGTAAGTGAGTGCACACACAATCAGTGCGGCCAGTAGATTCCAGTCCGCCAGAATACCGCCCGCCACTGAACCCAACAGGATGGCAGCAATGGTAGAGGACTCCATCAGACCGTTGGCCTTCACCAGTCGTTCACCGCTAGTGATCTCGGTGAGGATGCCGTACTTAGCAGGCGAGTAGGATGCCGCACCAATACCCACCAGCGTATAGCCAAGGAATGGATTGAAGCCAAAACAGATAACCAGTGCACCCAGCAGCTTGAGGCTGTTGGCGAACATCATCACCCGGCCTTTAGCAAAGCTGTCAGCCATCTGCCCGACAAAAGGTGCCAGAAGAATGTAAGTGGCTACAAACATCATCTGCAGAATCGGCTGGCTCCAGTCGGGATAGAGCTGACTTTTCAGCACCGCCAGCGTGGCAAACAGCAGCGCATTGTCGCCAAACGCGGAGAAAAACTGCGCCACAATCACCGCCATCATATTGCGTGACAGTAACGGTGAATCGGGATTAACCGCCTGACTCATGCTTGATCCTCTTCGGCCAGCTGTTTCAGGCTGACGTAGTCTGGTTTACCGCTACCCAGCAGCGGCAGCTGTTTCATAAAGCGAATGTCACGCGGCACAGCCAGTTCTGGCGCACCGATATCGCGGGCGGCTTTAAGCAGTTGCTCACGACCCAGTTCGCTGTCAGTAGTGAACAACACTAAGGCTTCACCGCGATGACCGTCAGGGCGCAGTGACGCGGCATGCTGCTTCTCGCCCGAGGCTTTCAAAGCGATCTGTTCGACGCTTTCCAGTGACACCATCTCGCCGGCAATTTTGGCGAAGCGTTTGGCACGGCCCTGAATCTGACAGAAGCCACCTTCATCGAAGCTAACAATGTCGCCGGTATCGTACCAACCGGCTTCCATCTCGCCTTCACCGTTATCGGCTACTGGCTTCTCCAGCACGCCAGGATTCTCGACGCGCAGATAACCGTTCATGATGTTCGGACCACGCAGTTGCAGACGACCGCCCTGCTCAATACCCGGCACGGAGATCAAACGTGAATCCATGCCGGGCAGAATACGACCCACGGTGTGAGGTTTCGCCGCCATCGGCACGTTGATTGCCACCACTGGTGCACACTCGGTGACGCCGTAGCCTTCAAGAATACGAATGCCGTACTTCTCGGCGTAGATTTGGCGCGTGCCTTCCTGCAACTTCTCTGCACCCGCCACCACATAGCGCAGGCGTGCAAAATCATACGGATTGGCAAAGCGCGCATAGTTGCCGAGGAAAGTCGACGTCCCAAACAGCACGGTGCAGTTACGGTCATACACCAGTTCGGGCACGATGCGGTAATGCAGCGGGCTCGGATAGAGGAACACCTGCGCGCCGGTCAGCAGCGGCGTAAACAGGCCGACCGTAAGGCCGAAAGCATGGAACAGCGGCAGCGCCGACATAAAGCGATCGCGCGGGGTGAAATCCGCCACGGTGCGAATCTGTTCAACGTTAGCCAGCAGGCTTTTGTGCGAGTGCACCACGCCTTTGGGATTGCCTTCCGAACCCGAAGTGAACAGCACCATCGCGGCATCTTCCGGCTGCTGCCTGACCTGTGCGCGACGCGGCATCAGCAAGTGAGCCAGAATCCACAACTTGTCTTTCAGTGTGACCGTATCTTTCAGGTCTTCGAAGTAGATCCACTGGACTTCAGTTAAGCCTTGCGGCAGGTGCTCCAGGTTGCCTTTCTCAAGGAACTGGCGCGAGGTGAACACGGTTTTGACCTGCGAAGCGGTGAGCGCTGCACGCATGCCGTTGACGCCCGCGGTGTAGTTGAGCATCGCCGGGATACGCCCGCGCATTGACGCCCCGAGGATCGCCGCCGCCGTGACGGTGGCATTGGGCAGCAGCAGACCAACGTATTCCCCCTGCTGGCTGTAGCGCTCAAGAATTCGACCGACGCCGAGCGATTTTTTCAGCAGCCCGGTGTAGCTGTCCGGCTTGAAGTTGATGTCTTCGATGCAAGGTTTAGTCAGGCCATAACGCTGGCGCGCATTGAGGAACGCTTCAAAGAGCGTTTCCCGTGGACGCACCGCCATACGCGCTTCCATCATCACATGATGTAAGTGCTCACCCGCCAGTATGCGGCGATCGCGTGCGCGTTTGGCTTCGGGCATCGGAATGACGGTAGCCGGTAAGACGCTTAAGGTGATGCGCGGGAACAGGCGGCGTTTAAATACGCCCGCCAGACGACCAAACGGCGTATATTCCGCCCCTTCGATGCGCATCGGAACCACGGTCGCACCCGATTTCGCCGCGACAAAGCCCGCACCGCTGTAGATTTTCATCAGCGATCCGGTCACGGTGATACGGCCTTCCGGGAAGATCACCACCGGACGACCTTCATTGATCATGCGCACCAGATGTTTGATCGACATCGGTTTAGTGGGATCGAGTGGCACGAAGTCGATAATCGGCTTCAGGAGCCGCATAAACCATTGATCGCTGATCGAGGAGTAGACGGCGAACACCGGTTTAATCGGCAAAAACAGCGCCACCAAAATGCCATCAAGGAATGACATATGGTTAGGGGTGATCAGCACTTTTTCTTTGTGCAGTGCGGTGAGATCGCCACGCAGTTCCACCCGCCATAACAGGCGAAACAGGAAACGCAGAACAGTGAAAAGCATGCCAGCTCCTTAGCAGCGGTAAAATATGGCGCTTACCTTGCAATATCTGAAGATTTTCGACAAGTGCTGCGGTGATGTATGGTGAGGAATTGAGGTGGGTGTGGTGCATAGCCGGTAAAAATGTGCCGTTGGGGTGCTGTTTATTGTGAAATGCTGCTCAGTGCTAATGCAGACTGTGGGCGCTTTGGCATCAGTGGGTGTTGTTGAAAATAAGACTATTAGTATCGATGCGTTTTGCCAAAGAGAGAACAGGCTGCACATTGGCTCATATCTGTTAGGAAAGAAGGCAAGCGGAGCGTGTATTTTTTCGGTGTTTCGTTCAAAAAAGCACAATGCTTAAGGCCAAAGCCCCTCTGCGGCGGTCGGGCTATCCGCAGCGCTGAGGCTTTTACGTTGGGCCAGGAGCCAGTCGCATGGATGCGACTGGCAGTTCGGGTTGGCCAGGACGGCCTTACCCGAACGGTCCGTAGGCACGACGTGGAAGACGAAGGCACCGCGTCAGCGGCGCGAGGACTGCCCGGCCGCCGCAGAGGGGCTATGGCCCATCCGCGCGCTAAAAAAGCCCACAACAGAATCAACAGCCTCAAACTCAGCTGCTCTAAACTGCCAGACAACCTTCATCTATGCTGCTAAAATTCATCCCTGCCAGAACGAATAACACTTATCCCTGCCAACCCCCGCCCAGCGCGGCGATCAACTCAACGCTGCTCACCCACTGGGTGCTCTGCAGTGACAGTAAGCTCTGCTGCTCACTCAGACTGCTGTTTTCCGTGGTCGCCACATCAAGGTAATCAATCATTCCGGCATCATACTGATTACGCGTCACGCGTGCTGACTCCTGCGCAGCGCTGGTCGCCAGCTGCTGTGAAGCTATCTCACCCTTCAGCGTATTCAGCTGCACCAGATAATCTTCTACTTCACCCATCGCCGTCAGCACCGACTGGCGATAATCCGCCACGCTGGCGTCATAGGCGGCACGGGCCTGCTCCACTTTGGCTGAGGTGGCACCGAAGTCCAGCAGCGTGCCGCTCAGTTCCGGCCCTAATGACCAGACGCGATTCGGCAGCGAGAACAGACTGTTGATGGCCGATGAGCTCACGCCGCCCGTGGCACTTAACGTCAGATCGGGATAGTAACCGGCAATCGCTACGCCCACCGCCGCATTGGCCGCTGCCACGTTACGTTCGGCATAAGCGATATCCGGACGACGCTGCAGCAAGGCAGAAGGCAGGCTGTTAGGGATGGCTGGCAGCGTGGCATCCAGCTTAGCCACTGGCAGCGAGAAATCAGCCGGTGCACGGCCCAGCAACAGCGCAATGGCGTGTTCCGACTGCGCGCGCTGCCACTGATAATCCTGTGCTGAGGCGCGCGCGCTCTCCAGTTGCATCTGCGCCTGTGCCAGCGTGGCGCGTGATTCGCTGCCCGCCGAGTACTTATTCTGAATCACCGTCATATAGCGCTGATAGGCATCGATACTGCGCTGATACAGAGCAATTTTTTCGTCGAGGATGCGCAGCTGGAAGTAATCCTGCGCCAGCTCCGATTGGGCACTTAGGGTGATATTCGCCAGTTCGGCCTTACTTGCCTGCGCGCTGGCTTTGTTCTCTTCCAGCGTACGGCGCAGTTTGCCCCACAAATCCAGCTCCCAGCTGGCACTGAGATCGGCGGCATGCGCGTTGCTGACGCTGCGCTGGCCGGTGGTGCTGGCCCGACTGCCGCTGCGCGTACTGCTGGCGTCGTAACTCACCGACGGGAATAACGCGGCGCGTGACTGCGAGGTCAGCGCCTGCGCTTCACGGTACTGCGCGGCATAGCTCGCCACGTTTTGGTTGGAGATGCTCACCTGACGCAACAGGCTATCCAGCGTGGCATCGTGATACACCGACCACCAGTCGCCTTTGCTCTGCTCATCCTGCGGCGCGGCCTGCTGCCAGCCTTTGGCTTCTTTAAAGTGGGTCGGCATCGCCATGGTCGGGCGCTGATAATCCGGCCCCACCGCACAACCCGCCAGCAACAGTGCCGCTACCATCGGGGTAAATTTCAGAACATTTTTCATTGATCAGGATTCCACATGACGCATCCGCTGCCACTGACGTTTGGTGGCGCGGCTTAAACTATCGAGCCAGAGATAAACAACCGGCGTGGTAAACAGGGTTAACAGCTGGCTCAGCGCCAAACCACCAGCAATCGCGATGCCGAGCGGGCTGCGTAAATCCGCATCGCCGCCGCTGCCTAATGCCAGCGGCAAAGCACCAAAGAAGGCGGCCAGCGTGGTCATCATGATCGGACGGAAACGCATCAGACAGGCCTGCGTGATCGCCTGTTTCGGCGACATGCCCTGCGTGCGCTCAGCATGGATTGCAAAGTCGATCATCATGATGGCGTTCTTCTTCACGATGCCGATTAGCAGAATGATGCCGATCAGGGCAATCACCGTCAGTTGCGTATTAGTGAGCAGCAGCAGCAGCAGCGCGCCAACCCCCGCCGACGGCAGCGTGGAGAGAATGGTGATGGGATGAATATAACTCTCATACAGCACGCCGAGCACGATATACACCGCCGCCAGTGCGGCAATAATCAGCCACGGCATAGTAGCGGTCAGCTGCGCAAAGGCAGCTGCGGTGCCAGCAAAACCGGCCTGAATGGTGGACGGCAGGCCGAGCTGCGCCATCGCCTGTTTAATCAGCGCCTGCGCCTGCTCCAGTGACACACCATCATTCAGGTTAAAGGCAACGGTGCTGGTGGCTGACTGGCCCTGATGTGCTACCGACAGCGGCGCATTACCGCCTTTGAAGCTGGCGAAAGCGGAGAGCGGCACACGATCGCCGCTGTCGTTAATCACATACAGCTCTTTCAGAATTTCTGGATCGCGCGTGTAGCTGTCCTGCAATGACATCACCACATGATACTGATTCAGCGTGTGATAGAGCGTGGCCACCTGGCGCTGGCTAAAGGCGTTGTTCAGCATGGTATCCAGCATCTGCACATTCACGCCAAGGCGTTGCGCGCGGTCGCGATCGATATTGATCACCACTTCCTGGCCGCCGGTTTGCGAATCGGAGTCCACGCTGTTGAGCTGTGGGATCGCCGCCAGCGCGGCCTGCACTTTCGGCGTCCACTCGCGCAGCACATCCAGATCGTCGGCCTGCAAGCTGTATTGATAGGTGGCGTTGGCACTGCGCCCACCGATATGCAGATCCTGCGCCGCCATCAGGAACATCTGCGCCCCGGCGATATGGCTGGTCTTCAGGCTCAGTCGATTGGCGACTTCGGTGGCCGTGGCATCGCGATCGCTAAAGTCTTTAAGACGCACAAAGAAGTTGGCGCTATTGCGCGAGCCAAACATGCCGCTGCCCATCGACGACATCACGCTGTCCACAGCGGGATCGGACTGGATGATCTTGGTGAACTCCAGCATCTTCGGCTTCATCGCCTGGAACGAGATGTTTTGATCGGCGCGCAGTGCGCCCATCAGCAGGCCGGTATCCTGATTGGGGAAGAAGCCCTTCTGTACCACGGTGAACAGAAACAGGTTGAGCAACACCGTCAGCACCAGGCTGAACATGGTGATCTTCTGGTGCGCCATCACCCACGCCAGACCACGCGAATAGGCCGCCAGCAAAGCGTTCAACTGATTTTCGATAAACTGATACAGCGGATGGGGGCGCTTGCTGACTTTCGGCTTTGGCTTCAGCAGCCGCGCGCACAGCATCGGCGTCAGGCTCAGCGAGACAAACATCGAGATCAGCAGCGAGACGGTGAGCGTCACCGCAAACTCGCGGAACAGACGACCGACAATACTGCCCATCAGCAGGATCGGGATAAACACCGCCACCAGCGACATGGTCATCGACAGCACAGTGAAACTCACTTCCTGCGCGCCTTTTAGCGCCGCCCGCAGCGGACTCAAACCTTCTTCGATATGGCGCGTGATGTTTTCCAGCACCACGATGGCATCATCGACCACAAATCCGGTGGCGATAATCAGTGCCATCAGCGAAAGGTTATCGAGGCTGTAGCCCAGCAGATACATCACCGCACAGGTGCCAATCAACGACACCGGGAGTGCCAGCGCCGGGATCACCACCGCCTGCACGTTACGCAGGAACACAAACACCACCGCGATCACCAACAGCATGGCGATCAGCAGCGTCTCTTCGGTGTCGTACAAAGATTCTCGCACCGTCGGGGAACGGTCCACCACCACTTTCAGCTGGGTATCCGCAGGCAGATCTTTTTCCAGCGCTGGCAATTGCGCCTTGATGGCATCAATGGTGTCGAGCATATTGGCACCGGCCTGGCGCTTAATGCCCACCATGACTGACGGCTGCGAATTGAGGAAACCGGCCTGATACTGATCTTCCACCGAATCGTAGACGGTGGCGACATCGTGCAGACGTACCGCTTTGCCGTCTTTATAGCTGACGATCAGATCCTGATACTGCGCCGCTTTATCTAACTGACCGTTGCTGTCCACCACCCATGATTGCTGGCTACCCTGCAGAATGCCTTTGGGTTTGTTGGTGGTGCTGTTGGCGATGGCTTCACGCACCGTGTCCAGCGAGATGCCGTATTGCGCCAGCTTGAGCGGTTGCAGATCGATACGCACGGCGGGCAAGGCGCTGCCCATTAGTGACACTTCGCCCACGCCCTTGACCTGCCCCATCGCCTGCTCGATTTTGCTCTCAGCGAGGTCGTAGAGTTCACCCGGCGTGCGCGTGGCGGAGGTCAACGCCAGCATCACAATCGGTGCATCGGACGGGTTAGCTTTGCGATAGGTCGGCAGTGATTCCATCGCGCTCGGCAGCAGACTGCGCGCGGCATTGATCGCCGCCTGCACATCGCGCGCCGCACCGTTGATATCGCGGTCGAGATCAAACTGCAAAATCACGCTGGTGGAGCCCTGCGAACTGGTCGAAGTCATTTCGGTGACGCCCGCGATCTGCCCGAGCGAGCGCTCCAGCGGCGTCGCCACCGTGGCCGCCATGGTTTCCGGGCTGGCACCGGCTAAGCTGGCGCTGACCATAATGGTCGGGAAATCCACCTGCGGCAGCGGAGCCACCGGCAACAGCCGATAACCCAGCAAGCCGAGTAGCATGATCGACAACGTTAACAATAACGTGGTGACCGGACGGAAGATAAACAGCCTGGTGAGGTTCATTACTCGCTCCGCGCCTGCTGCTGTTTACGCTGCATATAGCGCTTGCCGCGCTGCGCGATGCCATCAAACCACAGGTAGATAACCGGCGTGGAGAACAGCGTCAGCACCTGGCTGACAATCAACCCCCCGACAATCACCAGACCAAGCGGCTGGCGCAGTTCGGCGCCGGATCCTGAGGCCAGCATCAGCGGCAGTGCACCGAGCAGCGCCGCCATGGTGGTCATCAGAATCGGACGGAAGCGCAGCAAGCAGGCCTGATGAATCGCATCACGCGCGCTCATGCCCTGCTTGTTTTCGGCTTCCAGCGCGAAGTCGATCATCATAATCGCGTTCTTTTTCACGATGCCGATCAGCAGGATCACCCCGATCAGCGCAATCAAGCTGAACTCACTGCCCGCCAGCAGCAACGTCAACAGCGCACCCACCGCCGCCGACGGCAGCGTCGAGAGAATCGTCACCGGATGAATAAAGCTCTCATACAGAATGCCCAACACCACATACATGGTGATCAGTGCGGCCAGAATCAGCCACAGCGTGTTACCGGTCGCGCTCTGGAATGCCGAGGTTTCCCCCTGATAGCGCAGCGTAATGCTGGACGGCAGATTGAGCTGTTGCGTCACTTCGGCAATCGCTTTCTGCCCATCCTCCAGCGAATACCCGCTGTTGAGGTTGAACGACACCATCACCGCCGGGAACTGATTCAGACGCATATGCATCAGTGAACCGGTGCGCTGGTGAATGGTGGCAATCGAGGTCAGTTTCACCATGCCCGTGGTGGTGGTGTCGCTATTGGAACTGGTGGTTGAGCTGCTGCTGGATGTCGTGCTCGAACTGCTGCTGGTTGAGGTACTGGAACTGCTGCTGCTCACCGGCAGATAAACATCATCAAACGACGCTGGCGACTGCTGATACTGCGGTGCCACTTCCAGCACCACGCGATACTGATTGGCCTGGGTAAAGATGGTGGAAACCAGGCGCTGACCGAAGCTGTTGTACAGCGCCGTATCCACATCCGAGGCGGTAATGCCGTAGCGCGCGGCTTTGTCGCGGTTCAGTTCGACGTAGGCGACACGGCCCTGATCCTGCAGGTTACTCACCACGCCGTTAAATTCCGGGCGCTGCTGCAAAGCCGCCACCATCTTCGGCGTCCAGCTCACCAGGTTTTCACTGTCAGCATCATCCAGCGTGAACTGATACTGGCTCGGCGTGACCTGGTCGTTGACCGTCAAATCCTGCGCCGGTTGCAGATAGAGCTGAATGCCCGCCACCTGCTCCGCCGCCTGCTGCAGCTGCTTGATCACCACATCGGCTTTGTCATCGCGCTCATCAAACGACTTCAGGTTGATTTGGATACGGCCACTGTTGAGGCTGGTGTTACTGCCGTCGATACCGATGGTGGAAGAGAGGCTATCCACCGACGGGTTCTGCAGAATCACTTTTGCCAGCGCCTGCTGACGCTTCGACATCTCGCTAAATGACACATCCTGCGACGCCACGGTGACACCCTGAATCAGCCCGGTGTCCTGTGTCGGGAAAAAGCCTTTCGGGATGGCGATATACAGCAGCGCCGTCAGCGCAAAGGTCGCCAGCGCCACCAGCAGCGTCAGTTTCTGATGATTCAGCACCACCGTCAGCAAGCGGTCGTAACCGTGCACCAACTTATCGAATATTTGTCCGCCCTTACGCGAGAAGCGCGACTGCTTCTCTTCCGGGATATGCTGCAACAGATAGGCGCACAGCATTGGCGTCAGCGTCAGTGACACCACCATCGACACCAGAATCGACACCGCCAGCGTAATGGCGAACTCGCGGAACAAGCGCCCTACCACATCGCCCATAAACAGCAGCGGGATCAGCACCGCAATCAGCGAGAAGGTCAGTGAGATGATGGTGAAGCCAATTTGCTGCGAGCCTTTCAGCGCCGCCTGCATCGGCGTTTCGCCCTCTTCCAGCCGACGTGAAATGTTCTCCACTACCACAATCGCATCATCGATAACGAAGCCGGTGGCGATGGTCAGCGCCATCAGCGACAGGTTATTCAGGCTGAAATCGGCCAGATACATCACGCCGAAAGTGCCAATCAGTGACAGCGGCACCGCCACGCTTGGAATCAGCGTCGCCGCCACATTGCGCAGGAACAGGAAGGTGACCATCACCACCAGCGCCACCGACAGCATCAGCTCAAACTGCACGTCGCTAATGGATGCACGGATGGTTTGGGTGCGATCCGACAAGATGCTCATCTTCACGCCATCGGGCAACGCGGCCTGCAGGGTTGGCAGCTGCGCTTTGATACTGTCCACCACCTGAATCACGTTGGCACCAGGCTGGCGCTGCACGCTGATCACAATCGCCGGGCTGTTATTGGCCCACGCTGACTGGAAGCTGTTTTCCGGCCCCTGTTCGATGTGCGCGATGTCTTTCAGGCGCAGTGCGGCACCGTTCTGATAGGTGATGATCAGATTGCCGTACTCATCGGCGGTGCGCAGCTGATCGTTGGCATCGATGGTCACCGAATGGTATTTGCCATCGAAGCCACCTTTTGAACCATTGACGTTACTGTTGCTTATCAACGTATTCACGTCTTCCAGCGACAGCTTGTGTGCCGCCAGCGCTTTCGGGTCCATCTGCACGCGGATAGCCGGCTGATGACCGCCCGCCAATGTCACCATGCCGACGCCGTTAATCTGCGACAGCTTCAGCGCCACACGGGTGTTCACCAGATCCTGCACCTGCGTCAGCGGCAGGTTATCCGAGCTGGCCGCCAGCGTAATCACCGCCGTATCCGCCGGGTTGACCTTTTTATAGGTCGGCGGATTGGGCAGATCGCTCGGCAGCAGGTTGTTGGCGGCATTGATCGCCGCCTGCACTTCCTGCTCGGCGACATCCAGCGACAGATCCAGGCTGAACTTCAGGGTGATGATCGAGGAACCACCCGAACTGGTTGACGTCATCTGGCTCAGACCCGCCATCTGCCCGAGCTGGCGTTCCAGCGGTGAGGTCACGGACGACGCCATCACATCCGGGCTGGCGCCAGGATACAAGGTGGTGACCTGAATGGTCGGGTAATCCACCTGCGGCAACGCCGAGGTGGAGAGGAATTTATACGCGAAAATCCCGGAAATCAGCACGCCGACCATCAGCAAGATGGTGGCGACGGGACGCTGGATAAACAGACGTGACGGATTCATTTTTTGGCCGCTGTGGCAGTTTTGCTGTCATCGGCCAGAGAGACTTTACTGCCGTTGGTCAGGCGATCGATGCCTTCGGTGACGAGACGCTCGCCCGGCTCGACGCCTTTAAGGATCGACTGCTGATCTTCACCAAACGCCGGGCCGGTGGTCACCGCTTTGCGCGTGACGGTGTTGTCTTGATTGATCACAAACACAAAGCTGCCGTCGCTGCTCAGTTGCAGCGCCTGCGCCGGGATCACCGTGGCGTTATTCAGAATGTTGGTTTGCAGACGCAGATTCACAAACTGATTGGCAAACAGCGACTCATCTTCATTCGGGAAGGTGGCTTTCAACTCGATGGTGCCGGTGCTGGTATCGATCTGGTTGCTAATGAACTGCACGCTACCCTGCGCCAGTTGGGTGATGTTGTCCTGATCAAAAGCCACCGCCGGTAAACTCTGCCCGTTATGCAGCGCTTTGGTGAGCTGCGCGATATTGCTCTGCGGCAC
>Ga0157363_1002508_pt1 | contig 16229 bp, 11 predicted proteins | sample AttsexASBM1_FD_111477 | JGI IMG/M metagenome (GOLD analysis project Ga0157363, IMG submission 111477) | Fungus gardens microbial communities from leaf cutter ant in Ribeirão Preto, State of São Paulo, Brazil - Atta sexdens ASBM1 | ecosystem: Host-associated > Fungi > Mycelium > Unclassified ...
AGAAGAGAAACAAAATATCAATCCTTAATCCTATTTGAGAAAAAAGATTGAAATTTTTTTTTTTAATTTGATAATAGTTTTGGTATAAATCTAATTTCAGAATATTATTTTTGTTCACTTTATGCGAATAAGAATACTATTGCAAACATTCTTGTTGATCATTAGTCTAAATACATGTTTCTAATTTATGAAAAATTATGCATGGCTGCTCATGGTAATCTTGTTACTTTCTCTTTGGTCTGTTATAGTCGAGAATATTGTGATAGAAAGGATACAGTCTAGGAGCAAAAAGTTGTGTGAAACATTGGAAAAAATGTGTAAGTCAGACTCTGATAATTTGGCGCTAAAGGCAAACGAGAAAAACCTTGTAAAAACGTACCTTGCAGCTTCTGTACCTCATTTGAAAAACATAGAGGTAATTATTTTTGAATTAAATCTATATCCACTTATAATTAATTACTAATTTTAATTACTAATTAATTATAATTTATGCCTATTTTTTATCTAAAATATATCTGTTAAAACTTTATAGTAAAAATTGTACATATGACATTAATCGCTTATTTTATTCTGGTCAGAATATTGTAAGAAAATTCGTTGCTGTACCCGACAATGTTCTGGCGAACGAGGATAAACTTCAAGAAATACAATACACAGAAGCGGAGTTTGAGAATATATGTGGAAAACTGGAAGAATTCCAGCAGAGAGCAAGACGAGTACATATCATGGTTTTAATCATCATTAAAAAAAATATCTTCGCTATTTTCGCTATATGTAAATGCCGCGGTATTTAAGCATTATATAACTCTCACGATTTCTTTCAGGCGGCTGTGTTGAACGCGACATTGAAGGAGGAATTACAGCTTATAGAACAATTTTCGATCTGTGCGGATAATACCGATAGGCTGAGTCATATAATTGAAAGCGGCATTGGATGCCCAGATATCAGTGATAAAATTCATGAATTAGTCAATTATTATGAACAATTCAAGACGTACCTCGGTGATCGGGCATCTGTATCGCAAAAGTCGCTCTATAATATGAAAGATGATATCAAATATATAGACTGCGATATGGATGCCATATAATTGTATTTATATACAGAAAAGAAGAATTCTTTTTATAATATTACTGTATATTTTTGAGATTATTAATGTGTAAATATGTAAATAAAAATGCACTCTGTAAATATTTTTTATACATGCGTTATATAAATTGTAAAATTGTAAAATTAATTAAATATATTTGAAACGTTAAATGCTAATGGTTTTTATTTTCTTCAATTTTTCCACTATCTCTTTCAAGTAGTTTATATTATATATGAAATTACATATGTAATAATACATTTTACAAAAAAAAGTATGTAAATGTAATTATATTTAAAAATAGTTGACTTTTAATTAATGTTAACTTTACAATGCAAAATTTTCTATATAAATTTTATGATAAAATTTTACATCGAAATAATAAAGAAATTTTTATTTTGTTATCGACTGGAATTTATCGCTTACCATCAGTTACTAATTCCCTAGCAACTACTGACATCTGCTTCTCTTATAAAAAGAAACACAAAAAAGAAATAGAAATTCTAAATTATCTTTCAACATTTTTTTTTTAATTTACAAAGTTATAATCCCTGGCTTATATTTTAATAAATATTAAAAATTCGTTTTTAATTTTTGACTTGACTTGTGTTACGTTAACTTCCATAATGAATTCGATTTAATATTAAATGATTGTAGGAAAAACCCCAAATTATACATCTCGTAAACTTATTGAAACAATATAAATTTATTTCTATTTATTAATCTTTTTAATAAAAAAAGCTTCACATTTTCAATAGAAAAAATGCATGATAAGAGCTAAACGTGCGATTTAATATTTCAACAATAAAGTGGGGTATAAACCTGGTATAGTCGTTTTGTCTTATTTCTCGCCCGGGAATTCTCTTCTGAGAATCTTCTCTTCTCGCTTTGTTTATACGAGGAACAAAAGACTATATAATTCTAAGTATTAGTCTCCTATAATCGTCTTCCACCATCTCGATAACTTTAATTTCTTATCATGCGCAAAAATATATATAGTCAATGTTAGCAATATTCCTTCTAATTCTTCATAGCTTTATTGTGTGTGATAAACTTATAATCTATCATATATATTTTTCATATATATTTTTCATACAATCTTGAGTATTCAAGTGATATTGTAAACTGTTTTCGAACGCAAAATAATATCACTGTAAGAATGTAAATTAATTTAACGATTGATTGCGAAAATGAAAGATTTAAATGATGCTAGTAATATAAAAATATTAAATAATGATTTAATATAATTACTAATTCAGGCTTTTCTTATATAAACGCACTTCTCGCCGAGTTAACAAATAAATGTAAAATGCAAGTGGAGCTTCCTTTGAAACTTCTTCAAAGAAAATTTTCAAACAGCTTTCCTTAGAAGGAAGATATATAGAAATCTAAAAGAAATTTAAAAAAGAAAATATATAACCACCGGTATCTAAATAAAACGGCGAGTCTCTACTTACCGAGAAAAACATTCGCCGTACTTTTCCTGGAATCGAGCCCTAAATTCGCCCCACTTCTTCTACGCGCCTCCGATAAATTCCGATCCTTCTGGAAATCAGTTGGCTACATGCAGCTCGCGTGATTGTATGTCGATGGCGATGAGCGACCACGATACGGATCTCGCTGATGAGTGTCAACGCACCATGCGACTCCTGGAGATGCAGCGTCGCACGCATTATGACCTCGTGCAGGTACAGACATTCACTGATTACCTCTCCTATTTTTCACTACTAATCTAACAGATAGAAAACTTATGGTTTTTCCATCAGCGTTAGAAAAATTAAAATAATGACTCGAGAACATCGCAGGAGTGATTTAGCTTGAAATGAATTTTCTTATAATTCATCGTCTTGTATTTGTTACCGATTTTAATATATCTGTAAAATTAAGATATATTATCGTCAAATATAGAGAATAATTTTTTATCGCAAAGAAAAATTGAAATAATAACTTCTCGGTAAACAAGCTGACGTTATCGTCATTTTTACGTCAAAATTACGTTAGTTTGTTTGTTGGATTGAAAAAATGTTTACGAATGATTTATGAAAATTTAACTTATAATTTCTTGTCTTAGTTTTCATTTATACCTTCATCAGACATAATATTATATTTTTATTGTGAAAAGAAGTTGAGAAATATTGAAATAACGATTTCAGAACGTGTTATGTCGGCAAGAGCGATTTATATGAAAGCACACTAAGTAATGTATGGATCTTTCTGTAACATTTGTTTTACCAATCTACTTAAAAAATAATGAACTTAAATAAATCACGTTTTTCGCTAATAAAAAGCTAAAAATAAGAGGAATTAACGAATGTATTTATTAAAAAATCCGATTCTCTCTTACCCATGTATGTCCTCTCATTAGTTATAACGAAGTTATAATATTATCGTCCTTCTGTTTTAATTTCTAGTTGTCTTAATCAAGTTAAATAATTAATATGTTTACACATCTAAATCTCCTTTCTCCTACTTTCGTGCGTTCGGGGAGACGATATAATTAGCGCTATTTCTGTCATTCTATCTTCGTTGTTTATTAGATGTAAAACAAGCAAGAACAGAATGCGCTAATAATAGTCTCCGAATGCATCTTATCCCAACTGTGCAAAAAAAAATTTCGAGTACAGGAGAACGGCCAGCGACGGTTGACAGCACCAGAAGTAGCGCGAGGTGATCGGCAACGTGGTAAGGGTGCGGAGGTGTTCCTGGGTCGTTTGCCACGCGATTGCTACGAGGACGAGCTGATGCCATTGCTGGAGCAGGTGGGCCGACTTCTGGAGTTGCGATTGATGCTCGATTTTTCCGGGTCAACGCGCGGCTATGCATTTGCGTTGTTCGAGGATTCGCGGATTGCCCGCATAGCATGCGAGCGTCTCGACGGCTACGAGATCCGGCCGGGTCATCGCATCGGCGTGGTCAAATCTATGGACAACTGTCGACTCTTCTTCGGCGGCGTGCCCAAGACTAAGACCAAGTCTGAATTCATGGAAGAGCTGACCAAGATACTGGACGGCATCACGGACATCTATGTTTATCCGAGTGCTCAAGATCGCAACCTTAATCGTGGTTTCATCTTCGTCGAATTCAAAGATCATCGGGCAGCCGCAATGGCCAGGCGCAAGCTTATACCCGGTAAAGTGATGTTGTGGGATCATGAGATCGCGGTGGATTGGGCGGATCCGGAGCCGGGCGATCCGATCGACGAAGACATCATGGAAACGGTAAACTTTTTATCAAAATCTACTTTTATATATATATTTGTCTTTTTTTTAATATTAATTCAATATACAAGTTTTTCTCTTATTTCATGACTCAATCAGTATTTTATTAATTTATTGCTAAATTTAATGATACATGCAGCGTAATGTGATATTTTAACAAATAATCGATATACAAAAGAAAAACATAAAAATAGTATACGCAAAATAAAATACAACAAAAAATTTTACTAGATATGTAACATTATCGAAACGGAGATTAAATAAATTGGAGCATTTGTACAGATCGTGTGTAATATGTACAAATATATTTTGAATTGAGAAAAATTAAAAAATAACTAGCTTTTACACTTTTTGATAGTTTATTAATAACTTTATTATACTCAGACAAAAATTTATTAAAAACGCATGATAATATAAATATTTTTTCAAATATTATAGAATATGAATAGTGATGTTATGTTCATGACATTATTCGCTCTAATTGAAGTCGATGTTGATTAAATCGCAAATTTATAAATATCCGCAAAAATATATATATATATATAAATATATAAAATTACATGTAATTATATATATGTGTATTATGACATAAAATATGTTCATATGTGGATACATTTCATATATAATAATTTTATATAATGTTATATAACTATAAAACCTTTTTTTCCCGGATACCTTTGCGTATTATAAAAAAAAGAAATATCTCTCGTTTAATTTTCGGGGAATGTATTTGACAAAAAACAAAACAATTTCTGAAAAAATTCTGTAAAAAGAACGCGTTGGTATAAAATAAATTTGCAGCAACAAAATCACATCTCACTGTGTGTGTGTGTTTGTGTGTGTTTGTGTGTGTGTGTGTGTGTGTGTGTGTGTGTGTGTGTGTGTGTGTTTTATATACACACTAACATGAAACAAGATTATATGTAATATACTAACTCAATATCATACACGATGACAAATAGGTAACAGCTCTATTCGTAAGAAACCTCGCCCTTAATATGTCACAACAAAAGGTGAGAGAGATTCTCTACAGATACACAAACGTGCCCATATTAAAACTAAAGAAGATCAATCATTTCGCTTTCGTTCACTATGAGAATCGCGAAGCCGCAAAGACTGTAATGGACATAATGGAAAGTGAGTATATATCAGCAGTGTAACGAAAGCCAAACAATGAAAATATAAATGATTTGGAAATGCAAAGGAATAAATATAATGATTTTGGCCAGAATTTACCAAATTTTAAAGGGAATCCGTAGAAAATTGGTGTGAAATTAATCTTATTAATAAAATTATTTTCTAATCATATTTGTTTCTAAAATTAACATATACATCGTGTTTAATGTTACTAATATTTTTTCAACTAAATACAGAAAGGGTTATCTTTGGTCAAAAAATTTTATTTTATTTCAGGTTTATGAAAAACAGATTCGCGTTTAGTTCTCTGTATGAATAATTTTACTTTTTAGGACCGGATAGCATCGTTGAAAAGCAAGGTTGGGAAATCCGTTGGGCGAAACCTATTGGAGCGTCCAAGATCCTGGAAAGAGCACGATACATTCATGAGGCGGTAACCAACTCGAGAGTCCAAAAAACCGAAAAGCCGCATTCAAAAGAACGAAAGAAGCGCTCCAGCAAAATGCTCACGAAAACATACGAAGATAAGAGCGTATACCTGGCACAGATGAAGACCCTGCAAAACTTTGTCAAGGAGAGATTCGATGCTACGTGTACTTTTGACTGTATACAAATACTAGATGTATCTGGATATATTGGCAGAGTAAACGTTTTAATAAATTTGCGACTTCTTATCTTTTCTTCATTCATTTATGCTTAATGATTTACTGCTTTCTTTTGTGTCACTATGTTTTAGATAATTGTTCGTAAAGGTGAGTTTATAATGTGCGAATTTCAAGGGGAGCCAGTGGCATCAAAACATAAAGCCATGAGCGAGGCATCTATTAAAGTGTACCAATATTTGACCAGTATATTCCCGAATAATGGTACGTATAACATTTTGGCTTGTGTTATATTAAAAGCTTTTGATTATTTCATTCTCTATTTGCGCGCGTTGAATCAAAGGCGATTTTGACAAAATGCTCCTACGCGGATTAATTCAGCTTCAACAACGAAAAACATGCATGATATTTACAAAATTTCGATTTTCAATTGTAATCGACAAGTACCGCGAAATCTCGTGCTTTGTTTGCCTCGAAAAATATTTGCAATACACAATATACATGCGTCGCGATTTAATGATATTTTGCGCGTATTTTTGTAGCGTCGCAGTTATTCGAACAACATTATATTGTATCAGGAATGGACATTAATCCTGTGATTGACACGCCGATTGTTTGGCATCCAGTTCAAAATTAGATTAGTTACTATTGCTTTGATATTTTCTAGTTTTACTTTTTAATTGTTATATACACACGCGAAAACTACTGACGCATTGCAAAAAGAGGTCGATATATAATTCTATCTCATCTCTATTTTAACTCAAATTTTTTAATGACTGTCAAATATTAATAGTAATCAATGAAGAATATTTCAGTTCGACGTTCGATTCTAAGTTACAATTCCGAGACAGTGTATTTTGAAATATTGATGATTAAGATATATTTAACTTTATTTGAATGTCTAAGATAGTTTTAACTTTAAATTATTAAAGTTTATAAAATTACAATATCGATGAAATTTCAATCTATACAGATATTATCTATGACGTATAAATGGCCACTTATTTTAATGATAATAATTATCGAAGTTCTTGATTCAAAAATCAATTTTAAATAACAGTTCTTACAATTAAATAATGACATTTTCAAAAAATGTCTAAGACATATTGAAAGAAAAATGATTAAAGTTTGTGCAAAATTACAATGTATATTTGATGATTTACAATCTAATGAAAATTTATGAGTATTTACACTGATGGCCATTTAAAAAAATTTAATTTAAAATTTATTATTTTAAAAAGTTTACAATGTGATGAATTTATTTCTGAATGTATTTATTCGTTTTTTGATTATTCAAAAAGTCTTATACTTGCAAATTTTATACACTGTAAGGGATTCCGTAACTTTTTACTTTATTAAAAATTATTTCATTTTATCTAAATTCAAATTCTTAATATATATGTTTATTATACGTTATTAAAAAATATTTTAAATATCAATGACCAAATACACGAACACACAATACAAGATGTTTTATTAAAATCTTAAAATTAATTTAATATACTATTAATATGAATATAACAAATAGATCTTTCGACTCACAAAATCTTCTTCAATACAATTAAATGAATCTATCTATTTCGCTTGACAATATTGCAAATCGAGAAATAATTTTTCCATGTCAATTGATAGTTATTGATGGTAAACCAAGTCAATTCTTAAATCGATGTCCATAGTTGGATTTTACGATTTTTAATTATGGACATCGATTTAGCAATGATTTGGTTCACCATCAATAATTATCAATTGACATGGAAAAATTATTTCTCGATTTGCAATATTGTCAAGCGGAATAGATAGATTTATTTAATTATATTGAAGAAGACTCTGAGTTGAAAGATCTATTTGTTATATTCATATTAATAATATATTAAAATAATTTTAAGATTTTAATAAAACATTTTATATTGCTCGTGTATTTGATCGTTGATATTTGAATTGTTTTGTTGTGCAAACTTCGACCATTATTTATTTTTATTATTTGTATTATATTTTATTTAGTACATCTTTATGTATGTGTAACAAAAAAATTAATTTCTATGTTTAATTAAAATAAGATATCAGCTTTGTTCAGAATAATTATTTTAATTCAAAGACACGCACAGCGTGTTACATCAAATTTGTGATCGTATATTACGTTTAGTTTTTTAATTCCTTTTTAATACCTTCACGCATAATTTAAATTGCATAGCGAAAAAATTAATTTAATAAAGTTATTATTTTTCTACGAATTTATAATCTTATTTTTTTCCTTATTCTATAATTAATATAGAAAAGAACTTGTCATATTTTTTTTAAATACAAATTTTAAATATACATATAAAACACTATACATTAAAGTATATATAGTTACGCGATTTTCTTTTTATTCATTTATTTTTTAAAGACTATACTAATTACTACTATGTAGCGATTAAGAGTTCTCGCAATTATAGAGTACACAGTTATAAATTTATAGTAAAAGTACCTCAAGATTTAACTTGAAGAAATCCCTAAGAAGACGGAGACATAGCTCGTTTATCATTTCAATGAGAAAGGGCTGAGCGCTCTTTGCATTGAGGGCAGAATCGTGGAGTAATCCTCCAGGATCCTTCGTACCGTTTCATAATCGGTGGTGCCGGTAGCATTGCTCGGTCTCATACAACGTATTAATCGACTGGTTTGATTGCTGCATTCGACCATGCTACTTCTCTCTTGCACGTTATAGCTCTCGTACGTGAACACGAGCAGCTTCTCCACGACGCAGTCAAGCACCTTGTCACTCGGCAACTCGCCGCGGCCACTCTCGACACAATCCTTGATCATGACGTTCATCCAGTTCCAATCCTCCCACATGTCGAGTATTTCAACCTTTTGGTTCTCCAACTGCCACGTCAAACGAGCGCGATACCTGAAAACGCGTTATACATGTTAATAAATAAAAAAAAATCATTTATTTTATTTAGGATTTTTTTTACTTATATTTAAAAGAAGCTTCTTTTATTCAAATAATTAAAATTTACAGATCAATGAAAAGAAAAATTTCATTAGATTAATCAAATAGTTAATAGTGAAATAGCTTAATCAGTCTCTTTGGTAATGTTTTATCGATATTTCGATTTAACTTACGCCCAATTCCAGGGATTCTTGCTGAATTTTACTTTCTTCAAATTACCCAGATAAGCGAACATGTTGTAGTCGATAGAGTTAAGTTGGTTATAGTCGAAGTAAAAGTTTTGTAAATTACTGAGCATTTGAAAGACCGTGTAATCGACCCACTGAATGACGTTGAATGACAAATCCAGAGTCTGCAAGGAGTACATGTTCACGAACCAATCTCTTGGCACGTACGTCAATTTATTGCCCCAAAGCATCAGTTTCTTCAATTTCGTAAGGCCTATGAATGCTTGAGTATCGCACGTTTGTATGCCCGATTCGTGCAGGTCTAAGGTCATGAGAGTCGCTCCGAATCTCGCAAAACTATGTCTTTAACAGAATGAAGTCAAAAAATCGCAAATTAAAAATGTTGGAGACACAAGAAAATCGCGTCGGCGCAAAAACGCGTGTAATATATTCGATGAAAAATGAATATTCAAAACAGAATTATTCAAAATAAACACGAATATTCCGAAATATATATACAAATTTTAAAAGGAAATATTGAATATCCGTAAAATAAATGAAAAGAGATAGAGGACAAATTCTCAAAAAATAAATAAATAAATCGGAGAAAAATATACAATAAAATAAAATCACATCGTTCTATATCATAATCAAAAATTGATTATATCATGATATCAATTCAATCAATTTTTTTCTTACAATCTTCGAACAATTTCTTTTCTTTTCTTACCCGAGTATGTTAGGAATATTTGAATCAAAAATCGTAATGATCGTCGTGTTGGTCCATGCTTTGTTCAAATATTCTCGCAGTGTTGTTAATTCAGTGCACTGAAAGCCAACCGTATTCGTTCGTTTATACGTGATTTTCATGCATGGTGACAATAAAACCGTTTGGAAAAGCGTGTAAAGAAGATAAATTATTAACAAACGCTTCATCGTCGTGTATTTGTTCGCGATGAAGTTATTGAATTAACTAAGTCCTCGAGACAGCGAACGATGGATAAAAACATACAATGTGGGCAGCACATCCTCATGACTTCTTCTTCCTGTCGATGATAACGCAAATCAGCATGTATATACTTAATTGAATTGAAATTTATACGCGTTTATTTTTATCGCCAGAAATTCATCGGGAAAGAGAACATCCTGAAAGAGAAAAATCGCGCTCGCGGATGATAGTAAAAACAACATTTATTGTCATACATATATACATGTCACAATTCTCGTTAAATACGGCCGTTTCTAGAGACGAATAAATTTAATTCAGTCAATTTCGAAAGACCAACGAATTCCGAATTCAGTCAGTTCTTAATATGGACCCCTCATTAATTACTCTGTCGATGTATATGCTTATCTATTAACCGCGCGATAATTACACGAAGTAATTGGAACGACTTTTATAAGTCTTATGCTTAATAATGTCTACTATTTGAAAATATGTATAAAATGGTGATCTTTTTTCGAAACAAAAGATTGCTGCACGTCAATTTATCGCCTTATATTCGATAAAAAAATGAATAGTAGCAAATACTGTATCGTCTAGAATGTATTTTGTAATGGCAGTTATAAACGTGCGTTTTGAACAACGTAATCTGCACCTACTTCTCAGACACCTTATCGTGATTTCATTTACTTTTTAGACGTAACTACATTTATTGTCATAAAAATGTCTTATTATTTACAGCAAAATATCGATTCTCTCGATATCTCCATCACATTTTTCTAACATCTAAACGAAAATATGGCAAAAAAATTATTTGAATATCAATTACACATAATTCCACTCTGCGTGTCTTTTATCAATCGGAACAACAACAAATAATCCAATTTCGTTGCAATTGAACGATCTCGTCACGAAATGTCTTGCTCTTCGGTTCAATCATGAATTAAAATCACCAGGACGATCATGACGAAACCGACGTGACATAATCGCGAATCACGTAATGATTTAACGCCGTTTTGGACGTCCAATCGTGTGGGCGCCGAATGCGCTGGAGCTGGTGCTGGCGGCGGAAATGCCGAGATTCTCGACTTGTTCGCGATATTCGGTGATGAGCTAGACAAATTTCGCCTGGACATCGGCGTGGTGTGGCCCACATTCTTCAGGGTCAGATCCGACTCCGTTTTGTTAAGCATGTACGAATATTTCTTTCCCTTCTTCTCCGTCTGCTTCCGCCAGATATACTTTTCGATAAGCTCGGTATTTCGTGTGGAAGCTGTCGTTGATTTGGATATTTGTAGCTCTGTAAATTCGATTTCAGAGAATATAACAAAGGCGATTCGATATCGATATTGTCTGACAATTAAGAGGCCAGATGTCATATAAACATTTTAAAGTGTCTTATAGATGTAAAATATATAAATTAATTATGGGACACAATTCTATTCTGTTCTTTATGCGCGTTATTATATTTTCATTCTTTAAAAATCATAAGATGACAAAATAGAAATAAATATTTTCGGAATTTGATAAAGTTGTGGAATTATATTTAATTTATGAATTTTTTACGACGTCTATATTAATAGTTGTTATTATACCTTGTAGTCTTATGGATCCTTCCGCTTTTCCAAAAGCGTTTTCAGCGGAGCACGTGTAAGTACCAAAATCAGATTTGTCAAGGCGTTTGACAGTGAGATTTAGCTGATATGCATAGTCGTTGAGGATTATTTCTGATATATCGTGTTTCTCGCTCTCAAGTAGTTTGACTCCTAAAGTAAATATCTTCTCTTCAGAGATAATTCTATCGAGAATATATACATTTATAATTTAAATTCGAAAACAAAATTCTTTTTCGGAGAGCAGGGAAAAGGGAAAATAGGATCATTTTTTTATTAATATAAAAGAAATGCATATTTTTATATTTTCAATAAAATTAATAATTCAATGGAATGAATAATAAAATTAATGTGGCTATTGTCGTAGAGAGAATTACTAAACTATCTAACTTTTTATCGAATTTTTATCAAATAGCTATCTAAAAATTTTTATAGTTTTTAATCTCGGTGCATGTATAATAAAGTTAACGTAGATATAATATTCTCAGTTAAAATGAAATGTTTTATATATACCTTTTATCGAATTTTTTTTTTGCGAATCCTAGGACGAAGAGTGTCACACACAACGAATATACATACGAGTCACAATGAAATAGATAAAGAAAATATTTATCTTAAATAACTGAAATACGAGAAAAGCAATTACGAAGCAACTAAGCTGTGCTTGAAAGGAATAAACAAGTATTTGATACACATGGAATGAAAGTCGGTGTTCTCTCACCATTATTTCTGTACCATGTGTTTAGAGCCTTCGGCGAAGACTCCACGTAACACTGAAGAAGAACGTCGCTGTCGACGGGTGCCGCTACTAACTGGTTTGAGACTTTAATCAGCGGTTTGACTTTAACGAGAAAGATGCAATTAGTGTAACTTGGTCGAACGGAAGTTGTTACCTAGGAGCAACACGCGTACACTTACAACGTACGTTGACGTAATATCTCTTGCTGACCGATGGCGGCACTCCGTTCGACGCGATACAGAGATAAGATCCCATCTCCTGTCGTTGAATACCCCGCAGATGAAGTTGCTCACCCTCAAATGTACGTGCTGCTTTAACATTTCCGACGTGATAAAGGATGAGAGATTCGAAAATACAGATGTCTTTCAGACGCTCTCAATTTTCGACGTATTAAGCTTAAACCAATATCATTTCTCAAATATCATCTCTTTTATGCAGTGCAAAAGACATTATTATCTGCCACGGTTTCTTTTTCGCAAAATAAAAAAATTGTAATAAATAATTAATCAGTGACTGGATCGATATTCCAATAAAAATGTTTGTCTCGGTTTTAAATAAGAAATTTGTGTTTATAAAAATTCTTCGAGCTAGTTGAAGTATTGAATGAAATATTTTTTATTATTGTAGATTACTCCTTGTCAATTACGAGAAAAGAGATGTCCACTCTTTTCGGAAATTTATATACCATGGTATAATAATTTGCGGAATAGTGAGTTCGCGAAGTCGTCTTGTCGCGTAAAGACAATGATAATTAAAAGTTTTTGAAACAATATAAAATCAGACGTTATAATGTGTGATTCTACGGCAGAGAAGAGATGGTAGAGTCACTCTGGCGGGGTGGAGATATCGCGACGGTATAACGTTTTCGCAACGCAGTGTACACACTGGATATTGCAATCGGGTTCGCGAGTCGATAGAAGGGGGGGGGGTCACGGTGAAAAGGAAATATATGTAAAGTCAACATCCATCACTCACAGTCAGGAAGGCTAATCGGATGACTGCTTTTCCGCGGGAAAGCACGGCGCGACGCAGCGGACACCGACGACAGGGCGAACCCCGTCGTCGTGCATCGTCGCTCTTTTAAAAGTGATCCGCTTGTAGGGGAATATTTCATCTCGAAAATCACATCCACACATACCGTATGGATCAATTAAAGATAAATCGCTGGACATACGATTTCGTTTAGCTACGACCAATCGCGTTCTTTTAGAGCCGGCATCATAATCATTAGTCATATCTCGACGGTGGGAATTTTCATCTATCTTCGGCGATGACGTATTTCGCGTTTAATAGCATCCCTCGGTGAGGTGTGATGGAATTTTATTTCAACTTTTAAGACCGCAACTGGCGATTATCTTACTTTCACACGATAATTTAAGCATTATTGTTTAATTAATAATTAATCAAATCGAAACATGTGAGTTTCTATTGTTATCCATGTACCTTTGAGTGTATTGTACTCTGACAATCACGTAATAAGCGTGTTTTTGTCAACATTAATTATCTTATCTTTTGTATACAAAATGGAAGATCGATTTTGCAAAAATATCTAAGCATTTATAACTAAATATAACTCTGAAAATAATTTTGACTATAGTTTTTTTTTTAATGAAAGACACATTATTATAAGCTACTTTCGAATATTCAAAAAATATTTTTTCAACGTCAATTTATATATTGAAAAAAATCTAAACATTTGATGTGCATTATGTATTTTAATTAGAGACATTTGCATGTGTTTAACATTATTAGAAATTGTTTAGCAATTTTGTTTAACAGTTTATATCTTACTGATTGATAAATTGTTATTTCCTGTAAGGCACGTGGTTTTCATTGTGGCTTTCTTTCTCGTTTTTCTAAAAATTATAAATTTTGAACAAAACGCATTTTGCTTCTCAACTATTTTGACAGGTCAAAAAAGTTATTTTCTATGTCTAACTAAATTTTTAAATATTTCAGCAAATTCGTTCTTTTGAATACTGCAAAATGTATTATTGTCTCTTCGAATTTTCATGCAAATCGAGAGAAAAATATTTTCATTTCATGTTTTATATAATTTTCTCTTTTCTGACATAATTTTTACATCCTTTTTAAAATTTTTTTACTTGCTTGCATGCACTCATTCAAATATCTAAAAACTACTTAGCATCATACTTCGCTTGACGCTGTTCTCGTTCCTCAGCGTAATGTTGCGGCCATCTTCCCGTCGCCAAATCACTACCGGTTCCGGGTTGCCAGTAGCTCGACATCGCAACATCAGATCGCCATTTTCCTTCGCGGTCAGCATATCCGCGGTGTTATCCAAGTCCATGATATCGGGTGGTATCACGACCTTCATGTAGCCGGTCTATGCGTAAGATTCGTTACTACTCGAAAAAGTATCGATCTCGTCGATAATTTAATTACTGTACTTGACAGAGTTGAAGTCAATTCAAAATCAATAAGAGTGTTGCAATATCTAATGCTTGTTTGTACTAGTAGCTTAACTTTAATCTCGGTCCAACTTGCTCTTCATCTTTTTCTTACAACTAGGGAATGAATGTGTAAAATTTAAATTTTTAGATATCAATTAATATATGTTTAGTTTTTCTTTTCGATATGTTTTTAATTATTTTCAAAACGGGTGAAAGAAAATTAAAATACGAATCCTGTACGATAATTAATTTTATAAAAAAAAGAAAAATCCTAATAAAGAGTAAAAGCATTTTCGTAATTCTGGGCTGACTTTTCTCTTTCATTCGCGAGAGAAATTAAAAAAAATTCATTCTAGCTCAATTTTAAAAAAAGTAACTATCAAAAAAGAATGTTTACGTCGCGACATGAGCGTTTTCTAGTTCCGCGCTGAATATTCTTCGTTTTATACGGACGTACGCAGCGTGTATACGTTGCATTCACGCGGCATTTGCGTTATACAGAAGGTCGGAGCGATATCATTCCCTATTCGGCGGCAATGTAGAACGTGATAGAGAACTGCGATGACTGTCGTTGCTAATGTTCAACGGCTCTACTGACCTGGCTCCTCATGGGATCCGTATTAACTTGACACATGTACGTGCCGGAGTCATTCGGCTGAACGTTAGTCACGTGCAGCTTCCATGTGTTATGGCCGTTGTGAGTGACAGACAAGCGTGGGTTGTGCGCCACCATGTGCGTGTGAATGGCCAAAATCGCACGCGAATCCGATTTTATCCAGGCGACCTGCGCGTGACGTGACAAAGATGTTCATTTCGCCCACACAGTGACAAAGACGATGTAGCTGGAATAATGCTTGGAATGATAATTATAAAGCACAGTCGACATTAAATATTATTAATATCTATCTATGTATATATCTATATAATATGTATCTATTTATCATATTTGACATGATAAATTTGCTGAATTTATAATATGTATGAATTTATTAGAACTTTGCAAATGATGAAGTTCTCTCGCATGACGAATATTCGCAAATATTCTTCGGCAATATAAATTTCTTTATAAATGTCAATATGTATTTCTTTATGACTAGTAATCGTAAATGAAATGTTTCAACGTATTGCCAGCACGCGCGCGCGCGTGCTATACACACACACACACACACACACACACAATTTAAAAAATATACATTTAATCTAACTTGCAGTTGTCCAATACTGTTTGCGTCAACATTTATGTAGCAAATCATAAATATGAATGTGAGTAGTTGATAAATAAAAAGATTGATAAAGATATTTTTCACGAAAATCGAAAGTCTTCGATGATAAACACGATAGACATTTCGAATGTAAATAATTACTATATAGATTGC
>Ga0157363_1002510_pt1 | contig 16221 bp, 11 predicted proteins | sample AttsexASBM1_FD_111477 | JGI IMG/M metagenome (GOLD analysis project Ga0157363, IMG submission 111477) | Fungus gardens microbial communities from leaf cutter ant in Ribeirão Preto, State of São Paulo, Brazil - Atta sexdens ASBM1 | ecosystem: Host-associated > Fungi > Mycelium > Unclassified ...
ACAACAAACATCTAGACCTGCATGTGCAACTGAATAAGAAATATTCTAACATTTTATAAATTTTAAAACAATATTAATTTTAAACAATAAAATCATTCTGCGAATATTCTGCTCTTCTTGTGTGTTTCCTAATCAGTTACTAATAAACTATTGCATATTTCAATTTGCATATCTTTCTGTACTTTCTGTACTTGATTTGTTAATCCGTGTATTATATTTTACGATATTTTAATTTAAAAGTAGTAGAAAGACTACATTTAAAGTTGTGAAAAATTAGAAACATGGTAAAAAATTTACTCGTATGCGATTTAAGCATTGTTAGAGAAATAGTTCTATCATAAATATTGCAACGAAAATATAATTTATAATTTCTCGTCCTTGATCGCTTCAGATTTTATCTGCCTATACATAAATTGCTCCAGTTTCATTAAAAGATGATCGAATCTATCTCCTTGATATATTTATATATTGTAAACCATATAATAATTAGTCAAAAGCAATAATAATAAATTTAATTTAATTTATATAAAATTACTTGTTTGAGAAAAATATAATAAATTTTATTTTTCCAATAAACGTTAAAATGAATGAGATAATAACTGTTTCATCAAAATTAATTTAGAATGTAAAAAAATTTGGCATTTACTTTATTGCATCTTAAATACATATTTCATAGCGCCGATTAATTAACTGACATATTCAGCATTCTTGACGAGCAGAACCGGTTAATACACAGTTGGAAAAAATGTGAATTTAATATAAATCGCATGTCCCAAACGGTCCATCCAAATTTTTGAGTTAATTTTACACAAAATAAATATATTAGAAAATAACACAAATATTATTATGTAAAAGAGACTAGATACAAAGAATGATAATATCGACGCAGTTTGTAAACCGTGAAAGCATATTTTTTGTAAAATTAATTTGTGATATATTAAATTAACACGGATTTTATTCATTTGTCTTAAAATTTACGCTTTAAAATACATTATTTTTGTATTACTTTACTTACTTATAGATTGATAAACACAATCATTTTGACACTAAAAAACATTGAATATCAATTTCACAAAAAATCTTTAAATAATCACATTATGTTAAATTAATATGTTAAAAAATTCAACACAACTGTTAACATAAACATGAGTGGACTGTTTTCAACACAAATACATACATTTTTTTACTGTATAGTTTATGAAGGAATGAGGAATATTGAGACAATAACATGGAACGAATCATGTTATTTTTCCTGTATCATGTAATTTTTAAATACATTATTTAAACAATAATCAAATAAAATAAAAAATAGGTGATTTTTTAAATTCTATAAAAAATAAATGACACATGGTTTATGGATCCAATATTTCAAGATCTTTTCTTTCTAATACATTCGATTAATTTGTTGCACTTGCACGATACTCGCGTACAATTTATTACGATCGCATATATTATTCATTGTTGGAATTATAAAATAATTTTAAGGAACTTTGGCATTTTAGATGTACGCAATATGTATTTTGTAGTATATTGTGATGAAATTAAATCGAAACGCAATCGTGAAAATAATGTGAAAAAAATTGTGAAGCTTTTGAATGAATTTTTCAGCAAAAAAAAAACTTATTTAAATAAAGATTTAAGATATAATCGATTTTAGATATTTATCGATATTTTGAAAAATCGAATATCTATGAATTTCGTCTCAGTATCATTATGAATTATTGTGTAAATCTTTTTTTGTTTGATTCGAAGTTAATATTTAACGTTAATTAAAATTTTATTGAAATGTGTAAATTAAAAAAATGAGCTTTCATTATTTAATTGCACTTTTTCTAAGCATAATTAATAAAAAATTTTTAGATTTTTAATCACTTATCACATAGCTATCTGCATTCGTATAATGGAATAAATGATATTTCTTTTATAAGTTGGCTCCCGACATTAGTCGAATGTAAATGTGCAATTTTCTTCTCTTCCATTCTGTATTTCTAAAGGAATGAACTTGGAACGGATACGCATATAAGCGTGACGTAAATAGATACGGGTCCTTGCCTTCATCACTTCGGTTATCATCGAAAGCGGCTCGAGCGATAAGCGGCTACAGTAAACGAAAGGATAATCGACGCAAATTACGGCCCAGAATAGATCGGTAATACGCAGATGAACGGCAAAATCGATTGGCAGAGGCGTGTCTCTTCTTCCTCCTGCGTGATCGATTCTTGATCACTCGGACCGCGTTGTCGATCCCGCCGCGCGATCGGCATGCAGACCACGCAGTTAACTCGATCCCGAATTCATCGTGTCGACCTGGCCATTAGCAAATTACTACGGTGTAAACAGTATCGACGGTGCCCGCGGCGATTAGTGAATCGCGTATATGCGCGTGCATCTCGCGTAAAACTGTAGAAAGAGGCAGCGGACGGAGGTTCAGCCAGTTAGTTAGTAACCGGTGATTATGGCGACGTTTTACACCGACTCTAGCCATCTAATAACCGTTCACATCACAATGAATTTAGCGACCGGCAGCTGCTATCGTTTTGCATCGCATGATCTGGTAACTCAGCTTTTCTCAGAGATGCATTTGGAAAATTATCACTTATTCTTTCTAATAACAAAATTGATAATGCCTGAGTAACTATACAATTTTGTCTGATACGATCATAAATAAATCATTTAAATATAGAAAGAAATCTAGGGAAAATAAAATCAATTTTATCAAATAAAATAATAAAATCCGTGAGAAGTAGAACAATAATTTATATATACGATAAAAAAGAGTCTGGTAATAACTATTAAGTATTAAGTGAATTAATTCCAATCAAATACGATTAATATACATATAATTAAAAATAATTTTATTTTTCTAAATATTTAGTATTATCAAATATAATAATATAATCAATCGTTTGATAATACTTACTGTAAATATTTAGAAAAATAAAATTATTGTTTAATTATATTAATCGAACATTTTATTGGAATTATTTCGTTCAACATTTGGTAGTTAGTGCCAGACTCTTTTTTCAGTTACTATTATATTTAATAATAAAAGGGAGAAAAAAAGCATTTTGTAAGATACATAATAATCCTTTTAAATAAGTCTTTTATTTTATTATATATTTTAGAACTTGCGTCCATTACAATTATGATACACGATGTAGCTGCAGTTAAAATATACAATTTAAACGTATAGTTCGATACTCATTTAAGATTATCGTAAAGTATGTAATAATGTTCCGCATACAACGGGTACATACGACGTTCGCAAACTAGCCTCGATGTCACGATAAAAGCATAATTCCAAGCATTAACGTCTGATTTCTAATACTATTTCTCAATCAGCCATCACTGTAATATCGTGATTTTCCGACAAATTTATGATCACGATCAATAAAATTCCGTGTGAGAGCACCAAGTGCCGGTATTCGTTCAGTGCTTTAACGGTTCCAGGAAATTGAAATGTGAATTGATTGTATGTTATCGTTTCACGGCATATCATTAAAATCTGTCCACCGCGCGTTTAGTTGTAATCGAGTTCAGCATTGATAGCGGATCGATGTTTGTCCACGTTCCAGTTTATCATACAGTTTTATCTGAATCGAGCATATGTGTTTAGCAGAAAAAGTGGAAATCTCGTTTAATAACAATAATTTCTTCGATGTATTCGAAATCGTTTTCTTTCGGAAAGATTTTACATATCTTTAATAGAACTATTAAAACAATCCAAATAAATTAGAGAAGTTTGTAATTTTTAATCAAATTCATAACGACGTATTTTCTGAGATTTTTATGATTTTTATTATAATATATAAATGATTAAATTAATTCATTTACTTTTTTCTTTTTTCGTGATTTTGTTATAATATCTGAGTGATTAAATTAATCTATTAAGTTTCTTCTTTTATCCTTCTTTTAAAAATATTATATATATTTTAAAATAATAAAAATAGATACACGTATCGTCAGTAGTTTTAGTATTGACTATGAATTAAAATCCCAGAAGAAAAAATCTACGGAAGTCAAGGATGTTTGATAGATATTTCAAAATAATATAAAAATTATGAAAAAATTATTTAAGTCGCACAGATTATTATAAGTCGCACTTAAAAGTAATACAATAAATCTTTTTTAGATTATTTATTATCTAGATCATAAATTATTTCAATAAAAAATAGTATTTTTTTAATCTGTGTTCTAATATTAAAGGTATGGAATGTATTATAAACGATAAAATATAAAAATCTCAATTTTTTAATGTAACTATTTTATGCATTCAAAATTAATGTAAAATTACATTACGATGCAGAAAGTTATTAGTTGTCCAGTAAACAAAGAAAATATTTATTTGTTTCAAATTTTTGTAACTAATTGATGAATCGTTATGAAACTTTTCATAAGTTATTTTGAATACAAAATACTTATACAAAAATATTTAGAGATTTTTGTTACTATTTTTTAAATTTTAGTTTATAACAATAAAAATAATAAGAAATAAAATAAATAAACTGTATTGTTTTAATAAAAATAGAATACTGAACACGACTTTCATACGTATGTATTAGTTTGTTTAAAGTATATAAATATTAATATCTATATGTGCCATATATGCCTATCGACATCCTTAAGTTTCAGCAAGTCTTTCGTATCAGCTGTCGAAAAGAATCAATTCGTGTACTTTTATCTTAGAAGACTTAAAAACGTTTTAAATTCGTTGCTGCACGTCAGACTCGATCGACGAGCCGATTTGTCGGCTGCAGAATGTTCGATTTATCGACCGATCGTTAGCGGACCTTCCTGAAAGCACTCTCGCCCGTTGTTACACGTCGGGATACGTTACTAATTAGCTGACGCCCGTTAATGGTCCAGGACTCCATTAAACTGTAAAATATTTAAATAACTCGTCGGTCGGGCGTGTCTGACCGCGAATTACTCGTCGTAAGTCAATTCTGGGGAACTCCCCGAGTGCAGTCTTTCGAGAGAGAAAGAGCATTTAATGTATGTGCGAGTTAATGGGGTATTTTTCGGGAAGCTGACGAGCCCGTAAATTAATATCGCTATCCGACGCGCATCTCCTTGCGGCGTGATGGCTGCACTCAAAATTAAACCCGTGTATTTTTTAGATATTTGAAACCTATAGAGGTGCACATAAATAATTTCAGTATTTGATTGTAACAATAAAACAATTATTTCAAAACTAATATTTAATTTAAATTTCTTTGTATACATATTTGCTAATGATTCAAATGCAACCATAAAAAGGCTGTCACTAAATTAAATAAAAATCGTAAAGAAACTGTCGCTAAATGAAAACTCAAGTTTATTAAATTTCGATTTTTGGTAATGAAAGGTTTGCTTAATAAAAAAATGCGTTTTTTTTTATTGTAATCATTTATTCATTATAAAGAAAGGATAAGGAGGTAATATTAAGATTAAGTACAATACGTGGCTGGTTCAATTTGAGAAATAGGGAATGCAGATTTTCGATCTCGATTTCGACTCTGATTATAATTCAATTAGCATAAAAGACGGAAAGATATGGCTGAACATTTTTTAGCATCTTTTTTTCTCGATATGCCAGGCCTGACAATTGTTACGTTTGTTGCTCGAATTACAAGATCGACGTTCCAAGGATCTCATAATCAGATGAATCCTCAACGAGGAAATTTTAAGTGAAAATGCCAGCAAAAAGTAGCCGGTACAGTTACGTATGCGTGTCGTATATTATGCAAACAGGACAGGTGATTGCAAGGTATTGTTAAAAATGACACGCAGATCGTTACTATTATTTACAGATGTCTTACGCGCTAAATATGCTTATACAATCGTAAAATCTATAGCAATAGCGTAGAATATCTCGATTGTAAATAAAGTATATAGATTTATATATAATATATATATATATATATAAATAGTATTTCTCTCTTCTTTCTTTCTTTTCTTTCTTTTAAACATATACATAATGTAAAAGTAAATAAAACTACACGATCTTGGGTTTCACGCATTGATGAACGCTATGTGAGGTTTTATTGCGATTACGATGGGAAGGAGCGAAAATCTAGCGGAATATAAATATTCCCTATATGTTTCACAAGATCGCCTTTTTTTTCTTTCAAATTTTAATTAATAGTCTAAATCTCAAAAATTCCAACTTTCCGTCGCGATGCCGAATAACCTCCAAATGGACGGACACTTCGATCTTTAGATAAGGCTCACTTTGGAATCGCGAATAATTCCTATCATCGTTTTCTAGTAAAAAGAGAACACTTTATGCGATTTTTAATTAATCCTAGCAGATTCAAGATAAAAAAAATCACAAAATGTTTAGATAATTATAGGTCTGTTCAAAAAGTCCGTAAACTTTTTTTTTAAAATTACAGGTTTTACTTACAAACTACTGGTCTTTATTCCCTTCAAAGTAGTCTCTACTCTACGAATATACTTGTCCCAATGATGTTTCCATTGTTAGAAGCAGTTCCTGGAAAATTCGCTGAGAAAACTGAAATTCTAGATCAATTCTAGAAAGGTCCTTTCAGGATTGCTTCTAGCAATGGAAACATCGTTGGGACAAGTGTATTCATTGGAGTAGAGACTTTGAAGGGGATAAAAATCAGTAGTTTGTAAGTAAAGTTTATAATTTTTTAAAAATAAAGTTCATGAACTTTTTAAACAGATCTCGTATATGGAAAAATATATTATGTATATATGTACTTTCAAAATTCTTTGGAGATCTCAGAGTGAAAATTGAGCCAATTTGGGAAAAGAATGACTTAATTTTCAATCTTTAAGAGTGAGATTTTATTTTTTAGAATGACAATTCACTATAAAAGTTTTAAGAGATATTTTTATAAATATCAACTTAAAAAATTTATTCTAGTAGATATTTATAAATCAATTTTTTTCAAAATGAAAATTTTTTGGAATTAAGTTTCAAAATCTTTGTTTTTTATCTATACTTTAAATTTAATATTAAATCGAAATATTTTATTCTATGAGTTAAATCATTTTTAATCATCAGATACTATGTACAAATTGTATTCATATATTTGTTTATTGTTGATTTAACATTTATTACATTATTTGACAAAATAAAGAATGATTTTAACGCAATCTACCGATTATTTCAAACTGATTCTGCTAAGATTAATATCTATTTCACGGATATTTAACAATCAGCGTTAGATCAGATATTAGGTCTAATATCTCACATGTCCTACAATAAATCGATCGAGTAATTCATAAAAGAAAAATTTCTTTCCGTACCAAAATGCTAATACGCCTTGTTCATCGTATAACATGTATGATATTAGTCTTAATAGAAGCTGATGTGATTACCGACTATGTGAACTAATTAAGAAATCTACCTCTCGATGCTTGCGAAACAGATTCAAATGATGTACCACGCGATATACTTGCGCGAGCAAGTCTCTCGATTTGCGCAGTTCTAATTATTAATTAATTCCCTCGCATACGGAATACTGTAAACTATATACACAGTGCGGTGTACATGAGTAACGGTTGAATTTTACTCTTCCTTGCTTTCGTTCACGCCATTCCTTTTTGTTCCTTTTTGTTTCATGTTGTAGAACGATGTCATGGATAACAACAAATGATAAACAAAAAAAAGATGGAAAAAAATTGCGTTGCAATAAATTTTTATATTAATTTTTGAATGTCAATTTTAAAAGAGGATAAATCTAAAGTCTAAAGTATTTTTTTTTTCACTTTTTATAAATTTCAAATTATTCTGATTAAATTGTATTCCTAAGAATTTTGTTCAATCATCTATTCAATTTTCTTGAGATATTTTTTACCGTGCAAAAACATACAGAAAATAAACATATTAAAATCATATCACGAATTTGATGATAGACTATTTGATGGAAAACGGAACTCATCACACCCCTTTCACATTCCATCTTTCCAATACAGAATCTGCTTTGCTCAACAAACGTGCTAGCATTTACTACATACAGTTTGTCACGAAACTCAATCACACATTTTTCTAAGTTCGTCACGGTTATCAATGGATCGATCAACAATACTCAAATCATAGTCTGATCAATGCGACGTTACACAATCTAAAATCGCCATAAGTAATTAAACATCGCTGTTTGTTGTAATATTCGACAAAATATTTTGATATTTGATTAAGATCTTACGTCACATTGGGCAAACAGTGATTTAAATGTTTAAGAATTTCACGAGTTCAATCATTTGACTCAACCTGCCGACATTCTCCGTGTGGAAGAATGTCTGTCTAATTTATCGATCCATGAATCCCTACCGAACCAATTCAGGACAGACTCGCGCTCTGCCACACTCGATCGGCAACGTTTCAACTTATGAGATCGCCGTTCTTACGTAACATCTCCAGATGCATCTCATACTCGCGGGCTTTAAGTCTTAGCGAGGCGATGCTGTTGGTCCTCCTGTCGATGTCCGGTAAACCCACGCTACCCGTAGGCGAACTCTGCGGCGAGGTGGCTGTAGGTGGTGGTGGAGGTGGGGGTGCCACTGGGGGGTGCGACAGAGCTATCGCGGAGGCAGGTGGCGGAGGCGGGGGTGGCGAACCACGTACCAACTTTGGCCGCGCTGCAGATATGTTCGCCAGCAAATTCTGAAAGGGGGACGAGTACGGCAGGGGCATGCCGGGCGGCAGCAGCGGTGGTGGGGCCCGATGATAGGGATGAGCGGCATAACTACCGGGGAGGACCGGGCCATGACCCAACGGCGGATAGCGAAAGGCGTCGAAGGGCTTCCTGTGCGGGAAGTTGACCAGGTGGGCGAAGGGGTTCGGCAAGGTCGGCGCCACGACCGCCGACGGTGGTGGGTACGGAGTGTACGGATGTGCCTGGGGCCCGACCTTCTCCTGTTTACGCCACTTGGCCCGCCGGTTCTGGAACCAGACCTGAAACACATGATGAACGAGCGGTCTGATTAGGCGTCGTGTCGTTCGTGGAAGGCTCTTAAATCGCGATAACAGTAGAGCCCGGAAGGATTCTTTTTGCGTTTAGATCTTTCGGAATCCTTCGCATTACGCAACCGGAATCGATATTTCAAATAATAACAATACCACTAGTGATCAGCTGAGTGTTTACAGAATTAAACGCGAACCGAAAAATTCTGCAATTTTCTTACCGATTTTTTTGTATAACAAAAAAATTTAATACTATTCATTTCCATTTTCGCTTTTTCTAAGAATAATTTAATATTATGTTATAATTTAATATTTATGTTATATATTTAATATTATATTTGATATTTATGAAATGGCTCCTTATTATGAGTTTTAAACTTTATAATCTTTATTGCTTTTATAATTATCATAATGGACAAATAATAGAAGTAAAGATTTAGATCCCCTTTAAAAAGTTTCAAGAAAGTCGTTCATTCGATTCCGGGTCAGAAAGGTATTCGATAGGTACTTTCTTCCTTAGAAGTTGTTGATCTGTGAGAGTTCGAATTCCGGTTACAGTGGCGCATTCTCCTCTTTTTCAGGAAGGTAGAGAACAGCGTATCATTACTGTCGATGCTCCAAGGAAACCGAATACTGCTGCGAGGCAGAGATCTCTGCCCGTTCACGTTTCTCTTTTACCTCTCTCTCTCTCTCTCTCTCTCTCTCTCTCTCTCTCTCTCTTTCTTTTCTTTCATCTGTCTCTCTACCTGAATTTTACGTTTCTCCTCGAAAATTAACAAAATATCGGCTGTCGTAAAACCGTTAGGTTAGCGATTCCTTGGCCCATTTTTCGTTTCTGGCAATTCGAGATACTCGGAATCGGTATTACTGCGTGTCAAATTCGGAATGTACATAATTTATAAATAAAGTATTATTAGGAGTAAGTATTATTATTAGAGGAGAGGATGTAATACAAGTATATGAAAATCATTAATAATAGTACTGTGATTATACAAGAATTTTCTAGCTTCATGATTACTGCACAAATAGGACAGTAATTATTCAACTGCAATATTCAATTAATTATTGAATGTTGCAATTGAACAATTACTGTATTATTTGTGCGGTAATGAAGAAAAATTCTAGTAAATATACTGTTAGACTAAAAATAATATAAATGCAAGAATAAGTAAGAATAATTATCGGGTGCATAGTTATTTGATATGAAATTTTAGTTTCTCCTTTTTTTAGAATTTAAATATTTTAAAAATATTTTTAACTAATTAAAATCTTAAATACTTTTTTACACTTATTTATTTAATTATTTTTTTGCTAATTGTGTAATTTTAGTTGTGACAAATGTAATAACCTCATTACTTATTTTTACGATTTAAAACGTTTTGTTCTATTTTATGACATAAATGCTCTGCGAACAAGTTGAAATTTAATATCGACGTTAAATCTAAGGAGATTGAATTCTAATACTTGTAAATAGAAATTGGACAATCAATGCGAATCGCCGTTCGTGATGTGCGTTCACCAGGTTCCAGCACATTCCATTCCATTCCAACGCAAGGCTTCTTCGAAAAGACCCGGAGCTCTAATCAGTTCAGCGGAAGTTCATTCCTTCTCACTCTTTCGTAAATGTGTGTCTTTCTCTCTTCTCTTTTCCCTTTTTCCGTCACTTTTTCATGCCTCTATCGTCCTATCTCTGGTTGTTGGGTCGATTTTATGCCGTGCGCGTTCCGACCGAACGCAAATAACGTATCGCCGATTTCATTTTAATATCAGGTCGTACAAGAAAAAGAAAAAGAAAGAGGAGACGTGTCTCGTGACTGATCGCAATGACGAATGTCTTAGGACAACAACAATTCAACTTATCCAATCTTTCCGTGCACGAGCACCTGCTGTAATTCCGGATTTTTGTATATCTATTGTTTCCGTAAATAACGGCCGCGAATTCCGAGCGTGGCTTGTTACGTCGATTGTTCGAGTAGAACTTTTCGAGAAGCGGCCATCTATCCTGAAAACTATCCGGGTCTTTTATCGTTTCCGGTAAGGGAGATGTTTCATGTTACCGCTTCAGAAGCGCGACTCTCAAGATACTTCCAGCGAGAATTCTCGTCAGGTAATCGCGCGAACAGTTCTTCATCTTCTGCAAAGTTTCCTCGCTCTCAGACTGCCATTTCAACTCTGGATTGAATTTCAATTCATTGTGTTTATTGCATGATTCATTCTTCTAAATATACTATTCGATATATATTTTTTGATGCATCCATTCGCCTTTTGATTTTTAAATAAATCGAATAAATCTCTCGTAATATTAATTATTCGTAAAGACATATACACAAATTAGGATATAAGATGAAATAATATTGTTATTTGACTTCTTTTTTATTAAACTGATCATTTCTACATAAATTAAATTTCTATATTTCAAATTTTAGTCTTGAAATGCAATTCTAAGAAAATTAAATTGGCAAATAAGCATATCAAAAACTAAATAAATTTATTACAAAATGTAAATAATTTTATTACAAAAAATATGTCAATTTAAATTATGATATTACTACTCTAGTTCTGTTACGATTACGTTTTAAGACTGAAAATTAAATTTGACGCAAATTCGTTTGCAGGATTCGATACAAGTATATAAATTCACACGGAATTATTTAAGCATTAAAGATCTAGCTTGACAGTTTATTTCCTATTTGTTGTGTATTTACATTACGGTCTTAAAAGATACTTTGTTAATATTTGTATTTTATTTTTATATTCATCATCATTTTCGATCTTTTGATTTATTCTCTCTCATATCGAAAAATGACACGTCGCGTTGAAGGAATGTAGCGTCGCAGATATTAGAAAATGACGTTTCTCCTTTTCATTCTCTTCGTCGGCTGTAAGATCACGTAACAGAGGAGACCTTACACGGCTCGTTTTTTTCCACATACGAGGAGAAATTCGCCTCGTTTTGCCATCGACGTGCAATACTCTCGTGTCGAAATAGTACGACTGCGCGTTCCACATTGCCGCGATTCCGGCTCTCGGATCTGCTCCAACATCACGGATTTAGGAATCAAAAGTACCGCCGAGTGATGTAGACACTCCCAATACGGTTCGTCACGGTGCGGCTTCGTCATCGTGCGGACGAGGATAGACATATGCCCGGATGACTTTGCGATTTGACGATCGGCCCGATCATTGGCTCACCGATGACGCGGCGGCGGCGATTGCGAACGCGTTCCGTGAGATCTGTGGATCTCATCCTGGTAGCTCGTTGTTGAAAAGAAGATTTCGATCGATTTGCTCTATCTGTGATTCTGTTCTATCTGATATTCGGATCTGAGATCGCTTACACGATCGATCGATTTTCACTCGAAAAAGAAATAGTAAAGCGCAATAAATAAAAATAGAATTATCTGAGATATTGTTAGTGATTTTAAAATCTTGTTTTCGTTTAGTAATTTTATCTTTTATACATATTAACGTATACATATTCAAAAGGTAATTGCACCATATTATGATACAGCGTATCACAGTATAATACAGCGTTTTTCAATCTTTTTCTATTCGCAACATATTAAAGGAATGCTGGAACGGCCGCTGAATTTCAAAAAAAGTCAATAAAACAGATCAAAAAAGTTAATAACAGATTTTTAATTCCAAATAAGATATTACGTACATCAAGAAAACGTACATACATTAATTAAAACATTACATGCATTAAGTAAAATCATTAAGTAAAACATTATGTATATTTCTTGCTCTGTTACATCCTATATATCACATAAATGTGAAGTTATATACATTCAAATCGTACTTCTTAAGCCATTTCTCTTATAAACTTCAAAATCATAATTTGAAGGTCTCATGATATTCTTATAAATTATTCAATATGGAAGAATATTTTTTGTTTGGATATATTCTTGCATTCATTTATATATATGTGAAGGAAGTAAATCTACATGGTAACAGAAAATTGTAATTTACAATTCTCTAGGAATTTTTATACCGATTTATACTTTTCTAAAGGTATTTGCGTTTTTTCTTTTATTCTGGAGAAGGATTTTTTTATTCTGTATAAGGAAAACAAAATGGTTTGAAAAATATGAAATAACATTCCGTTGGTAACTCCAGCATCCCTTTAAATAATGAGTTTCTATTCAAGATACATTTAGATACAATCTTCAGCATATTAAAAAAAATTTTGCGATACACTTGGAGAGACTCTTTGTAGTATAGTTGAAAAACTTTTTGATATAATATCAATAAAATATTATAGTTATTTTTTTTCTTACATATAATATTAAGTCTCATTTTTATTTTAGATTTTTACATTTTTTTAATATTTAAAAAAAAATTTGTGATATATTTGGAGAGACTGTTTGCAGTACATTTTAATTGAAAAATTTTTTGATATAGTATCAATAAAATATTATAATTATCTTTTTTCTTATATATAATATTAAGTCTCGTTTTTATTTTAGAAAACAATTTTATTATAATTATATTATATGCATGCGTGTGCGTGTATAATTAATATCTCGATTTTAATGATTCGAACTAGACGTAGTGTTCCCAACAATATTATTTAAATCAATCATTCTGCCAAAGGGCGAATCTACGAGCGGTTAAAAGCGCGAGATTTACGATTGCGCAATAATTGATTACAATTCCCATATTTATATTTCGATTTTTGTTGTTCGAGGTGGAGGCTTCCAAGCCAAATGTACGCGTTCCGCGTGTTCCACCGCCCGCTTCGGAATCGCCTAGACACACAAGGAGATTAGAGACTTCTGGCATCGTTAGGGTTGAGTGAGGAAGGGGGGTCGCGGGTGCCAGGACCCCCCACAGCGAACGGGATTGCCCCCAGCAGGGCGCTAAACATCTCCGACTCTCCGCTTTTAAAACAAAACGTAACCACATCGCCGCCGGAACCTACTCGTTTCGTGCTTAATCGTGCCGCATTAATTACAAGAACGCCGAGTACGTTCATTTCTCCTGTTTCTCCACTTCAATCTTTTCTTCTCTTTCTCTCTTTTACTGACGAAGAAGTTTTTCCCGCGCATTCGATATGATGTATATAATAGATAATTTTTTTTGGATGAATCTTCGAACCTTTTCAGACTTATAATCGTCCTTGTAATCGCGTATCTATTGAAGAACTTAACGAAAAATGATCTTGAGACATACTATTTAATAAATAGGTCCTACGAGTTAAGTATGAGTTAAGTACTCGTTATATTAGATTTGTAATCACGATTTAATTGAAGAACTCAGACGGAGTTTGTTTCGGAATTTGATTATGATGACAAAACATGTACATACATTTCTATAAAATATATCTCATTTAATTGTAAAAAGTAAAATAGATTATTTATTGCTAGGAATAAAATTTTATTTCGTCGTATTTAAATAAAAATTTATTTTAGTGAAATAAATATATGGCTCGAAATGAACTGAAACATTCGTACTCTAAGCATTATAAGAAATATATGAACTGCGGAGCCCTCACTTGTCCGATACTTTTAAATATTCGAAATAAATATATTTCTCACAAATAAATTTTTAAATCTTTTTCCCGGTATATATTTCCAGGAACAATTCAATGGCATGTGACCTTGATATTTTCCGTCGCGCCACGCTGTTGTGTACTTAGAAGGTCGCCGCGTTATCATTCCTACGCAGTCACTTGAGTGAGCAGGTAGCGGCGCAAATAGTTCTCCATGATCCGTATCCCTTGATCGATCATCCGCGTAATCAATTAACTTCTATGATTTAAATGATCATAAAGATAATCATTTTGCAAAAAGATAAAAGTAAATATTTTATTGTTGTTTAAATGTGACGCTAGAATCGAATTGATGAGTAATAGGAATTATAATATAATATATCGCTCCGTTGTAATATGGACAAGTGATTATTCCTTTAATAATTATTGTTTGAAATTAAACCAATGAGAATGAAATTTTACTTTCGGTGAATTTTTCAGTTAGTGTTTAATTATTTAATATGTAAATTTTTGTAAATATAGTTTTTAGTTTTAATCTACGCGATTCGGTTTGTCGGACTTGAAACAATTACAAACTAAAGCTAAAATATTAATATCTCAAATTATATTGATCACCAATTTTAGTAATGATTTTAATAAGCATCTTAAAAACCTATAAATAATTTATTACGAAAAATATCACTTTAACCAGACTTTGAATCTGAAAGTCCCGACTTCCCGGAACGGTGTTCTTTAATAATACTTCAAATTGAGTAGATACACCCGTCAACTAAAAGATTGCAACATTTTTTTTTCGATGGATTTCGAAGAAATTCAGTCTTATTCATAGAGTGACTGAATTGAAAGCGTAAGCTGTAAGTAAGAGAATCAATTGTTGAGATTTCATTTCGAAATCATCGGAAAAAGTATTGTAATCTTTCAGTTGATGACAATACATACATTTCACAATGTGCTTTGGATTTTTCGTAGTTTTGATTTTAAAATTGGTTGAAATTTATACGTTGCTAATTTATGTAGTGACACACGGGTCATTGGCTCGCATTCAAGTAACGGAAAGTTGTGATACGTTGTTTATTTCTTACTAATATTTTGGATAATATTGCGCGTCGCGGGTGGGAATATCTTATAAAGTATCGTACACAATCTTTTTCGCGAGTGATTTTGTGTATGTGTGTGCAACGAAAAAATTTGAGAGGAGGAGGAGGCCTAGGAGGCATCGGGTAACAGCGGAACAACTATGAGGTAATTCATATACTGTAAAATTCGAGAATTATATCATTGTTTTATTAAGTATTTTGAAAAAGCCGAAAAAATGTGTAATAATTAATTTTTGATGTATTAATTATTTTAATCGTTATTATAATTGGACTATTGATATTTTACAGTACCTACAACGTAATTACATTACAACTCCGCTGCTGCGCTTCGTATCGGTGAGTACCAATTAATTATCTTTTAATTCAATATGAAATTACGCGGATCTATGAAAATATATCATATGCAATCCTAAATAAAATATCCCAGAAATAAAAGAATATCTCTAATGTATGATAATTAAAAACTGAAAAATCATATCAGATAAATAAAAAAAAAAATCAAGACGCAACGTAATAATTATTTTATTTTATATATATATATATATATATATATATATATACACACATACACACACACACACACATAATATTGCCCACAATTCTACAATAATTGTACAGTAATAATTGTACCGGGTACAATTATAATAACGTAATTTTAATGTTCGGTTATTATTTAATCTATGCAAATACGTATATAAAAGAATACACATGAT
>Ga0157363_1002511_pt1 | contig 16216 bp, 11 predicted proteins | sample AttsexASBM1_FD_111477 | JGI IMG/M metagenome (GOLD analysis project Ga0157363, IMG submission 111477) | Fungus gardens microbial communities from leaf cutter ant in Ribeirão Preto, State of São Paulo, Brazil - Atta sexdens ASBM1 | ecosystem: Host-associated > Fungi > Mycelium > Unclassified ...
ACACACACACACACACACACACACACACACACGCACGCACGCACGCACGCACGCACGCACGCACGCACGCACGCACGCACGCACGCACACTTTATGTAAGATTATGGCTATGTGCTTGAGATGGACTCACACTTCCACTCAGTTTTGCAACTGTTTGATACAACATTTAAGATGTTGATGATGGAGTTCCTCATCATATGTTATAATCACATAATGCGTTTTCCACGATATTAGGTTCAAGTTATTATTTATTAAATTTTGAGTTGTCTCAAAAGGGAGCCAAACGCCCTGAATATTTTCGCAAATGTTATATCAAAATCACTCGTGACCAGGCTCTGGTATCTCTAAGATGATGTTAATAATTCACTTTTTCAAAAATAATTGTTACTGTTAAATCCATAGTGTTAAATTTAACCTAATTTGACTTCTACTTCCTACTAAAACTATAGAGTTAAACAGTTCAAATTGGATTAAATTTGAGGCTATATGTATATTGAATCGCCACTGTTCCTATTCAATATATCGTTATTTTACATTAAAACTATGGAATTAAATAGTTCAAATTGGGTTAAATTTGACACTATGGATTTAATAGTGCAGTTGAATATTTTACTTTTTTAACAAAATCTATTTTTTTATATCTTTAGATTCAATATTTCTTATTCGATAGGATAACTTATACTTTACTAGAGAAAAAATATACTTATTCTATTACTAAGTTGCTTTATTACAGCATAAAATTTTAAGCATAAAATCCTGATTATTGATCTGCATTTCGTGCCAAATCTTCCTTAATCTCAATATTTTATCTTGGCGTTTCCATGTTTTTTTTTGTTCAATATCTCGCAAGTATAATGAATATACTGCATGGATATACATCGTCAGAAAATTTAGGTAAAAATGACAAATATGCGAAATGATATGCAAATCCTGGTAAGAAAGATGAATCCCGTCGCTCTCAACGTCGTCTGTGTCGTTCTCGTTTCGTCGTCGTCGTCGCACTTCCAGCATTTCTCAAGCAAGTCACGAAAAAATTGCGATGGTGTCTCTCTCATCTATGGCTTTTCCATTAAAGTTGCATCATCAAAATCGGCATGACGTCTGCGCTTTCATTGTTCACTCCACTTGGACGAGTGAGAAAATCAGCTTATCCAATTTTCTGCGGCGGAAACACGCCAAGAGAAAAATCTTGTAATCGCGTCTCGCATCATATACGTCCGACGAGTTTCCGTTAAAAATGGTGCGCGATGTAGGTATCAGTCATGTTGAAAGCGTGGAAAGCGCAAAGTTACACATGAGTGTGAGCGTAAATGTAACTTTTTTTAACTGGAACTTTTTTTTAATGGAGTCTACCCAATTTCGCTAAGATGTCTGCAAACGTGATGCCTCACATAAAGACGAAATTGGCTTTATCTTTGTAGAACGGTGATAGATGCTTGTATACCTTTGTGATATGAAAAGTTGATAAAAGACAAGAGACAAGATGCAGCTTTCCAGACGTTTACTTTTAAAAACACATATTTCTTTAATGTTTTTGTAAAAACATAATGCATAGGAAGAACGCGGAGAGATTTTATTAATATGATATGACGAGACATGCAGAATTTTTAAATGGTTCTTAATTAAGATTTTTGCATTGTATGATAATTTACTATTAAAACTAATTTGACAAAAGTTATTTAAACAAGAAGTATGAAGATTTCAAATTTTTTTATATACGTATGGGTTTGGTTAAAAAGAAAAAAAAACGAGAAGATTTTTTTTTTTAATTAAATTAGAAATGATAGAATGAAATGAAGAACAGAAAATAAAAATAAAGAAAGAGTTGATATCTTAAGGGGATCCTAAAGACGATTAGTCGTAATATAAGTAGGATTATTATATACATGTAGCTTTCTACAATAAGCTAAATTTTAAGTCTTAAGTCGTAAGAAATTGGTCAATCACAATCGGATGTGAGAAGAATAATCGTTTATGATTAGTCAATTATGGTTTATTGTAAAAAGCCAATTACACATAGACGATTTATGTGTCATTGACGTGTCACTACATTCGTACTACTATCAATATATCTCATCTCTGCATATATACGTATAAATTGCCATATAACGAAAATGTTTTAATTAGACATTTAAATTCAATTCTAAGAAATCGACATTGTTTCTTTGTGCAAACTACTAGTCTGTAAACTATATAATTTCAGAAGTACGAATTGCACAGTTTTTTGTATGAAGCAAATGTCACGAATGTGACAGCTTTAGAACACCATATTAGACTGAAATGCTAAAGATCTCAATTTCGAAATTTTTTTGTCATTCTCAGCATAAACTCTATCTCACAGACTCGTATTAACGCATATACTTTAATCCTGGAGAAGAATTTTTGAATCTGTAAAGGAAGAAAAAAGTAGCTAATATATTAAGAACCGGCTAGAAACACGAACAAATCAACAATTATTTTAGATTAATTAGGTTAATATTAATTTATTTAATAATATTGTATATATAATTATTGAGTAAAAAATGTATATGTTTCGACTTTACAGAGTGTTCTTCCTCAGTGTTTAATTAAAAAAACATACAATTCTATTGGGTCTATAACTAAGAATTTGTAAAAGACCATAACAAAATCTTTTTTCATCCTCAAGATGCAATAATATATATCAAATATTATATATATCAAGCTCTTTCGATAAACCTCCATTTATGTGATTAAGTTCTTCATGTTATGTGTTTATAACAAATTAATTTTTCAATTTGTTCGGCGAGGAAAAAAGTAATAATTGTTATACAAAAATTATATGATTTAGTTGGTAATAGAGACGGCTTTAGGATCCCTTTAAAAGATTATTATTTTTAATATTATAAGTTTTATTAAAAAATGATTCTTTCTCTCTCTCTAACAAGACATCAATATTTTTCAGAAATGATAATACACGTAAATACGTTTTGAATGCATTGATTATAATATAATAATTTATTGCAAATGACAATTACAATTCTTGTCCTTTAATTAAGTTAATAAGTCTTAGAAGAGATCATGCTTTGTTATCAAAACAAAAACACAGTCAACGACGTAGTGAATAGGAAACAACGGAAAATACACAAGCGTATTTACGTACACGGATTAATTAAAATAGAATTATGATACGGACGACACGACGCTCTCCTTAAAACCGCTTTCGAGGAAGCTATTTCTCGAGGTAAATCCCTATTAAAGCTAATGTGTATGTATGTGTATGTACTTTACGAATATATATACATATATATATATATATATATATATATATATACATACATACATATATTTACGAATATCTCGCTATTGTAAAACAGTAAATTATATACGCTATAATTTTTTGCAAATAATGCATTTGTCATATAGAAACATATCACTCATTTTTAAAACTTCAAGGATATCAAATATATTATTTCTAAATTTTATATTTTTTTAAACATTTACTTTATGAATGTATTAACAATAACAAGAACATTAAAAAGTTTTATGAATAAAATGTTTACAACTGAAATAATTATGAATAAATTATAATGATTAGGATAGTTTATATTAATTGATTTTTAAATAATAATTATTCATAAAGCTACGGAGCAGGAAGAGCAAGAAATTAATTGCGTATGTGAACGTTGCTGTTAAGAGCTCGCATAATTGCGAGGCTCAAGAATTGCCGCGAATTGTGCATTATTTGAGGCTCTCGATTGGTAATATTAAGATGTGATTTATCTTCTCTTGATCTTGTCTGGAATTACAGGATGTAATTAATCCGCGGGTAGCTCACAGCCATAGAATGACCTTTTGTGTTCTTCAGTAATTAAAATGCCATCGGCTTTATTACGTAATGTGTGGCGCAATTAAGTCATGCGGTGCCGGGCGCGAATAGAGCACAATGATTCGTCGAGGCACAATGGCGATGTGACCCGATTCCACGAAAATTTCTCCCCTGCAAATGTAGATCATATAAAATAACATGGGAAATGTCTTGAGGATTATGCTGTGCGTGCGGGTTAACTGACTATTATTTAATACTAAAGGTGTAGAACATATGCAGAATGTGAACATTTGCGTATGTTACAGGAGATTGGAGGCGTAGTAAACCACAGTTTGAATTGTCACAGTTTGAAATTACTCTGTGAATTCTCGAATCAATTTGAATTCTATTGTCTATAATCGAGAAGATTAAGATATTGAAACAAGAGATATGCGGAGAAATAAATTGTCGCATAAAATATATAAATAAATAAAAACTGGAAAATGTCGTAAAATTCGAAGATCGATGAGCTTTAATTTAACGCAAGTACAGATAATGCCGTGCTAATGCGCGCTTACAAAAAGTCTCGTAAAGTCTCGGAATATGCTGTGATGATCATCGTTTTATAGCTGAGGCTTTTGCAAAGTTGATGGCATCGGCTGCTGCTGCAATTGTTATTTAAAAAAAATTCGCACACATTTACGTAATCACGTACCTCACACTGTCGCGCCATAAAGCGCGCGCGGGTGCCTGCGATTCCCTGCAGTGATTAAGGCCTGATTTATATCTATCGTTGACGTAGCCATGCAATTAATACTAGAAAACAGAAACGGAGGCACCGGACGACAATTGCGGGGCTCGTTCATCACGCGAGACTCGTTTCGCCAAAATGCAATAATTAGTAGAACGTACGTCAGGAGTCCTTACTGACTGCGGCGATACATCTTGTCGTATTCTTCGTTAGTGCCCGACATAGATTCAATTAATTTCCGGCTTTCTAGAGAGAGTACTTGGAAAAGCAAATATAAATAGAAAAAATTTAGAGGGAGAGAAGGAGAGATGCTCGCAGTTGAATCATGTTTAGTGCAATTATGTACATTTCTACATAGAATGTACCTCTTTGATGCGTTAACACACAATTATGTCTACTCGCTTAAATTGAACGTCAATTTATATAGAACAGACACAAAAATGTATATTTATCATGTGTGTATTAGTTTACGGAAAAAACGATTTGACTAAAGTATATATAAAAAATTTAGCTAGATTAAAAGATTTGAAAATAATTTTGTTGGATTATCAAAATGATTAGACACGTAAGAATCTCAAGCAGGATGAGCAATGCTGCAAAAAGTTTTGACATTTTAGCATCAGTTTGAGCACCTTATATAATGTTTGATAGTTCAACAAAATTATTTTTAGATCTAGTTAAATTTTTAGATACTTCAGCAAACCATCCTTTTTGTGTTATCAAATGTTGCGAGTGTAATTAGAGACTAATATTTATGTATAAATAATGCCGTTTGTTAACCCATTATTATAATGTAGGAGAATCACGCATACTCGGAGATTAATTACAAAACTTTGTAGTAACACCGCGTTTTTTATACGGACTGAACAAAAGAACCGAGATATTCAGGTAAGAAGGATAGCGCAACGAAGAATAATCCTGCTACACGTCGCCAAATCAGGAGATCAGGAACCAATCAGTCGCGATTGGTTGCACGGTTGGCCGCGGGCGGTATTCCCGGATGATCGGAACCACGTGCCAAATTGCAAATCGATATCTCAATTTGCCTCAGCGTCAGACGCAGGTAGACAAATACCCTCCTAGGATCCTTTTCCCTGGAGAATATCTCAGTATGCAGCATGCGTCGCTGTCAAACTTTCGTTATATCAGGAGTGCACAGTGTACATACACGTTCGGTGTTATTTTTACTGTCTACCTCCTGCCGATTCCCATTTATTTTAGATGGAGACAATGAAAACATCGTTTTCGCTTCTCGTGTATTGCTATGATAATACACTACATATTTTTACGGAATCTGATCAACTTGAATTTAATTTAATGAACAAGCAAAATTATCATTTTTACAGTAGTATATTAAATAATTTTTGTGTAAATAATTTGTCTTCAAACTTTATTTAAAACTAAACGAAATTTTATTATTTGCTTCTTTCCAACATAATTCCAACAAAAATAAAATTCTTTAATTGTGTATAATGCGAAAATGATTAATTTTTTGATGTTTATCGAAAAAAAATTAATTTCAAATTGATCGAAACATTTATAAATAAATGATGACTTGTGAGAATGGAAATTATTATGACTGTTATTATAAATTAATTAATAACAGAGGATCTCTGATAAAGTAGCTTTATAAAATGTTTTACTTATTTTTGTGTTTGCTAATTCGAAGCTGAATTTTCATCGAGAAATATTTCACCTCGTGTTATTAGCGTCGGTCACGTTTCGGAGTTCATTTCGAGAAAATACGTAGCGAAGCGCAGAAAGCCGATATCCCCCCATCGACGTTCGAGGATGTTTCACGGTTTCGCGTCGCAAAGGGGTGACAAGGGTATGAGAGAGGAGATCGCGACGCGCAAATGCAAAACCATCTCTGCAAATTCTATTCAGTGTATCTGAGGAGGAAGACAAGAGCGGCAGGTGTGCGAGTCGCGACCGCTTCTCTCGAATATGAATCTTCCCGACGAATTGGTTCACCGCAACAGCCACAACGTCCCCGTGGCTCGTGAGCTAGAACGCCTGGAAGCGCCTTCGTAGCAATCGAGATGATTGGATCGCCACATTTACTTGATTTTAATGAGATGATCGGGTAGAGAAAGAATAAAATAACTAATGTATTAATAATGAGATAAGGATTGTTTAATATTTTAGACGAATCTGGGAAAGTGAACGTCCATACATATGGAATATATTTATTCATTTCTCTTAATTATCTTAATATTGAATGTATTTAATTAATGTTAAATAAATTCTTTTCTTCTATTCTATACTATATCATTATATATAATGGCATTTGCGTTACGAAAAGTTTGTATTTTATCTCTCGATTGTAAAAAAGTTTTATTTGATATTTGATTTAATATATTCTGATCTAATATGAAATACATTAAACAAAATATTTAACAAAATATTATATTTAATGCATAATGTTAACAATTATATTTAGTTTTTATATCGTTCAAATTATTAATTGAATTTTTTATTCTGATTAATAATGATATTTCTTCTTGTTTTTTTTTACAGGTAAGTGTCCATACTGTAAATCCATATCAGGCATCAAAGCAGTATATTATTGGTGAGTTGTTTGATTGAATTGAAAAAAAGGAAAATATGAAAACGTAATCCGCGAAAATTAGATTGTTGCCGGCATAGCACAATTTAGTTATAAAAATAATCTGTGACGGAAGAGATAAATAAGTATGACTTGAAGTGAAAATAAATCCTATTGTTTTGGTAAAATACTCCTGAGAACAGAAGTCTTCAATTCGTTGATTATTCAGCAAATGTTGCTTTTCAACTGAGAGATCTAATTTTCACATTCAACTAATTTCTCAGCCGGTAATTTCTCAGTAGATAACATAGTTTCAAGAATGAAATTTGTGGGACTTTCTTCGAAAATGATAGAATGATAATAGACGCGAGACTCATTTTTGAAGTTGCTGTTACGTGAAATTAATTGAATCTGGGCTGGTTGATCGTATGGAATTAACGATTCCCTTTGCAAAGTTACTATAATTACCATTCACCTCTTCAGCTTTTTGAGTTATTATACTTTCTTTATGAATACTCAATTATTCACTGAAATTATCTTTGCTTAACCTACTTATTATCGTACTTTTTCTCTACTTTTCTGCAGAATAATCGGATGAATGCAATATTTTAAACGATTTATTACGAATAAACGCGTACAAATATATTTTATTTCAGAAATATTTTTTAGAAATATTATTTAGAGAAATATAATGTTTATTGTATTAAATTAAATTTTATTAAATATTCTTTTCTTGGTACAACACAATAATTCCAAGTAAAATCTTAATAGCTTTATATTATATCATTATCCATATGTTAATGTTAATTAATGTAAATTTTATTTCTGCATAATTTTTTATCCATTTGAAACATTAATGTAAGGATTACGCAAAAGACGATAAAATCGTGCAAGCACAAGAATTTTACATAGAAATACCGCGAAACTGGAAATCTCTTGACGCAAATCGTCCACCTAATTCCATTCTTCCGCAGACTTGCTACAGTGGAGTTCTATAAAGATCTTCCGCGTATGATATCATCCTGAAATAAAATAAAAAAAAGGAGGCAATTTTCTTTTCCGAATCCTTTGGATGATCCGATGTTTTGAAACGATCCGTTTCTTCATCCCGTTTGCCTACGTACAGCAAGAATATCGCTTTATTTACGCTACGACGTGACATTTTAGTAGATCTGAATTACTTCGACAGTCATCTCTATTCCGCGCAGACGGAAATCTAATTTATACTTCGGTGATAAACAGCCTGGTACACCGGTTTCTGGTAATCAGCAGCACGAGAGCACAAAAAGAGAGATAGGAGAAGTGGAAGTAATCGTTTGAAAGACATGGCACGTGAAACCAGACACCGTGATAATCGCTCGTTTTACATCGTACTACCGAACAATTAATTATGATCGAAGCCATCTTTACTTTCAGTTTCTTTTGTTTCGGATCCTTCGCAGAGGCTTGCTTCATTATCCTCTGGTCTTTCATCAAACGGGACTTTATCTCGTTTTTGTCGGTTAACTTCAGCATCGTGCTATAGAATCTGTAGATTAATAATTATTCCGAAAATGGATGAGTAAGAGATTACAACGGTCGTACAAAATGAGAAAATATTTTGTGGTAAAAACGGAATTATAAAGAGGAAAGAGAAACACACAAATTATATATTTTATATATATATATAAAATAGTATATTTTATAATAAAATTTATCTAAAGATAAATCATAGATTACAGAAACAAATTTTTTTAAGAGTTGAAATATGTATACGGAGTTATTATAGAAGAGAAAAGTGTACATTTAAACGATGTTTAAATTTATGTAATGTTTAGATTTATGTAAATTAAAAGCTTTATATACACAGTTGAGACATTTGTATTAATTATCATGTTACTCCCGAATGGTTTACTCAAATTTTTATGTTTATTTAGTAAAAGATAAATATGTTAGAAAATAACACAAATATTATGTAAAAATTTAATACTAATATAATTTGTAAGCAATCATATTTCTTGATTAAAATTAATGTTAAACTTATGTAATTAAATTAATATGTTTCAATAAATTTAACATTTACAATACATTATATTATAACATATTTTATTCAATTATCTTAGAATTTACATTTTAGAAAACATATTTTAATTTTTTAATTACTCATAAATTGTATTATTATAACACTAACTAAGAAATGTTGAATATTAATTTAAAACTTGGATATATATTAAAGCACAAAATTTTAACAAAAATTTGGATGACTGTTTTTAAAACAAATACATGTTTCTTATTCTATAGATAAATAAATTCGTTTAATGAAAATGTTGCGTGACGGAAAATTAAATTTTTTTCTTTCTGTAGCAGAGAGAGATAAGAGAGAGAGAGAGAGAGAGAGAGAGAGAGAGCAATGGAGAAAGAATTCGATTGCATGGAGAACTGAGCAAGTTCAGTGATCGAAGTTTGACAATTGGAAAAAGTGGATTAGAATCCTTGGTACAGAGTAAAACGCAGCCAGATTGAAGAAAAGCGAGAACTTCTCTAAGAAAAAAGAAAATAAATTGAGAGAGACACTGCAGTTCCATATATATATATATATATATATATATACGATCGATCGATAAAAAGACTGACTAATAGATTTACTATTTTAGACAATGTTTGCTAGCAGACAGTAGAAATGTGTAGGAAAAAATAAAAATCGGGGAGCTGAATTTTAAATTGCAAGTACAGCCAAAAAATTTGGAACGAAAAGTAGAACTGAGTTAGCATAAAACTAAAATTTCAAATCTTTCTCTTTCTTCTCCTTTTTTTCTTTTTCCCTCTTTTTATATATTAATTTTAATCATGCGAATAATAAAATATCAATTATTTACGATAATAAAATAAGATTCCTTATATTAAAAATTAATAAATTAAAAATGGGCTTTTAAGAATTGGCGTTGTAATAATTGCGCGTTTATTTCGATTGATCTAAAACAATCCTCTATAAATAATATATTTGTCGAACTTTTCGGCTAACTTCCAGCCTTCATCAGCGAATGTATTCAGTAAAAAATCTATAAAATCTTTATCCTGTGATTACACTCCGACATCAAATTTCCCATAATCAGTTAATAAGCTGGATGATCAACGATCTTAAATATAATAAATGAAGTTAGCCGAAATGTTCGACAAATATATTATTTGTAAAGAGTTGTTTTAGATTAATCGAAATAAACACAATTATTACAGCGCCGATTCTTAAAGGCCCATTTGTAATTTGTTAATTGTATCAATTATTTATTATCTTTATATGTATACAATATATGCATGTATGCGTTATAATTTTTTATAAATTTTTTATATGGTCAAATTACTAAATTACTAATTTTCTAAGAAATTCTTCCAATAAAATTTGATTAAATTTTATTAACAAATATATTTATTATATTTATTATATTTATTATATTTATTATATTTATTATATTATATTAAAAACGAAATATAATTCAAATAAATAAAACAACTGTAAGGATAGATTACATTTGAATAAAATTGGATTTCTGTATTCGCAAAATTAAAGATTTTTGTGTATTTACCAAAAATGATAATATATACATGCATATAAGGTAGTTGGCTCAGTAATCACATTAATCAAACCGTTTGATTTTGCAAATTTATATTTTTCAGATTAAAAAGTAAGTGACTGTTATTTTAAATTAATTTTTTGTGATGAATAAAAACGTCATTCTAAAATTTTTATACCTACTATCGTTGTTGATAAAATCTTTCGTAAAAATTATATAAATTCATAAGAATCATACAAGCATTAAGATTCAGCGTTTAAGGCTTTGATTTCTACAGTAATGTAACAAGATGTCATTATACTTCCTGGTGCAATAATCATCGAAACGTTATAAAGTTGTTTATATATTGAATGTCAAGACTCTTCGTCTTGATGTTCGATGTATGAAAAGTTTTATAACATTGCGATGATCATTATATCAAGAAATATGATATCTTATTACATTACTATCTTTGGATGACTGCATATTGAATTTTGGAATACTGATAAGGATCCAAATCAGGATCGAAATGTTTGCGTATTTGTTTATTTGAATAAATTATTACATATGTTTATTTGAATAAATTATTTGTACATTGTTACCCAGTGTTTGCTCGAATAGGCATTGATTGATTGTATGGATTTATCTCAAACGAACTATAATACTTAATTTATTAATTATATATATTTTTATAATTTTTTATATATTTTTTTCAGAATTAGGATCATTATTACAAATTTTCAATAAATAGTTGTTTCAATGGAAAAGAATTGTAAAATTATTTTTATTCGAGTAATGCTCTGTTCTAGATGTACCAGTTATCGACATAGAAATGATCCAGTGATCGGCATTCTTTATTTGCTTGCGGATCTATTTATTAACTCGCCTATGTCTATGATTATTGGTCCGTAGAATGTCTAGATAACAATTCTAATTTTTTTATTTGGATTTTGAATACATTATTATTTGATTTACAAGAATTTTTTTCGGTCCACCTAGTTCCAGACCTAATCGACAGATATGGCGATTACTCGACTACTACGTGCTTCAGTGAACCAGTGCTTGTTACATAAAAAAAAAACTATGAAATTTATATGAAACAATAATTTGTGATGGTGTATGTAAAACTGCGATCTCGATTTATAACTCGAAGCTCAATTTATCTCATGCAAGTTGTCAATACTTTAAAATCACGATATGTCAAACAGTGTCTTTTAACCTCACAATGAAGCATTTGATGGAAATCACGCATAGGCTCGATTGCTGTACATATTCGATTTAATCAATAGTGAATTTATATACTTACGAGTTTCATAATATAACATAACATTAATAAATATTTCCTTGGAACCAATAAAAATATTAGCAAACCGTACGATCGACAAAGCACTAAAATACGTCTTTAATACGTGAACTTGGCGATTTCTAATATTCTGACGATTTTTGAGCCAACTACTTTATATATAATATTGTATATTATAAAAGCTTTTCTCTTTTATTCTGTTTTAAAAAGAATAAAAGAAAAATGTGCGGGATAAGAAATGTTTGGCATATTGCTATTATGTTTAGATTTTAAGAAATTCCAATTTTAGAAATGCGAACTTACAGAGATTATATTTGCTGTTCATCCTTTGTTCGTTGGTTCAGTGCGCACGAACCTTAAGGCGGTTCGCTCGAACAAAGGGAAAACCCTTGTTTTAGTAGCAACTACAGGTCACTTAGCCTACTAAGCGAGTTTATGCATACGAATTTCTCGCGTTTCGCTAGAGTGGCTTTTGACGACGCAATTTACAAGAGAAATTGCCGAAGGCTATGAAAATTGGTAAGTACATGCTTTAAAACTGTAACAGCTATCTGAAAGTAATAAAAAAGAAGTATTGTCGAAGTACTTATAATATATTTGTATTATTAAAGTATGTAATTATATTATATGAACGTGGAATGCAAGAAGCGCATTACAGACAATAATTGAATTGTTTTTTCAAAATTATTCCTTAATTTGTTATTATGAATTTTATATATATATATATATATACAGCAATTTTCTAAAATATAAATTGTAATATATTACAAAATAGGTTTACAGAATCAATACATAAAGAATGATTTATGGAATTGTTTGTATTGAAACAATTTTTTTATTTTAAGCAATTATGAAAGATTACCGTAATAAAGAAACTGCTATTACTAAGAAAGAACTTAATCTTATTTATATTACAAAATTGTTAAATAATAATTAAAAAAAAAATCATAAAGTTTTTAAAATTTAAAAATTTTAAAAAGTGATTAGATATGATATTTAGATATGTCCAATCTAAATGAAAAGCATGCACATATTCGCATTTGTTTGAAATATAATTGTTTGCGTTGAAAAACTAAACGAATTTTCTTGTCTATTATTACAGATCAAAGGCGTGATCTTAGTATTATTTTGTGAAATTTATTCTCTAAAATTAAATCAACCTATAACATATTTTCATTGATCACACGCGTAGCACATTACACTTTTTTAAAATTGTATGAGAAGTTCCATAAATTTTATTCGAATTTTTATCCGAATGTTTTCGATATCTATTATATGGTAAATGGACACGACACATAAATTTTGATTGTAAAATATCTTTTTAAAAATATGTAAAATTTTTATTGGATTATAATTTTAGATAAAATTATATTTATATAGGAATGTACGACATATTGAAAAAAAAAAATGAAATGCCTATATAAATGAATATCTTTTTAATATGTCCATTTATCAATATTTACAATTATATTGATAAAGAATTTATTTTTTTAACTTGTGTTTTGTATGATTTTCGTAAGCACTACAATTACAAATTAAGTTTACACGTTTATTACAATTAATTTTACAATCGTTTGAATCGTTATAAATTATTTTTAAATATTGTTATCTATGAAGCTGCTTTTTCCATTAATAATAGTTTAGTTTTTATCTAGAAAATGTCATTTTTCTAAAATAAAGATATATGAAATGGCACATTGATACTTGATAAGAGTATAAATAAAATTTTCGGAATGTCGATAATTTTCTGCAAAGCGGAGAACATTGTTAATGATCGATTTTAAATGTTTCATAAACGCATCGAAAACTTGTAATGAAGTCAACGTAATCTCCCCGAAGTAACCACAGGTTAACGTAACTCGCGCGCGTAACGAATGTACATTGGTAAAAGCGTTTAACGAATGTATCGAATAGCTCCGTAACTTTGTCAACCGTGGCAGCGGCAAATATTATCGAATCAACTTCCCGCCATGTCACATCGCATCGAAAAGCCGAGAGGGAAGCGATCATCTCCTGGAAATTTCGAAGGGTGTCGCTATAATTGGTAATCTGTAGTTACACCCTGTCCGGGGAATAGCTGCCAATTAATTAAGCCGCGTATTCATGCCGTAAACTAATGTCGCGACTAATAACTCGTCCCGTCGGAACCATGGCCACACGGTGCGCGTTCATCGGTTTAATTATGCAATCGCGCGATTTATCTCGCTTGACAGATTTTGCAATTTTTTTTCCTTTTAAGTTAAATAATAATTAACAATGTTATATGTTAGTTTTAAATATTAGGAAAATTAATAAAGGAAATGTGGGATTTTCGTATCATGAAAAAACTTGAATATATTTTGATTAAGTACCTTTTAATGAATAATGGATACACTGTAAAAAATTCAGTGTTTAAAATGTTACATTTAAAACATCTTTTCTTCAAAAAATCTTCAAAACAAATGTTTAATAATAATAAATATTTTAATTTTAAACGTTTTAATATTTTAAATTCAAACACATAATGTTTTGTTTATTGAAAAAATTTAAAATAAAACATCTTTAAGCATTTAAAAAAAGGAGATAAGAATAAAACATTTTAATGTCTTAAAATTAAACTTTGCTTCTTTTTAAAGTGTAGTTTACATAATAATAAATGATAATATTATAATTTTTACAAATATGATAAAAGATTTAAGAAAATTTAGGATTCGTTATTACAATACATTTATACTTAATCGGTTTTTATCAGTACAATTAATATTATTTTTAGGACTGGAAAGAAGTTTATTATAACTGACAACTATTGGAGGATTATATTATTAAGTAATACTTAATTTAAATGAGAATTTTCATTGTTATTATTGTTCTTGCAATCAGCTTGTAATTAAAATAACCGGTGTGGAAAATAGGCATTTAAATATTCAATTAAAATTTACAGCACAATTCAGCATCATAATATGTCATGCTGATACTCATGAATGTTTTATGCAGATAATTAAAGTGGAAATTTTATGGCTGAAAAAGAATATTCCTCTAAATACATAAAAACTAGGGATGCACCGGATCGTAAAATTACCGGATACCGGATATCGGATATCCGGACAGAATGTAAACATCGGATATCCTGTATCCAATCGGATATCCTGTATCCGATCGAAAAAACAATTTCTTCGAGTAGGATACTCAACATTTTCCTTATATCCGACCGGATTCCGAGAAAAGATTATAATTTTGCACCAATTTAAGATATTATAGCATCGTGAATATGCACACTTATTTCTAAAACATTTGCATAAGAAAAAATCAACAATTTAATGATATTAAATTTCAACCGAATATATTCCTGGATATTAATGATATCCAACTATCCGGTCGGTTAGTAAAAAAATGCCGGATAATACCGAATACCGGATACTTTTCGGATGTCCGGTGCATCTCTATTAAATACTCTAAATGATATTCTCTTGCGAATTTGGTATAAAACTCGAGATATCGCACGTAATCCAATCGATTTGCCTGGACCTGTGGGAATGATTGATCTACATCATTATTTAAGCTTAGCAAACCCATGGACCCTAAACTCAACACTGCGAATACACGTACATCACGTAACTCTCACATATTTTTTGGCCTTCGATCGATGGCCGCGGTGTCAACGCAGACTCTGCTAGATACGATAATAACAAACATATTTCCATAACGACAGCTGTATTTGTATTCTTAATAACTGGTAGTTTAATTCCCGAGTGTTACAATGATCGTGTAAATCAACCTTTCCGAGTACCAAACTGAAAAGCTTCGTTTATAACCGCTCGTTTATAACCGTCAGTTAAGCGAATCGCGTAAAATTTGTATGCGACACCACCACGATTATTTGCCGTATCGCAACTTGGCATTTTACGATTTTATTGATTAATCGCAGCTTGGACTAGTTTTTATTGTCAGCATCGTAAAAAAGTATCACTATACTTGAAAAAGATCACTTTGCTGCTTTTTTTTTTGTATTCGGTAGCGATGTTTTGCGCAAGCGCACGTCATTTTATATTTATCTCTCTTGATTGTAACGTTATCATGGCCAAACTTATCAAACATTTTTAATATAAAACTACACCGCAATACACGGCACGCGTAATGAACAATTTATCAAGGCACGTATTTCATTCGGCGTAGATCTGTATAAATTTTATAGTAAATAATTGGATGAAAGAATTAATGATCCTTTCAATTGGCGTGTGTTTTATTAAATCGACATTTTTGCACGCTGCGCTATTGTCGTGACTGAACTTTTCAAATGCGTTGTACATATTTGCATTGTTTATGTTTCCTGACACGTGAATTG
>Ga0157363_1002512_pt1 | contig 16212 bp, 9 predicted proteins | sample AttsexASBM1_FD_111477 | JGI IMG/M metagenome (GOLD analysis project Ga0157363, IMG submission 111477) | Fungus gardens microbial communities from leaf cutter ant in Ribeirão Preto, State of São Paulo, Brazil - Atta sexdens ASBM1 | ecosystem: Host-associated > Fungi > Mycelium > Unclassified ...
AAAAAAAAAAAAAAAAAAGAAAAAAAAAAAAAACGAAAAAAAAAAAAAAAGCGAGCAAAGAAAATGTAACAGAAGCACTAATCGTAAAATTTTTTTTAGAGACCAAGCAATATACGGTGAAAATATATATCATACGATGTTGTACGATAGCTATAAGATCTGCTCTCCGCTGACGAAGCCACTTCGAATCTATTTCCGTTTCCATTCCAACGCGACATATTGTCCACGCCGTAATGTCGAGTGTGTTTTCAGCAAACTGCATCAAACAGCATCGTCTCTTGAAGCACGAAGCAGTCTCAAGAGGCATGCGGAAGCATGTTTGAACACGAAGGGAAATGACGGCCCAGTTTCTACATGCACGCGAGTTAGAGACAGATGGCTAGCTTTAACCATGCAATAGCTTCGTAGTTTAAGTCTTCTTTACATTAACAACAACGCCAATAATGGTAAATGTAGACGACATATGTAAAGTAAGCGTCGTTTTTTTCAATAAAGCTATCTATTTAATGGACGTACTTTCAATTTAATAGACGTTAACAGAAAAACCTACTATGTGGTATTAGTCCTATTGATTATAAACTCTAACTCTTTAAGAGCTTAATCCTTTTAGTATTTTTAAAATGTTATCTTACGAGAGGTCGAATCTGATGCAACATGTAATATCTCTTGGCGTAAAAAGATAATAGTTATTTTTCATCAGAAAATGTCAAATATCACGATGCATAAGCATGATGAAAGATACATATACTATTAAATTTATTTTACTTAAGTTTATCAAAATAAAAATATTTAAAATAATAATTTCTTATTGTAAAGATGATTAATTGCATCTAAAATAGTTTATCACAAAAATGTGTTAAATTATACAAACTATATATATATATCATACACTTCTTATTAATGTCCTTGGCAATGACCGCGAAATAAGGTTATCAAATGATAATAGCGTAATCGTAATTATTATTTATATTTGTGTTAAAATGGATAATGAAATCATAATTATTAGTCATATCTGTGCTCAAATATTAGATAATTATTTCGTAATTACTTCGGATAGAGTCTTGACTTTATAAAATTTTTTTTTAATACAGAGATAAAACATTTCTTCTTCCTTTTCAAATTTTCGAAAAAAAATCGATCACTTTATTAAATTACACGCACTCACCGAGATTCGATATGTTCGCATAAAGGTAATAAAGCAGCCAACGGCACCATTGAAACAGCCTGACAGCCGAATGCTGAAAAACGACGAATTCGATCATCGTATAGACGTAAATCGACGATCGACTTCGGCTTCGAGTAATGCGATCCGTGCATCGACGATCCGCGTACTGAAGTGGCCCACATTTTATAAACGCCGGCATATCGCGTACCACTGCATAATATGTGGGGACTCTCTAACGAGAAAAGGAGAACGAGAATAAAAGTGAGTGAGAAGGAGTATAATTCGTGCTCATCTCCCCTACTTGAGTCCGAACGAATGACGCCATTCATAATTAGGATAAAGATCCGGATGCTGGCTCTCATGCCCTTGGAATTATATCAACAAATATATAGAAGGGATTATAGAAATATTTCAGGCGTAGTAACGGCAATTTAACAATTAGATTTTTTTTTAATTTAATAATTTTGAATATGTCGTGATCTATATAAATTTATATCTATTAACGTAACAATCCGATTTTTATTTCACACTAATTTCTTTGTGTATTTAAATTATTGTCTCATTTCACCCTCCCTCCTCTCTCTCTCTCTCTCTCTCTCTCTCTCTCTCTCTGTTCTTATTTTCTACGCTGACTATTTAAAATTATATGGCGAAAAAGCTCATTGGACTTAACAACAAATGCAAAATTATTCATAAGAAAGATTGCGCAAGTAAAATGAGACCTAGCATTCAGTCCCCGACTCAATCTGAAATGGTAATGGTGGAAGTAATTAACGCCTCGTTGTGCTACACAGAGCCCGGACAAAGATGGAGGGATTCCATGCAATTATTAAATTCGCCCCGTAGCGCATCGCGCAAGCATTCATTGTAACACTGTTGACGGAATAGGGAAGTTAGTTTACTAGCAAAGCAATCTTCCCACCCGGTATATGTGTGTGTGTGTGTGTGTGTGTGTGTGTGTGTGTGTGTGTGTGTGTGTGTGTGTGTGTGTGTTGTGTGTGTGTATGTGTGTGCGTGCGTGTGTGTGTGTGCGTGTGTGTTGTGTATGTGTGCATGTGTGTGTGCGTGCGTGTGTGCGTGTGTGTGTGTGTGTGTGTGTGTGTGTGTGTGTGTGTGTGTGTGTGTGTGTGTCGTGTATTATTATTGTATGTATTTAATGTACATACAATATAATTTTTTATGTATATAATATACACATAAAATATATAATTATATCGATTATTTTGATTATTGTCACAAAACTGAAAATTAGAGAAATCAGAGAATCGTTTGATTAATAAAGCAAGCAAGGTACATGAGATATAATTTCTCCATTTCGAAAGTACACAGTTCCCTTTGTCCCAAACTTTGTGTGTAATTAATTGTACATGAAGCACAAGAAATTAAGCATTCAAATTCATTTTTCTTTTACATTAATTTTGTTTATCTTATTTTAATCTCAGTGCTAGCGTTTATTCATTCATTTGTATTTGTTTCTTTGCAGGGACTCCTGGATAAGTTCCTGATCTCCAAGGCTAGCAATGCCGAGAGTAAAGTATTCTACCTCAAGATGAAGGGTGACTACTACAGGTATCTCGCAGAAGTCGCCACTGGTGAAACCAGAAATAGTACGTATCGATCCCTTGCGTTATCTCGTGTACTTGATCCGAGGCGAATCTCTCAAAGCGAGAGGCGATTTGAAGTGCGAAATTATGAACTCTTTCCATTTGATGATACATGTTGACACGAATATCGATATTTTTATCTTTATTATTTATGGGTTGCCAAGAAAAATAGAATGACGTATTTGTTGACTTGTGTAACCAAATGAAAAGTACCTACCCTATCTTTGGTAGCGATGCAGTCGTGACTTCTCGTTTAATATCGAATGTGACTAGCGTAAAACGCTGTCCAAAATTATTTTTGCCGCATTAAATACATACAAAATTAAAGTTCCTTGCAAAGTCGTCACCTCGCTTTGATTGTCTCCCCGAAGTAGTCGATGTAACTGCATCCGATTGTGCAAGTATACGAAATGGATCTTTCTCCGGACCAATTGTGGCACATTACGACGCAGCTGCATCGACAGATGTTTCATTTTGACTTATGGGCGGATCCCTGGACTTTTGCATCGGAAGCAGAGTCAGTTGCAGTCACGGTCGTTCACGGGTGAAAGTCGGTTACAACGTTGTTGAGTGAAACTTTTTAGTCGCACACATTTCAGTCGCGAAGTTCTGCAAAGAATACTAATTACAAAGATAATTATTGACATTAAACATTTTTTGACATATATTATTGATTATTGACATTAAACATTTTTTGTATATAATTATTTAATGCTATATAATACATATTTAATTATGAATTTAATTAGAAGATTCATTTCTTAAATTAATCGAATGTATTTATTGGAATTTATATTGTTCTTTATTGTATTATTTGGAACATTGTAAAAAAGTTTTATAAGAGTTTATAAAATGCGAAATTTATATAAAGTCCAGGGAATTGCAAATATTTATGTTTATTCTCTAAATTCTTTGAAATTGAATCTCACACTAAATAGTGAAAAATTGAATCAGAAAACGAGTGACTTAATTTTTAATCTTTAAGAGTGAGATTTTCACTTTAAAGCTTTTAGAAAGTACTTTAATTAGATTTATATGAAAATAAGTAACGAATAAATTGAAGCGAATGTAAGCATGATATTCGTATCAGATATGATAAAAATGCTCTTAAGTGTTGCTAACCAGGTGACTTTCATTCCAAGTTGCATTTACAGAGATTTGCTCAGTTTAAATACAAGATAATTATAAACATGTATGTATAAAATTATTATTCGAGAAAAATATTAATGTCTATCTTTTTTTTTTTTTAAGAAGTATATAAATTGCCTAAAAGCAAGCACATAAGAGCAATCGAGCTGCTTAGAACATAAATAGAATAAATCGATAAATAATATAAAAAAGATTAATTCTAATAATTTTTAGAAAATCTAATTTTAGAAAAAAGTACAAATTAATGATAATATAAAAATGTAATTCTTTCGCATCTCGAAACGCGATAAATTCATGTTACCTCTAGTTCTAAGTAGCTCTCAAACCGATTTGATACGATGTATTCGAAGCGTGTTAGTTCACGCAAAACAAGATAGACAGATAGACATTTGATGATCCATGTGATATCCAGCCGTGGTAGACGACAGCCAGAAGGCATATCAGGATGCCTTCGAAATCAGCAAGTCAAAGATGCAACCTACCCATCCGATCAGGCTAGGTCTCGCCCTTAACTTTTCTGTCTTCTATTATGAGATTCTCAACTCACCAGACAAGGCCTGTCAACTGGCCAAACAGGTACACGATCAGAGGACTAATTGTTATTTTTTAGCGATTCCTTGGGAAAAGAGAGCTCGATGACGGTAATGGTGGTGATGGTACACAGTGGTGACAAAAATTATTTTACATGATTCGTTCTGTCAACTTGTTCACTTCCGTCCTACAAAGTTCGGTTAGGTTAAGTTTGATATTTATGATGACAATACAATTATTTTTATAGTTTCAACAACTCATAAAAATATTTAATGATAACAGAACAATTATCAGATTATGTAATATCGATACGATTTCAGTGCTATTTCAGTAATTATGGACAGCTATTTACTAATTTGACACATTTGCTATAAATACCACGCATAAAATGCCTAATATGCAGAAAAAGGCGCTTTTACACATACATTTAAATTTGTAATAACGTCGTTAGCGTATTACTCGCTTGACTCATGCACGATGACTCAGGACGAAGATGCACGTCCCAGCAGGGTCATGTCGTGGAAGATCGGTGACGATTTATGGACATGGCTCGTTCAAGGCCAACGGAATTCCAAGTGAAACGACACGCGCCGATCTTTGTAGGACAAGCACGAATCGTTGAAATTCACTAACGTTTTCCCTCCTTTTATTCAACTTTCATTCGTCTTTCCTCGCGTTCCTCTCGCGCCACATCTCCCCGACAACAATTTATTACTGCGATATCACGGCGTAAAAATGAGGTCATGGAAGGTGTAATCTGAATAGAGGCTGATTTGCATTTGCAGCGGTAGTCGAGGATTCGCAGAAGGCGTATCAGGAGGCGTTTGACATTGCGAAGGCAAAAATGCAACCCACGCATCCGATCAGGCTCGGCCTTGCCCTCAACTTCTCTGTTTTTTATTACGAAATTATCAATTCCCCGGCTAGAGCCTGTCATTTAGCCAAGCAGGTTAGAGGGAGGATTGTGGAAGGCTTGTTCTTGGCGTTACTGCGTGTGACTTTTCTCTATATAAAGCCTCTTATAACTTGTTCCCCGTCGAACTGAGTACGTAATAAGACTGCTGATAAGAAACACGAACGATAATTAAAGCTATGTTCTGATTAAAGAAATTCCTGCTAAAATCTCTACTTTTCTTCGTGGTTTAAGCAATAAGGAAAAAATAAGATATTATTTTATTTCTTCATTGAATTGAATAATTAAATAGATAAATAATTATTTATACTTTTTATATGTATATTTAAATCGCAGGAATCAGCAGTCTTACAATGAAGTCAGCCATAATTCTTGCCGTGTGCATTTATTCTATTTATTCTCTAATGATCAAATTCTAATTTGGTTTAATTCTAACATTAACTGTTATGTGAATGTTGTGTCGTTTAATCCCTTTTTAAATTTTTACTACATAATTAATAAAGTGAGAAAGTACTCACTGGTACCACACTAACCATCCCGCATCATGTTTTCTATTTATATTAATTATATTAATTAATAGTTTAACTTGTGTAATTATGGATATTTACAGAATTAATATAATTGTCCCTATAGACAGAATTTTATTTTTATACTTAAAAATATATATTTTTTGGAATGCTCTAATGATTGTTTTGGAAATTATTTTTATCATTAAAAAATAATGTTGAGATTTCTATAAAATATGTTAAAGTGATAATAAAGTGATAATAAAGAGATTTTTGTAGTACAGATTAAAATAACAATAAAAAAAGAAGTTGAAAAAAAAATATCTGACATTTATTACTTTTGCAGGCGTTCGACGACGCGATCGCGGAGCTGGACACACTTAATGAAGACAGCTACAAAGATTCCACATTGATCATGCAGCTGCTGCGCGACAACCTCACTCTGTGGACCAGTGACACACAGGGCGACGGGGACGAGCCACAGGAGGGCGGCGACAACTAACCTTCCTACGCTTAAGTCCTTTCTAAACCTAATAAGAACATCCTATTCTCTATCGTCCCCCCGTCCCCCTGAAGTGCTCACCCGTATGTCCATCCACCCGGATCCATCCATCCATATCCACTTGACCTCTCGTCCCTCGCGTACCTCGTTTCCTTCTTTCCTTCCTTCCTTCCAATCGCAGGCCTCCCTTTTCCTTAAATCTCTCCTTTTCAAAAAAAAACAGATCCTTCTCTCTTTCTCTCTCTTTTTCTCTCTTTCTCTCTCTTTATCCTGACATGACCGTACACTGCTACCGATGCCACCGCCATAGCTGCTATGTCCGGTTCGAAAAATTCGAACGTTGAGAGTCGAATTATTCACCCATGCTCGATTGTGCCTATTCGCGGATAATGGCAAAGGAAGGATCTTAAAAATCTTTCTTTTTCAAAAGATCGAATTAAACACAAATTATAAACTAGGTTGACATCCGGAATAATTAGATAAGAACTTGATGAAGTGTGTGTCAAGATAACGCACGATAAAAACCATTATTAGCGAAGAAAGATGATCGAGCAGCACATGGATTACTCGGCCTCTCGCGTATGAAATTTCTTAGACAAAAAGAAATCCATTTATTGTCCCATTTGTATGGAGGAACAGGAAGGAGCGAATTGTGGATGAACAGAGGAAAGGACAGGAGGAGACTTACATCTCCCCCGCATACCCTGTCTCGTCGACGCGAAAATCGTCACGCGAGCGCAGTCAACGCGTGCGCGCGTGCACCTCATTGTCGATTACGCACATAGCAGAAAAAAGAAAGCAAATGCTAGATCATTTAACTTTTGCGAATAGAAAACGAAAGAATGATGTACTGTTAAATAGTAAATCATACACATCGGTACGAGACATGGAATGCAGAGGACCGACCGACTCACTGTCGTTACTCCCAAAATCTACTCGCTGCTTACCATTTCAAAAGAAAAAAAAACATAAAAGAACATAAAGTCAGAATGAAAAAAAAAACACAAGCCAAAAGTAACAGCACGGAGGTACGAGAAGAAGCGAAGAGAACGAGAAAATGAAAAAAGCACGCATGAATCTACTACATTATATCCAGTTGTCATTTAAATTAAATTTCACATTGTCTAGCAAGTAACGAATATTATTATACGAAGGGAAGAACGCAGGAGGAGAAAGGAGAGTAAAAACAAATACATTAAGTTATTAAGTTCCAAAACGAACATCAGTGGTCACTTGATTTTTCACACTTTATTTTTTTTTACTTTTTTCTCCTCTCTCCAACATACCACCGTGATAATGCACACAATCTGCAATATATCTCTTCCCACACGGACTCTTCTCCCTTTTCCTTTCGCCACGACCGAAATCTTGCGATTTCATCCAAAGTAATGATTCGACAATCTAGGATTAATTTCCTTGAATTTTTCTTATTACATTTCAATCTTATTTATAATTTACACGCGGAGAGACAAGATTGAATCGATCAGGATCGTCGGTAATGCATCCGTTATTCTCATTATTAGTTGTGTTGCGCAAAGAGAAGAAGACGTTTCTCGCCGTCATTCTGCTCGTTGTCGCGATCGTTCACATATTCCCTCAAATTTTGTGTGATCGCGAAATGCGGAAGGAGGACGGAGATCTGATTAAGAGCCGCTCAGTTCTCATTGTCGAGCGCAGAGATTACACACGTGCGACACGTTATTAAGAGATTGTATATCCTGGCGTCCAGACCTTCGACTTCCTCTCGTTCTTTCTATTTGATACCGGTCCTCGTCTCTCTCTCTTTCTCTATTATATTATACGCAATTATATAATATATGCATCACAGATATACACACACACACACACATATATATATATATATATGTATCACTTATTCTTAGCAAAGCGCAGTCGAGAAGAATGGAGAGAGAAACAATCATAACAAGTACGAATATATATATAGAGTCACGTATCATGATGAAGTCTACTTGCATCATGGTCACGTTTACTTTTGTCTTATGATGTTCATTTTTGAAGGTTTAAAAAAAACTTACATGTTGCGAATTATGATAATTGCTTTTTAAAGACAGTGTCGTTGTAGAGTACCAAAGTCCAGCTCTCTCGAGGAAGATGAGGCTCACGTAAATGCTTGGCCTCTCAATTGAGTACACATCGAAGAAAGTCGCGGAAAAAATTGCATATATGTTTGTATATGCAATTACTGATTAGAATAAGATCGAGGCGATGTGTCGAATAATAAATTATGCGATGTATTCAAATTAAATGTATTGACAACTTATATACAGACGATGTAAGACTTCGTTCGACGTGTACCATGTGCATCACATGTTTGAAACGCGATGTAAGTATTTCGATCATTATTAACAGAAAGATATTGTATATTAAAAGGAAACTGCAAGATTCTAATGGGAGGTCAAAGACTATCCAAATTACGCTCTCCGCTCGCGTTCGCCATCCGACGCGAAGAGAAAAAAAAGAAGAGACGTGAAACGAGATGCTGAATGCATTTTCGTGCACTTCTCGTATATATATATATGTATAATTAAGTATATGTATATACGCGCGCGTACTGACAGTCATATATATTCATACATACACGTACACACAATTAATATCATGCATATGTAATATCGCTATGAAAGACAACCAATTTCATGTTAGTCGCTACTACACGTGATATAATAGGTAAACGTTTTCCTGTTATCACGTTAATATTTCTCGATGTATAATCAGTGTCTTTATCGCAACAAGATTATGTCCATAATTGCTGGGAAAGATCCGTCACGCTAGAACACAGTTCGATTGCTAGGAAGGAAGAGAGAAAAAGAAACGAGAGTGAGACGGACACGAAGTCGAAGAGACGATGAGCAGTGACAGCATCCGAAACTTGGCAACTCTTTCTATTCCATCCTCCTCCTCCTTCCGTCGAGCAGAAGCGAGAATGAATCCTCGGTATTATAATTTATCGTCAGTTTCGCTTCTATCGTAATGGATGCAGAGTGTAAAAATCGATTTATATTCTGGCAGAAATATCTTGTGACTTGCGTTACAAATAAGTTCTTTTAACGAGGCAAAGTAATGTGAAGATATGATACAGACGACAAGAAATTGGTTAAAACGTGAAGTGAATATTTCAATATTTACACGACTCGTCATTTATTAAAGCTGAAATATGATTATGGATTCTGTTATGCTTGTTTCTTGTCGTCTAAATTTTGGTGCAGTTCGTTCTGCTTGAAAAGACTCGAGATCGGAGAGTCGAACGATGAAGGCTACAGATAGATATCGTCTCCCCGACCCTATCTCTCTTCCGGAAAGTCCTCGAATGTTCAACGAGGACTGGCTGGGTGAGACTCGGCGTGTGTATGTGCGTGCGTGTGTAATCAGAAATAGCAAGATGCGAAAGCCATCATGATGCATCAGAGGGTAGTATTGACTTGGATCTTGCGCAGTGGGCCCTTGAATGCAACAACCTTCTCTTTTCATTCCCTCTCGCGAGTCCTCTTTCTCCTTCAAGTACAATGTTCCTCCTTTCTCTTGAATTTATTCTTCAGGGATGTTTTCTCCAATTTAACTTATCCTAGCCGCCCATCCTCTATTCAACAAATCGAACATTAACATCTTGTGTTCTTTTCATTTTCTGAATATTATGAATTTTCCAAAATAAACGTTATGTTTTTTTAATAATTCTGGCAGTAACTTTACTCGATTGGGAGAGACATCATCGACATCATTATCAATATTATCATCACTATCAACATTATCATCATCATCATCACCATCTTTGTCTTCATTTTCAATATGTCATCATCATCGCCATCATCATTATCATCATCATCCATCATCATCATCATCATCATCATCATCATCATCATCATCATCATCATCATCATCATCATCATCATCATCATCATCATCATCATCATCATCATCATCATTAGCTTCTTGGTACAATTTCTTCAATCTTCTTTGCCAGGTCTCCTCCTCCTTTTGTTAATCGATCATTTTGAATTAAAAGTACGACTTACTTTTTTGAGAGCAAATAATGCATATGTTGGCGATCGCGAGGAGCAACGACGGCACGTCCCTTCATTCCAGTTTGATCACCTGAATTGACACAATTTGTCCTTCATATCTTGCTCTCGCCCTTTTTTTCATATGGAAAGCCATAGCTGCTATCCATTCAGCTACTTATTATCCACTCACGCGAAAACCATTATCCTTCAATCATCCAGTTCTCTGTCTTTTCTTCTCTTTTCTCCCTTTTACCCTTTTTCTCCTCGTTCCAAATTACGTTGTTCTATTTGTATTTATCATCAATTCATCGTAATTGTAAATTATAATTATTATAAACGTTTACACGAAATAATAAATTCTGATAAAATGTCTGAGAAAAAACCATAACCACGGTTGTGTCTTGCTTTGCGACGACGATTGTCATCGTGCATGAGCAGACGTTTGCACACGCTCGATGATGTTTTACGATCCCGAGACAAAAGTCCGAGATAAAAGATTACATAACATGTGAATTGTTTCAATGGATTCCTGCAATGTCGCTTATCAACACTGATGTCTCATTGGATTGGAACGACTGCCTTCTTTCGATATCCACGATTCATTACATTTCGAAGCGAATTATTTTGTGTGTGTGAATTTTTTTTTTAATATTGTCATCTGTGAAACGCCAAATAATCAGTAAATGCTTGAAATGTGTAATATTTTGATAATATCGTATAAAAGATGATTGCTCATCAAGTTTTGTATGTACAAATACTAAGCGTCACAAACGCACTAATTGTGTTTATTGCATACGTTTCTTAGAAGCGCTTATTTTAATCTTATCTAATATATCTGCAAGTTTATTTCGATTCCACAATATGATATTATATTTTATATAATTTTTATTCTGTCGCTCTTATTTTATTTCTCAGTCATGATTTACGTTGTGTTCCAGAATTCACTGCCAGCGCTGAAAATCTACAGTTTACATATACATTTTGGCACTGGCAGTGAATTTTGGAACACAATCTTAATAAACAGACGATTCTCGTTTCTTTCGCAGCAGCTCGGGCAATGACAAAAATTGTAGTGCTGCATCGCTACTAAAAAAAGAAGAGAGAGAAAGAGAGAAGGAAATAAAGTATTAGGAGAGAAATTCGAGAATAAGGATGATGTTTTGACATAGTTGAGGTCTAGCAATATCAAGAAATCGAGAGCATGCAGGAGCAGAGACTTTTTCATGTACTTAAGACGCAAAGGAATATTTATTATGATTGCTGTTATGGATATTATTGTGCTAGATGTGTATCCCTCTTTCACACACCTTTCGCCCTGCCCTACTCTGCCTTCCTTCCTCTGCCCTTCATTTTTCTTGTCGATGGTATATCTACACATGTACTTGTATACACGACTTACGTATTATGTATACATACATTATATTATATAACATATGCATACACCAGAGAGGAGGATACGATAAAAAAAAAGAAATATGACGCGAGATACATATATATGTATATGTACGCGTGCCTTTTCCGACAAAAAAGGCCTACAATTAATCATGCTAAATTTTTTGCACAATTTATACGTGTAGCCGATACGAAGTACGAGATACGGTTTTTTGCTAACGAGAGTAGCGAATTACCACTTAATGCGCGAGTGATAAGACGTGAAGGTGGTCCGCGCGGTGGTGTGTAAGAGTAAATTCGAGAAAAGAAAAAGGAAACGAGAACATATTCAAATCAAGCGCGCGAGTGTCATTCTTTAGCGACTTGTTCGCTTGCAGAATTGCAGCCACTTGTCGCAAGACTAGATAGAGACGTAGAGCCAGAATCTCAACCCGTGGATCGCGACGCTCTTCGACAACCCGTACAGCACAGATCATTCTAGCAACATTGCATTCAGTAAGCAAGAGATATTTTGGAACATTTTAGTAATTTGTAGCAACTGTAATGTTATTGAAATGTTCCAAAATGTTTCAATAACATTGCTGCAATTTTACTGAAATGTCGCTGCAAGTTTTTGTTGTATGGATGGAAGTCGAACGGACGACCAAGAATTGAAATTCGGAAGAAAGCTCAAATCATTTCCGAGAAAAAGAGAGAGAAAAAGAAAAAGAGAGACCTCTCGGCCAAGACGGGGTTGAGAGTCTCCGCATTAGGTAGAATACCATTTTTGTGCGGTAGACGAGCTCCCGCTCGTAGACATTCCCAGGGACACCGGGGCGGCAAAATCCGAAGGAAATGCTACTTCTGCAGTCTTCGATCATACGACTTTGCGTTAACCAAATCTGAATTGAAGATTTTTATTTGAATTAGTGAAACATTTATGATTTATACGAGAAGTTGAAAATTACTAATTTTTATTTGCATGGATTTGCGAAAGTTTACACGGAAAGAACGGTAGATAGCAAAAATACTTTTTGCTGAAGAATCTAAAAAAAGTATCTAAAAAAGAATTTTATTGGATGCTATCAAAATAATTATGCAAGACGCTCAAGAAGATTATTAGAATGTGAAAACTTTTTGCAGCATTATCTTGAACTTCCTACATAATTATTTTATTGTTCAACAAAATTATTTTTAAATCTAATAACTTTAAATATATATCAGCAAAATCGTTCTCTCCGTGTCTATGCCTTCATTTTATTTTATTCGACTTTTAATATAGACAGCAAAATCTCATTTAGATATGAGGCGTCTTAATTTCGTTTTTTTTTCAATGCAGACTGATTTTAATCTCGATTTAACTTACTTTTTATTTTTTTCTAATTCTAAGAATTAGAAAAGGATAAAAAATAAGTTAAACCGAGATTAAAATTAATTCACAGAAATTCTAAAATAATAGAATTCTAAATTAATAGAAATGGATATTAAGGATATATTAAAGATCTTTACGAGAAAAAGCAAATTTGATCGTTTCAATTTTATTTTATTTTGTGTTGCTTATATTATGTCTTTATAAATTCATTCAACAAATATATAGGTACCAAATTCTTTTTCTTGCATCGTATTGCCATAACGCTTTGGTTTATTGCGTCATATCCACGTTTAATGCAAGCCACGTTTGGTTTCGTCGATGGAACACTGAGAAGGAAAATCCTTTCCTGTAATGACATTCAAATTAAGACTTTTAATTCTTTTTAAATAATTTGTCGATGAAATAATCCTTTTCTTTTCTCCACGACTTGTATGCGGCCTTCGATTTTGTCGCCACGCGAACCTCGCTAGAACGAAGGTTTTCCTCGGTTTTGCTCTTCTACGATTGTAACCTGTTTTTAGCTGTCATCCTGAAAAATTCTCGCCCCTCACCTACTTCCCCGCCCCTCCCTCATTCGATATAGATCAATGCCGTTTCAATCGAATATAATACACGTTAAATGGATTAACAAAGAAACAAGACGATGCTGATACTTGGCGGGGTGGTGTTTGTAAATAAAAGCTGTAAAAGCGACGAAAACGGTGCAGTCATTTCACCCACATCAATCACTGCATCGAGAACGCGGATTTTGTAACGAAATCCTCGCTTATTTTTGCATCGTTGATGCACACTAAAGACTACAAAATTGTTCCAATAAAATAAGCATCTTGATCGATAAAATATCCGATGCTTATGTTACATTTTGTAGCAAAATATGTTATTTTCTTCAAAGATAGCACAAATCGATTTTCGAGTTACTACCATGAATGAGTTGAATATTACTTTATCCATTCAAATAGAGTGGTTTTTTAAGAATTATTTATGAAACGAATATAACAAAAATGACATTTGATCGATATTTAATGAAAAATATATTTTTACCAATAATGATTAATTCTTAATTTTCTATCAAGTTGAAAAATAATTTTTCTCTTTTTTTGGGAAACTTAATGTCATTTTTTGAGAGCGATACATTATCAATTTGGAATGATTTTTATAAGCTTGTGTCTTCGTATTAGGTCATTTTTAGAGTGAATTTGCTATTAAAAATGGAATTATCTTTTTTAAATTATTTTTAATTATTTTTTAAATTCTTTAGAGCGGAATCTTACTCTAAAAAATGAAAATTGAGTCAGTTTTGAAAAAGAATGGTTCAATTTTCAACCTTTAAAAATGAGATTTTACTCTTTAGAGTGAGATTCACTCTAAAAGTTCTAGAGAGTACACACACATATCAGAATTATATTTTTGACTACTAGCCGTTGCTCCAATCCACAAATCATTTCGAAGATCACTGACTAAAATTTATCCAAAAATTATTCATCATTGATCTTGAAAACATCAAGGCTGGATTTAATGAATCGCTTTCTCACGATGATTCATTATTCTTTCTGTATAAAACGTAATCTGACGTGCGATTGTGACATGCAACGTAATAATTCATGAGCAATTCAGTGGATTTTGCTGCGTTTGTGAGCACTTCAGGTACAATATCGTAGATCTTTGTACCCGTTAGACTTTGCTCACTTACGTGTAAGTATTATGAGACTGATTTCATGCGTACGACAAATTTTTAAATGCAGGCTAAGATAGAGAATTTTTGTTAACACGAAAATTTCTCTATTCTATATCAAATCATATATCAATATATATAATACTTGAAAAATTTGTAATAATGAAAATTTTTATAAGAATTTTTAAGAATTTGAATATTTTTCAGAAATACTGAGAAAATATATAACAGAATATAATCTTTTTTTAGAATTTTTCGTACATATGAATTTTCAAATATTCTAAGATTTTTAAATCTCTAATTCTATAATTTCTAAAAAAAATTCTTTAATTCTTCCAGATTTTATAAAATTTTATCAAAAATTATAACATAAAAAATTTTTTAAATCTTAGAATATTTCTAAATTATTATATATATAAAAAATTCTAAGAAAAGATGTAGATGTTCTTAATATTTCTGAAAAATGTTCCAATTTGTATAAAAATTCTAAGAAAAATTTTCACCAAGGAGTTCACCACACGAAATATTCTATATCAATCTTATAGAAATCTATAAAGTGATATTTTATGTGTCGACAAAGCTTTTCAACTCTGTTGATTGACGGCAGGATAGAAAAATTCCAGAATTTTTAGAAATTCTTTATTTTGTAGCCAATCAATACTTAAAAAATTCTTGTTCTACGACAAACGAAATATTAGCTTTAAGCTTATATCACATTACGCATTGGAGATTGAGAATTGTGAATTGAAGAAAGCTGAATTAGAATTCAGTCAATAAGATTGAAAAAGATTGAAATTAAAATTATCTAACTGGTTGAATTCTAATCTTTAATTTGCAATTCTCAATGCGTAATGTAACAGGAGCTGCAGGTTGTTTCTCGTCAACGAGCGTCATACTTATCAGTTGGCAATCGTCTTCCCGATCTGGAAGCACCTGTAAAGCGCGCTCGCTATTTAAGCTGGTCTTTACGTTCCAGTCATCACGTAGAAGTCGTCTCGTCGAAGTGGAACGTCGATGACAATCAACCGCGACAATAAGAAACTATAAAAGTATTCCTTGTGCAAATTCGGCAAAGCAATCATAAAGTTGTTTGAAAAAGTTACAATAATCTTAATAATAATATAAAACAAAATACGCACAATGATAATGAAAATATAATTATTTTCGAAATTTGTAGAGATTTGGACACAATTTTAATTGCACGTTCGACTGAACACATTTGAATTGTTGAGGGTTTTAAGTTATTTATTTTTAATTGTTATTTTAATTTTTAAATATCACTTACCTCCCGATCTATGAAAATGGATAATTATCAGGATTACCATCAGGTAAGTTTATCATTTTTTTTCTAACAAAAGAAAAGAAACTGAAGAAAACAAAAGAAACTGAAGAAAACAAAAGAAACTGA
>Ga0157363_1002513_pt1 | contig 16209 bp, 7 predicted proteins | sample AttsexASBM1_FD_111477 | JGI IMG/M metagenome (GOLD analysis project Ga0157363, IMG submission 111477) | Fungus gardens microbial communities from leaf cutter ant in Ribeirão Preto, State of São Paulo, Brazil - Atta sexdens ASBM1 | ecosystem: Host-associated > Fungi > Mycelium > Unclassified ...
GTGGGTGTGGGTGTGGGTGTGTGTGTGTGTGTGTGTGTGTGTGTGTGTGTGTGTGTGTGTGTGTGTGTGCGTGTGTGCGCGCGTGCGCGCGCGCGCGCGCACGTATGTGTGTGAAACATTGTATCAGAGCAAATGCCAAACAAATGTTTGTTTAATATAACCAAAAAATGTTACATTTACAAATATTTAATAAGTATTACCAACATTAATAACAGTGTCCAACAGTATAAAAGACTAAAACTTCTTGAATGTTGTTCAGGATCAAAATCTGGATAATATTTGTTCAAGGCCAAGACCATTAAAAATTATTCCTATTATATTCATTTTGATACTAAAAATTCACTTTTGCATAAAAATGAAAAACAAAGAAATACAACTTCTAATAATCTTGATCTTGACAAATATTACCCAGATCCATGATTCTGATAATGTTTAAAAGACAATATTTAAAAGTCATTGGACAGACACCTCTGATAGTACTAATGTCGATAATATTCTATTTAACTTTCAAGCCTAATTAAAAAAGTATTTAATGAAAAATAATTTTATTATAGTGTTTTAAAAAGCTCTTAACACCAGTTATTAGATTCTGGCATAAAAAATAGTATATTACAAAAAATTGATTTGACCTCGACCTGATTTTGCCACTCAAGGTCAAACGGATGTGATCAAGTGATCAGTGAATAAATCTTTTTAAACTCTACAATTTTTATTGGAAACATTTTTCCCATAAATGCTTTGCTTTTTCAAGATATTTGACCGTTTCCAGATTTTTGATATAACCTGTGTATTGTTTAGTAGAAAAAATATTTTACATTATATTTTATATTATAATACACGAAATTTGTTTTAGCTTATATTTTATAAAGCTATAAAACCTGTTAACAAAAATTTTGCAATTTTGCTCTCAAAACATTATGATAAAATATACAATATACTCCTTATTTGCATGTTGATATCATGCTGACATTTTATCTCTTAAAAGGTAATACATCATGAGAATTTTTTGGTTTCTTTTTTTTATGAAATTACGAAAGCGTGTACAGAATTGGATTTTAAATTGATTTTTGAAAAATTATAATAAATAAGATTATAATTTTTCAAGAATCAATTTGCAAAATCTAGCTCTGTACGCGCTTTCGTAGTTTCATAATTAAAAAAAATTATAATAAATAAATAATTATTTACGAGCACGAGCGTAGAATAGTGGACAACGCGCGAGTCTATCTAGGAGACTCGGGTTTGATCCGCAGCAAATCCAAGAAATTTTCACTCGACCTCCTCTTCGATGGTCTGGTAAACTACCAAGAGTATCTATTGTCAAGAAAATTTCTCAGAGAAAAATTTCTGCCGTTACAGTAGCGCAACTTTTCTGATTTTATGTTATAATATTTTATGATATTTTATAATATTTATGATTTTATGATATTTTCCCAAAATGGAGTACACATGCGCGAAATAAGTAAGTTACTCAATAACGTCATCTAAATTTCTATCTCACTTCTTCTTTTTTCCGTTCTCTCTTTCAAGCCTGCATTTAAATACTATTTCTCTTTAAGTATGTTGTTTGTTTTCCAGCTGTATGGCTTTCGTTTTAGTTAAAAAATCTGCGTTTTGTGTGCAATTCTAATAATTTATTAAACGCAAGCGATCTAACAAAAAAATAATCGTGCTGCAGTCGTTAATTAAAATATCTTTACAGTATAATATTTATATCATACAACATTTATATAATTTTATATCTTCTTATTTTTGTATTTTTTTTTTATTTTGCAGCGTTTTATTTTTGTGCATTAAATTACATTTAATAATAAATACAATTAAATAAAGAGCAACTAAGAAAGATATTCAGATGGCGCTACTGGGAACTTATTTATTTCGCGCATGCGCATTCCATTTTGGGAAATACTAACATCAAAGGTGCCGACAGAGAGTTGCTGTATATACGGTGGTGCCGTCTCATGTACACGAAATCAGAACGACGAAACGAATTCCTTGCTAGAGAATTGAGTTGACTAAAATTCCGTTCTGTAAGAAATTTTTTTACTAGTTCCATGTAGTTGGAACAGAATAATAACGGAACAGAGAGTTACCTCAATTACAAGTTAATTTGTTTGATTTAATATTTCGATATTTCGTTATTTAAATGCGATTAATATGCACAATTTGTGCAATTATCTTACCTATAACATTACTGTGAATACTCAAAAATACTGAATTATAAGAGTAAAATATATTTTGTTACCAAAATTCCATTCTGTTACTATTCTGTTCCGACTATATGGGATTGACAAAGAAACTTCTTACGGAAATTCTAGTTACTCAATTCTTTAATAAGAAATTTGTTCCGTCGTTCCGATTTCGCGTACATGGACATTCTCTGAACGGCATTCTCAAACTGCCGTTCAGAACCGAAATTGTATCCATACATTTATGTATATTCTGCGTGCGCATCACGGATATATACGAAAGGCTCCGACTTTGAGATGTTGCGCCATCGAATGAATAAATAAAAATTATGTGCACTTCAATTGCATTACAATACACATCAGATGAGATATCAAAATGAATTTTTTGTCTTTTAAAAAAAATTAGTTCGATATGATTTTCTTAATTTCGAATATTAATTTGTATTAAATTAAAGTGTTGCTCAGTAATTTCAGCATGAAGAAATTTGTCTCCAATTAAAGATCTCTATAGTCTCTTCTGTCGACTTTTAAGTATATATTTGATTCTCAAAATAAATTAATTAAGAAACTGATGTCGTTCATAATATTGTTACATACTAGGAATGTTTATAGCAACTTTCTCTCGACGACGTTCTCTAATATTTCTGGTCAATGTCTTGAAACGTGGATGGCCAGGATATATAGCTTCGTCAGGAAAAAATAAACTCCTAGAAGCACCAGTATTGGGTGTAGGATGAGTAAGAGGATCAGTAAAATCAGGAGCTCCTACTCTGCAACATAAATAATAAAACTAATTTAAAAAGTACCACCAAATATGAAATATTATGGCAACGATATCTTTTCATAATTACCTTGGAAAAACAGTTAATGACATTAAGACTTCGTTAGAATGAAGTAATTTTGTTGCTTCTTGCCTTCGATAGCGCATATTAGCTTCAACAACGTTAAAATGAGCTAATAATCCTCCATATGGCTTTCCTGGAGTTCCTTCAAGCATATAAGCACCGTATTCTGGCCTCCAGAGTGATTTTACATTACTGTGAAATAACATTACAATTATTGATATTTACAAAAATCAATCTTTGCGCATAAATAAAATAACATAAAATATAAAATAACTCAATTGGCAGGTTTTATCTTATAAAAAATTCTTCAATTATGGCTACTTAACTTTTTATATTTACAAATTAGATAAAAAAAAATTAGATAAAAAAAAATTATCCAAAGTTTACAAATTCAGATTTTTGTGGGCTGGGAAAAAAGCGATATAATCTTCGCTGAATCCGAATCCGCACAAATATTCTGTTACATCAAATTTTATGGAAAAATTAGAAGAAAACATATTTTTACATTCTTAGCTAATATATAAATCCATTATATTAGAGACAAAGATTCAAATACAAGATTGAATATTGTACTTTAAAATAAAAATATTGAATCTTTTACTTTTATCGTATCGACTCTAACGCGTTTTATAAGTAAGTATACATGCATAAAAAAGGATGATATTGCATTTAAGCTTACAGCTCTTCTTTTCCAGATAGCAAATGTATTTTCATGTTAATACAATTTATTTTTTAACATATTTTTTAAATTTCAAATTAAATAAAATTACTTCAAATTAATTAAAATTGTCTTAATCCTTCACGGTCCTTCTGGGTTAAAATGACTCGAGCATCATCTTTCACGTTAGATTTCAGAATCTTCCTGACATTGAAAAGACGCGTATCTACCATCGACTGAAAGTTTAAAACTTCAACTATCAATAAAAATGTTCAGCTTTAGTAAGCGTCTGTTAGTAAGCGTCTAGCAGCCATTCGCGCAAAAAGCGTTTTTCTCTTAGATTGAAGTATCAGCAAGTGTAACCAACACGTCGTTTTTGTTCAAAAAATTTGTGATTTATATTTTTGCATTAAATTGCAAAAATAAGCAAGATTGTGATTGTGTCCTTCAACAAGTAAGGCTAAAAAACGATGAGGAAAGAATGTCCATTGCCTATGACTGTGCCTATGATTTCACTTATATTTGTCTTCAATATTAATAATAATAATTTTTACATTAATATTAACTTAAATAAATAGTCTTTTACCGGAATTTTTTACATCTAAAAGACTATCATCTTCTATCTTCAAAATAAATACTTTTTACGTGTGTAACCGTACTATTTTTTTTTTTTAAATATATCACCTCAAGAGTATTAGGCTAAAACTGCATTCAAAAATATTATAATGTTGACGAATTCTCTAGAGTTATCTAAAGATAACGAATTCCACGCGGTCTGATCCACGCGATCCATGTCATTGTTTGAACGGTTTACAAGATCACTGATATTTGTGTTTATTTCTCGCACTTTAAAGTCAAAGTGATGCCAAATTATGATTGGTCCGCATAGAATCTTACGAGTTGTCGGCGAGATGGTTGGATGGAACAATGTTCCGAGCAGACAGATTCCGACAGGCGTGGAACGATCGCTGTGTATAGAGTATATGAGAAAAATTAAAAGCTTCACTAAAAATCCGTGTTTCTAGACTTGCATCCTTATAAGCTTAACAAATTTAAAAAGTTATGATTTTTTTAAGTAAAAAAAATATTCATTTTTCCGAAATTAACATGTTTATAATTTTTTTTTAAGAGTTAAAATTAAATTTTTCACTACAACATGATTGTTCCATTTTCTTAAAAAATAAAATTATATATTGTAATTTTTTGAAGAATGGAATCAATACTAGTGATTTAATAACACTTCAGAAACGGTTCGGCCATTTTAACCCAAAATAGTAATTATTATGTGGCTTTTTTGAAGTATCATATGACCATGAAGGGTTAAACAATGAAAAAAGAGAGCTTCGTATTTTAAAATTTATTTACTTATTCTATACATATATTCGAGCTTATTTAATATATTCTAATATTTATATGCTATTATGAAACGCTTATAAAAAAATTAAGGTATACTTCCGTCGGTTTTGGAGATACTTTATAAAGAATTTTATTTCGGGTTAAAATAAAAGTAATTCGCATGGACTTCTATGAAAAAGCTATTTTTTAAATAAAATAACAAAATGAATAGTTAATGTTCATATTAATGATGAAATCAATTTTAATGATCTTAATCCATTAAGGTCCCTGCCTACAGCCGTGATAGCGCGATTCATAGCATAAAAAAAAATTACCCGTATTTTTTCGTTTTGCAAAAATTGATTGTTTAAACGATAATTATTTAAACAAATTGTTAAAAACCCGTTTTTTAAAAACTAAAAGTGCCATTCTACGAATTCTCACTGAATTTGGAGTGCTTTTTTAGACTTGAATGAGTCTAAGAAAGCATCCTGAGTTCAGTGAGAGGCGAGGGAACTCATAAAGGCACCTCAAAATGAGAGGAAAGACGAATGATCAAAACCGGAAAATCAAAGAACAATATGCAATACCCAGAGCATGAGCGGAAACCGATGCGCATGCAAAGCGTTTATAACAATTTCTTTGTACAAACAAAGCACCACATCAAAAAAAATAGAATAAAAGTTTCTTGTTTTGGAACGTAGAATCGAATAGTACTTTTAATTTTTTTAAAATTGACATTTTTAAGCAATCAATTTTGCAAAACGAAAAAACATGGGCAATTTTTTTCGCTTATGTTATGAAGCATGCGATTAGTTTTCATATTTATGCAATACCCAAAGCATGGGCGGAAGCCGACTTTGCGAATGCAAATCGTTTATAACAATTTTTTGCATAAACAAAGCACCGGATCAAAAAAATACAAAAAATAAAAGTTTCTTGTTTTCCAATATAAAATCGAATGATACTTTTAATATAAAAAAAAATGGGCATTTTTAAATATTGGGAGTACAAATAAGTTTCCGCCGTTTTTTTATAAAAAATTAAGCATTTATTGTGAAAGAATGGTACATAATGTTTTATTCAAAGTAAAGCCATCGCTACTTTTTCCCATCCTTCTGATAGCATGTGGATACCGCGTCAGAAGAACGCTTCATCTTTTGAGGCTATCCAATCATCGATATAATTTTTGGTACCTTCATTTGATGTGAAGTGCTGCTCAGACAGGCCATACGTCATCGATCGGAACAAGTGGTAATCGGAAGGAGCAATGTCTGGAGAATACGGCGGGTGGGGTAGAACTTCTCATTTGAGTGTTTCTAAGTAGGTTTTGATCGGCGCAACATGTGATCGAGCATTATTATGCAGGAGAATAATTTTGTCATGCCTGGAGTAAGAGTGGGTGCGTTTTTCCTTGAGTGCTCGGCTCAATCTCATCAATTGTGTTCGGTAGAGAGCCTCAGTAATGGCTTCGTTCGATTTGAGCAACTCATAATACACGACACCAAGCTGATCCCACCAAATAAACAACATGAGTTTTTTTCCATGAATATTCGGCTTGGCTGTTAATGTTGAAGCATGGCCAGGTGATCCCCATGATTTCCTCTTGTTTGGGTTATGGTAGCGGATCCATTTTTCATCACCAGTGACTATACGATGCAAAAAACCCTTTCGTTTATGCCTGGCAAGCAGCATTTCACATGTGAAAAATCGACGTTGAACATTTCTCAGCTTCAGTTCATATGGAACTCAATTCCCTTGCTTTTGAATCATTCCCAATAATTTCAAACGATATGAAATTGTTTGTTGAGTCACTCCTAATGTAAGTGCAAGTTCTTTTTGCGTGTGGCACGAATCTTCATCCAATAATGCTTCTAATTCCGCGTCTTCGTATACTTTCGGCCTTCCGCGTCTTCGTACACTTTCGGCCTTCCGCTATGTTCTTTGTCTTCGACGTCAAATTCATCGTTCTTAAACTTTTGAAACCACTCACGAAAACTTCTCTCACTTAAGGCAGCATCATTATATGCTTCTACAAGCAATCTATGAGCCTCAGTTGCAGATTTCTTCAAATTAAAGAAGTAAATCAAAAGCAAATGACGCTTATTCGACTCAAAACTCGACATTTTCATACAAAAAAATATATGAAAAAAAAATATATGATGCTGATACAAAATCGCTAATATTCCAAGATTACGGTGTTGCCGGATGTCCAATCTTACTATATGTCATTTTACATCAAACAATTTTAACTATAGTTTATTAGTGGTGCCGTCTTTTGCAAACGGCGGAAACTTATTTGTATTGGACAGATAGGGAGACAATTAAAAACGCGAATCTCTGAACACCGAAATTATACGCTGGAACGTTCCCGTTTCCCGTTTTATTATAACCGAGCATAGATTAGAACTAGAACATGATTTTGATTGGAGTAAAATTGAAATCTTTGATGAAGACCTGTGTTATAATAAGCGATTAGTTTCGGAAATATTATATATTAAAAAACAAAAAAATAGCCTTAATCTTCAAACTGATATTGAGGGCTTACAATATTCCGATTGTAAACAAGGTCTGACTTTGTATTGCTAAGATCACATTCGATCGATTATTTTTTGTTTAGTCAGTGTGTGATCATCGTAATAGTTATACATCTTTAATTTTATTCCATGACCAACTTTATATCTTTTCATACAATTTATTTTTTATTCATTGGAGAATTCATTTTTATATGGAATATGACTTTGTTTTTATTTTTTGATTACGGCTGATTATTTATAATCAGAATGACTAATGTAATTTTGACAAGTATTGTATCAACGAAATATAATAACTCTTCTGAAAGATTGATGAGTGTTCTATCAAGGTGACATATTTACCTGCTTTATAACTTAATATAATTAATCAAATTGTTATAAAAAAATTCTTTACAATCGGTCTTCCAATCTTTTGGTGAGCAATTTCCTCTGTTCAACTTTCATCTGATCTCTCGACGTATGTATCGAATTCCATGACTATTAATATTGTTGTATTGTGGTAACATCATTGCGTTCTGAAGAGGGCGTACTCGAAAGGTCGAAATGTTATAATCGACTAGAATATAATGACGTCTATCTTTGTAATTTCTTTTGGTTTTTCAACATAAAATTTATATTTTAGATTTTTACATGCCCTATATTGTATTTATTATTTATTTATTTATATATACAGAGTGTCTCATTTTAAATGACCTCAAATTTCTCTTGAATAATGCATTTTAGAGAAAAATGTTTCAAACAAAAGTTTTGTGACTTTGAGGGAGATATAACATGATATCATTTGATGGCGTCAAAATCAAGGCAAGGTCACTTCGAATTTTATAAATGGATTCTTTCCATTTTTTATTATATATTTTTGTAACTTACCTTGAAAGCTTTTCAAAATAATAAAAAATCTATAATAAAATTTTTTTTCATTAAGTACTTTACGAGTTATAAGTCTTGAAAGTTATAGTACCGTTGGCATTAGCATTACCTAAGGTGTCCGACCGATGGTTAAAAGTTCTTGAATGTTGTTCAGAAACAAGACCTAGATAACATTTATCAAGATCAAGACCATTGGAAGTTGTACCTTTTATTTTCATTTTTATGTACGAATGAATTTTTAGTCCGAAACATTTTTCTCTAAAATGTACTGTTCAAGAGAAATTTGAAATCGTCATTTAAAATGGAACACCCTGTCTATATATAAAAATTGTGTTCAAATCATTTTTATTGAAAACACGTTTATATAGTTCATTTATTTTATTTATTAATATTTTTATTATTATAAACTAAAATTTTAAAAATAGCAAAAATTTTTTTATAAGTTCTTTAAATATTCAAAATAATTTATGCAAAGTTTCATTATCATTCACTAATTAGTTACAAAGATATAGAACAAACTTTTTTATCTCCACGAACCATTACAATCTATCATATTTAAGGACAGTAATTTTGTGATATCAATAATGGGACAAGCCCAATGACTCGGTCCATCATATCACCTTAATTAATCACATTATTAAATCTTGCGGTATTTTACGTTTTAATCTACGTGAGTACCATAAATTGATAGTTATGATCAGAGTTGTCACTAGGTTATTTGGATGATTCTGCAGTCTCAACCTGTGTTTCCCGATTACTTTCCTGATTTTCTCTTCAATAGTGGATATTTTAAGATCCCTATGCAATGATTCATTTGACATATACCACATGGTAGTAACTCTTAGGATCTTAGACTGGAATACAATATTATATCAATATTAGTTTTGGATGCAGTGCTTTATATCTGTATGCCAAATTGACTTGATTATGCAAAAATATCTTGTTATCCAGGAACATCTAAGACTTGTGACCAATCAGCCAATACATTTTGTTGAATATAAAATCTAATTGTTTTCGTTTGTTGAAAATATGTTTCCTTCAAGTCAAGCACTTGTCAAAATGTAGCCCCAAATACCTGATTTCATTTTGTTGTGGAAACAGAGTGCCATTTAAAGTGGTGGGCAGGTTTCAGTTCTTGTAAAAATAACATGTAGGTTTAATCTCATTAATATGTGCCATTTGCACAAGTTTTCTATCTGATTTAAGTTTTCTTGGTGGTCAAGTTTGGGTCATCAGGATTGCGGCATCGTCAGTGTGAACGTACCTGTCATCATCCTTTCAGATTGGAAAGTCGGTCGTTTAGAGAAAAGATACAATATACAAAGAAACAATATTAGATCCAACACTGTGGAACAATAGTCATTGGAAAAATCCGGGCTTTATTGATGATATTATTTACCATTATTTTATTTATTATTTTTATCATTATTTCACTTATTATTATTTTTAGCCACAATTGAGGTCGCGAAACAAAATGGCAACCTTATTTTATATGTTATAAAGTTCATCTAGATATTTTTTTCAAGTCTGTAGGATCATATGGGACCAAGATTGTTTATATTGCCTAATATCCGAAATAATAGAATTAACCAAGTTTGAACAACCAAATTATATCTCGAAAATTGTTAATTTTAAGAGATTGCGTCCATTGACATTTTTAATCAGGAATTACCTAGGAAATTTTCCTAAAATATGAGAAGAACCAAGATCCATAAAAAACGTGAAGGATCCTTTATTGATGGTCAAATCCGCTTTATGTAACTCACTGAACTTAACTTCCGCATTGTTGGTTTCATCAGTCTGACTCAAATCTAATCCAGGTGATTTTGGTTGAACACTATCGATAAAATGCTGAGCAAATGTTTCGGTTTTTTCTTTGTTATTTCTAGCCCGAATTAATTACTCTCCGAATTTAGTAGGGAAGGATTCAACATCTTAGGTTGAGCTTTTTAGTAGTCCTCCATAATGAGTAATCCGTTGTACTAGTAGCGTCTAAATTTTTTAAGTAACTTCGAATTCTATCGTTTACTTCTTTATTTATTACAGATTTTAGTACTTTTGTGGCATAATCAAATATTTTCTTTATTAAAGGACATCTTGTAAATTGTCAAAATTTCCTTAGGCTCCTTTTCTCTTTAATTTTTTGTTTAAAATGTAGGTAACAATCCAAGGTTCTCGTAATCCGAATTAATAGTTGTAGAAACCCATGCTGCATCATTGAAATACTCTATAACTAGTTTCTTCCTTATTTTTTAAAGAAATTATCAAGTTTAACAACAACAACTAATTTATATAAATAAATAACAAATTTATATAAATAACGGACAAATGAGAACATAAAAAACGCAGTTCTAATTGCGAGATGAAAATCTTGTATTCAGATATCTTACATATGTGTATAGTGTACAATCCTCGAACATTGTAGCTAAATTCTAGCCATCTTCAACGAAGTAAATTAGATTTCATAAGGTGTCACTTAAATAAATTGACAAACATACAATCTTGAAGTGTAGAAAGAATGTTATCAAAATTCCCAAGTTTAGAAACAGTGTGATCAAACAGCTGTTAAGCTAAGTGAAAGCCACTATACTTAACTGCAATCGGAATTATATCGCAAATTGTTGGCGACAAGAGCTGAAATTGTATTTAAGAAAACATGTCTGTATCATATGAAATATATCTATGTTACAATGAAAAGAAGAATGTCAATAAGACCGTTTTTTGGATCATGTCAGAGTCACTTCAAACTGCCATTTTATTCCTCTCGATGAAACTCACAACACACTAGAACCATTTGTTGTCCAAGCAATTAAATGATAAGAACAGAATAAGACACTCTTACATCGCAAATTTACATGGGATATCACGCACAGTTGCAGTGTCTGCTTTATTTCATCCTTATCAATGAGTCTCTCACTTTCTCAAAAACTACTCGTATATATAATTCATAAAATATGTCAAAGCGGTTATTTTATCCCTTTGCCACATTAAAAGCAAAATCAAGCTTCGTATTAATCAGTACATTTTATTTGACCAAGTATGTAAGCAATAATGTTGCTTATAAAAATTGAATGATGAAACTATAGCTTAAATTTGATTTAGAGAATTCAAGACATTTAGAAAATGTGATAAATATTATGGAGAAACTTCTTACATTCTGTGTGCTTGTGAAACTTAAAAAATCGGCAGGTTTTTAAATCGATTCCATCTTATCTAATCAGAAACATCTTTGTCTTTCTCTGGTACAACTCAAATCGATGATATAACTGTTATAGTTCTTGAAAATAATACTGAATTCTTATAATACTAGCTTTATGCTATTTTTCATGCTTGGAGCAGAATTGCCAGATTCCGATTTGGAGTTCAATTAAGAAATCCAAAGTTCTTTGTATTAAACGTTTCTTGCCTTTAATTGTTTATTTAGCAGTTTGCATAGCAATTATTCTAATAGTTTTGAATAGTGTTATGTGCTCGGCACATAACAATAGCGGAAAAACTCTTTTATTTTATTCAAATCAAAATATTCTGATATTTAATTTTCTAATTAGTTTTCCTATTCTATGATGTTTATCACTTTCTTATTTGATTAGCATTCTCAACGTATTATAGATTTTAGTATTATGCTATTTGTGTTTCCTTTGTTTAGTTAGCGATTGTTTTTTCTTTTCAATTATTTTCTTTCACAATAGTGAAAAATCCGGCTTGAGGGCAAATATATTCTTGTTTATTTAAGAGTTAAGTGTGGACAAAGATTGTTTGGATATAATTAATTAATCCACAGTTTCATTCGATCAGAAGAGAGAATTGAGTTAGGATCTAGAGGATTTAGAAATGATACTGGAACCAGGTATATATATATATATTGAACTACATAACAGAGTCCTTATCTAAAACTTTAGTAATCTTAAATGGGTCTTAGAAATCTGGTTTCAACTTCCTACAATCACCAGTTTTAATAGCTGCATCTCTCATTATAACTAAATCTCCCGGTTTATAAAGATTTACGATAATGATGTTTATTATAATATAATAATTTATTGTAAAATTTAATTTTCTGCAACATTCAGAGCTAATTCTCTGCTTTTTTCTCTTTCTGAAGAAAAATCTTTTTTCATATCCACAATTTCATTTAAAAATTTGATCAGTTCAGCTGAACTGATCAAAATGATTTGAATGATTACGCTGATCGTATCCGAGTAATAATTTAGAAGCCTTAAGCGCTGAATGTTACGTATCATTAAATATGTATTGCAGTTTCAAGACATAATTCTCAATCATGCTGATCATCAACAAATTTCTTTAAAGATGTCTTAAGAAAACGATTTACTCTTTCGGCCAAACCATTGGCCCAAGGAGCAGCTACGGCGATAAACCTATGTTTAATATTCTTAGAGTTCAGGAAGTCAGAGAATTCACAAGAAGTAAAAGCAATACCTCTATACGATACGATTTTATCTGGGTTTCCAAGAATAAGAAATAAAACGGTGAGATGCTTAATGACTTCTTTATAAGCTGTTAATTTAGAAAAAAAAAATCAAATATATCACGTAAATCATCGATAATAACCAAAATGCTTAGAATCCTTACTAGACACAAAAGATCGAAATGATTCATATGTAAGATCTGGAAAGGCTTAGTGGGAATATCGGAAATTTGCATTTCGCCTTAGATTTACTAGATTTAAAACTTGTGTTAGAAGTCAAATATGTCACGCAATTATTAATGTGATCATAAATACCTTTACGGAAGAATGGAAACCAATAATGTTTACTGAATCCCTTACTTTTTCTAAACCACAATGAACTAGATCGTCATCATATGCTCTAATTACATTTTCAGTTATACATTCAGGAACAACAAAACGCGAAATATCAGCACGATATTTATGATGTATCACATAGCATATTTACAATATACCAGACTACAAATCAATTCGAATTTCCGGTGATCTAAAAATTCTAGTTATTCAGCAATTTCCTTGATCTTCGGATCTAATATTTGTTTTAATTCTCTCTCAAGAGGCAATAACTAGAAACTTTCGACTAGAAACCTCGGGAATACTGCTGAGAACATCAACGTGTGCCATCTTATAAGCCAGATCGGATTACATAGATAATAAATTCTTTAAGATCAGACCGTACGACACTATGTTCCAACGCACTGAATTGGAGCGGCGAGCACGACAGCAGATGTTTTGTGCATCGCCATGTTTTGTGCGCTAGTGCCATACGATATCTTAAAAAAAATGTTTAAAGTATACAATCCATTCGAGTTCCAGTTTTGAAATTTTGAGTTGTGAAATTTTCAGGATTATTTCAGAATTGAAGAGCGAATATAATGAATTTTTATCAGAAAGTTGGTGAGTTGATGACAAAAAATGCATTTAAAAATTATAAACAATAAAAAAAATATTTATTCAAAACAAATGTATATTTAAAAACCAAAAAATAGAACAATCTTTAAAACTGATTTCTTGCATTTTTTTCGTCCGACTTACCGTTTTGGCGGTACAATCATTTCAATATACACATGAGTCACGTTTTTTGTCAATTCTTGAAACTTAAAGATAAGCACTTAAGAATAATTTCGTGAAAATATTTAAAAAATTTTTTTCACCAAACGTGTTTCATTTTTTTATATGTAGAAGGTATGTAAAAATTTTCAAAAAAATTTTAAATGTTGATTTTTTTTAGTGCCCGATTTGACGTGGAATGATTATGATATACATTATTATAGTATAATAATACATATACAATATATATAATATTAAATTACTATCATATTATATTGCTATACTATTATTATGTATATATTATATTATTTTATAACATTTTTAATTGTTAGTTAAAAGTATTTTTAATATAACAACGTAACATAACATTAAATTTTGAAAATTGACTTCCAAATTTAAAAACTCATAATTAATTAAGATAAAATAAACTAATTATAATATAAAATAAACAACTTTCAAAGTTTCAAATTATTTGATTTTTTCTTCGCTATAATATAATATTTGTTCCGAATTACATATGAAGCACATAAACCGCATGACATTTGACACATCAACTACTTCAAGTCAAAAGAGAAGCATCGATGCGCTGGGAGTGCTAAGAATTCAATACAGTTAATATAATTTGGGGAATTCGTATTCTTGAAGCACTTTCAAAGCGTACAATCAGGATTGTTCATATTCACATTATCAATTAAAATTTTTTAAATTAATAATTAACGAAGACAAAAATAATTAAAAATCATTCAATTGATAATTAAAATGAGCGAATTCAATCAAACATCATTCAATTGATGATTGATTTAAGCAAATTTAATTAAAACAATTGACGATCAATTCAAGCTGAGTTGATTAAAAGATGTTTAATTGACAATTGAAATGCGCGAATTCAATTGAATATATATAATTCATAATTCAATTGACGATTGATTTAAGCAAATTTAATTGAAAAGATGTTTATGGTAATTGACAATTAAAGTAAGCGATTTCAGTTGATGATAATCCAATTAACATCGATTCAAATAAAATTAATCAAAGATTGTCTTATTAATGCTTGATTTAAAAATTTCAATTTTGGCATTCTTCAAAAAATCATTCTTTCCATTTTTGAGTACTCTAAGTCTTTAAGATTTAGAGCACTCAAAAATGGAAAACGTAATCTATATGAAAATACCATGTATGCGTATGCGTGCGTGCGTGTATGCGCGCGTCATGTGCATCGTGTGTGCGTGTACGTGCGCACGCGCGCGCGCGTGTGTGTGTGTGATTAATCAGAGTTAACTATTCTTTTTACACTGGATAGTGATTTGTCAATTTTGTAAGACTTAAGCTTAAATAATTGGGTTATTGTAAAAAAGTTCATTAGATTTGCTCGCAACGAAGTTATGATGAGTTTTTCTTTATTTACATTGTTTTGTTAACTAGAAAGAGTTTTTTCCAAACTCCTTATCATAGGAACTCTAGTCAATTGAATGGTATTCAATTGAATTCGTCCATTTCAATTTTCATTTAAACGTCTTTTAATTAACTCCGCTTAAGGAAATGCTGACTTAATTCAATAGTTCTTCAATCATTATCGAAAAGTTTTAATTAAATTTGTTTAAATCATTAGAATGATGTCTAATTAAATTCGATCATTTCAATTATCAATTAAACGTATAATTTAATTTAAAAAATAATTAATTACTTGCACTCCCAGTAGTATAGTATAACGGGTTCTGGATAATCTGTAGGCGAGAGGGGCGCAAGAGGTACTTGTAGGCACGAGTTGAGGGGGAACGCGGGGAGAGGGGAGATATTCGTAGGCACGGGGAAGGAAGGAGAAGGCGCATGAAGGCGCATAAAGGACACCGACGTTATCGGTGTTTACATAAACGCCAGTACCACAATGATACGCCATAGTGATGTCACATATCATTGAGACCCTGCCGCGGGCCGCTGCCATCGCAACCGCCGCCGCGAACCCGCGCCCATCCCAAAATGCGTTGCGGGCCGCCGCCGTCGCCATATGCGCTATTTCATATACTTACCATCTTTCTCTCGATGCGTTGCCGTCTTCTCCTATTTCCATTTTTCTTTTCGCATCCAAAACCATTTGACATATTTTAATGATATCATCAATGTAATTTTGATACAATTACGACGTTGCTAAATAATATATATATATATATATATATATATATATATATATATATATATATATATATATATATATATAAAATATAAATATCAAAAAACATTACCATTTTTTAAAAATATAATTATATATATA
>Ga0157363_1002514_pt1 | contig 16207 bp, 5 predicted proteins | sample AttsexASBM1_FD_111477 | JGI IMG/M metagenome (GOLD analysis project Ga0157363, IMG submission 111477) | Fungus gardens microbial communities from leaf cutter ant in Ribeirão Preto, State of São Paulo, Brazil - Atta sexdens ASBM1 | ecosystem: Host-associated > Fungi > Mycelium > Unclassified ...
CACCAAAATAATTATGTAAGACACTCAAACTGATTACTAATACATCAAATTGCTTTTTGCAGCATTGCTAATCATTCTTGAGTTTCTAATTATTTTAATGATTCCACAAAATTATTTTCAGATCTATATCTACCTAAATTTTTAGATACTTGAGCAAAATCTTTTCGTGAAGGTTTAATTTTGTTGTTCTTTCAATAAAAAAAAATTATGTTTTTATGACATAACGGCCTAAAATACATTTGTAACGATTGAAATTTTGTATAAAATTCGTTTTGATAGAGCAAGGATCAACTGCGGTTTAATAATCATGCAGCACCTCCTAATTGCATATCCCCTCGATGATTGCATCGGCAATCAGCCGCGCCACTAATTGATTCATTCCTAATGAACCCGCCATATTGGACACTTTGCCTCTATATACCATGCAGTTACAAGCATAAACTCATAAATTCAGCGCAAAGATCATTGATAATAATAATATGTTAATTGAATTTACACTCGTAATTTTATAACTGGCAAATATGCTAGAAAATGTTTAGATGTATATACATACAAACTGCATTAAAATGATATATTGAATTCTAGACAACCATCTTACAATATGTATATTTATTTAATGTTAGATTAATTCAGTATTGCAAAGCAAAAATATTTTCCAGGTATAGGAAATAAATTCTCTAACCACAGAGAGTTAAATTATATGCATTATTGTGTCTGTATAATAGAATTATCATTATTTCTTTAACCCAATAAATATCTGTAATGTGTTGCATTGGTAAATGGTAATTCACGCTCGCGAGATTATAACGATATGAATTGTAAACATGATAGCTATATTTTCATTGTATTCTAGTTAAATATAATTCAATCTGTTAATAATTAATTGCTAATAAAGAAATGACAAGAAAGATAAAAATAAATAAAAAGATTTAAATGGCAGGGTTAATTGCTTAAAAATAGATAATATGTGAATTGCATTTCAGAACTGCGCTCGTTCTATACATGCGATAGAAGCGTATGCGTGGTTTTAGGAAGGATCATGAATTGGGTGTCGATTTAAATCGCCTGGGCACATGCGGACTACCCGAGTTTCGTGAAGTCGATGACTCCGACATACATGACCGAATATAGAATAGCGATGTTCCCGTTTCTCCCGCATACCTCACTTCGCAGTTTCTCCTTTTCCAACTTCAGGATACTGTCTTACGAAATGCATGACGTTGACCCGCTTTAATGATACGATCACCTACTTGCGTTACTTTTCCGTCTTCATTTAAAACGTGCTCATTAAACGATAATTTTGTATTGATACGGTGATCCTGATTAAAAAAAAAATTATGGTATTCATTCATTAAAGACACAATTGAATTTGAAAAATTGTGAGAAACTAATAAAGAGAAACTAATAAATTTTGCTTGGACTGCGGACTTGGATTATTTTTGGATCTTGTTGTATCTTGTGACACATTTACTTCATTTTCGAAATTTGTATCGAGCTTGAAATCAATGTACCATAGTCTCCAAATTAGGAAACGTAGAATCGTGTTCCGGAGCCGCCCATGATGTTTTCATGTCCATGGAGACTCCGCGAGTACTCAGCTGTTGCGACCGGATATGCATTTCTCTTTGGGTTCTCAGTTCTTCCGAATGTCGTCAGTCTTGTGTTTGTTTTGAGAGTTTCCCACGCAAACTCTTTCACATTGAAAACTCAGGCACGATTTCATCCAATTACAAATCATTTATCTTAATTTTTTCAAGCAGTTCATAGATTCACAGTTCTATAGAGTTTGTTGGTTTGCAATTCACATTTTTAATTTACTTTTGATTAAGCTTTTTTGTCTTCTAAACTTTTTACAAAAATTTAGAAATAAAAACTATGGTTCGTGCATGCACGACATGTGCCATTTTAGGTCTAATATAAAATTTAAAAAAAAAAAAAAGAAAATATATGAAAAGAAACTTTTTGTTAAAGTAGTCATACAGCCTACTTGTACTGACGATAAATAGAAGTTGCAATATGAGGCGATATGTTAAGTTCATAATTTCTTCTTCGCCAACTTTATGAAAGAGAGAACTTACGTGTTTGAAGTAACTTTCAACGTTAAGGTTGCTTATCGATATCTTAAAAATTCGCGTGCGATGGAAATACCTTTCCGATGTTATCTTCAAATGTCTTTATAAAAAAAAAAAAATAAATTTCTCTTATCGTAACATGTTAACATCTTCTGCACTTAATAGATATATTTTAAATTATTTTATTCATACTATTGTAGCAGATGCACATCTGCGCTGTCACGCAATGTATCTACTCCGTGAGTTAAATCCAAATTTAACTTTTTGAACGTGACGACGTGAACCTGTGATTTATTATCGTAGAAATTTGATAATCTCTGATCTCATTTAAATTTGCTTTAATTATAGAATAGATTAAGTAGAGTAATCTTATATTATAAGATATTAAGAATGATCTTCTTAAATGGATAAAATTTTGCAATAAAAAATGACAAATACAATTTTATTTTATTGAATTCATAATGTCAAATTATACTCATATGGATTTATTTTTAATACTTTCTGTAAGTCGCTCACTGCTCCTACTGAATATATCATTATATTAATTAAATTGTTTAACAATGGAATTAAACAATTTAAGTAAAAAATCTATTATCTTCTTAAATTTGATTTATCATTTATTAATATATATGTTAATATAGATGTTTTTACCTACAAATTAACCACAGAAATAGATTGATTTACATTTTGACACACATCGAAATTAAAATTAATAAAATGTTATTTAACTCAAGCGATTGGATTACCATTACTTTTAAACAGTATAGACTATATACTTCAGAAAATATAACGTCAATTTTATATTTCAGAATTAAACATTTTCATTTTTGATTAAAATGTTCAAGCGTTTTTGTAGCATTATCATACTGTGATAGTTTATAATTTCCGGGATTTACTGCAATTTGTACTTGTTAGTGAATCTACCGAGAGCAATACTTCATTAAATCGATACGGTCGCGATAACGAGTAGGTACACAGAAACAACGTACAAAGTGATTCGATTTCATATTTTAGCGTAAGTGGTATTTTCGCGAAAGATAATGTCGTAGCCCGATACGCGTTCCTCATGTAAAATCGCAATCTAACACTCATGTAAATTTGCACGTATGCAAAACATGACAGCACACGCGTTCAATGTCAACACCAACCGGTGAAACGCATGTATGATACCACGCGCGAACGCAGTCGAACGTTTTCATAAACGATCATGTGGTTAATCGCGAAATGATTAATTTCGCGAAAGTTACGGAATACGGATTAGTCGGGGATGGATAGTTCAATAATCAGTACAAACGCGCACATTGCAACGCCGATAGGACTGCAGCACTGTGAATGTTACCATCACAACTGTGCAAACTACAATGTGCTGACATTGTGAAGCATAGGGCGCATGTCCGTCTAATCTAAGCTATCCACCCTTACGACAGTGGATGATAGCCACTATTGTTGGGCGAACGATCGAAAAGGCACCTATGTACACATGCCGAGCCCCAAGTGTCGATTTACATCGATTCGTTTTAATAGTTTAACATTTTTTTCCGCTCCTACCTTTGCGGTAGGTGACGTAATCGAGAAAAGAGCGGCTAGACGTACAAAATCTCCAATATACAAGCGCGCGGATTTATGTACAGGATTTATGTACAGGATACAAGTTGCGTAAAACGTGACATATTGCATACTCTAGTGCGATACTAAAACGCTTTTAAGAAAAGCTTAAATGATATTTTAATAATACATTTACGATAGCGATTTCTCCAAATAACGCGACGTGACGTCGACAGATTTTTAAACGAGAAATTAGATATAATAAATATATCTAATTTAAAACATATTGTCACATCTTTACAATTTTGTTTTAACATGCAATGTTTACAAATTTCTTGTTTAAATTATTTCAACATTTAATACCAAATTAAAGCAACTCTATCTTTCTCTCTTTTCTTTAAAAAAAAATACATTAAGATATAATTATATAGATATATAAAATATTTTTTTTTAAATATATATATATATATATTTTTTTTTTAATAATATATTTAATTAAAAATATATATTTTTAATATTATTACACTAAGAAAAATGTTTTGTTATAAATCAAAATTTTGTTGTAACAATAAATATTTAAATATAAAGATGAATTGAACGAGAATGTTATACTAATAAAATTGTTTAGTTGACGTAAATGAATACTTTTCAGCTGGAAAATATTAAGCAAAACAAAAATTTTTTGTTATAAAAACAAAGTGTTTGATTGCTGTTAAAAATGTTAATTTTATTTAAAGCACTAAATTTTTTTTCTTAGTAATAATAAAGTTAGTTCGTCACGGAATATTACAGTCTTTACAGTAAATTTATTCGCGTGATGTAAATCGTGTTCTCAAAGAACTCAAGTCAGTCTATCGATGTTACTTGGAAATTTCACAGAAGTACAAAGTTCAAGGTTGAAAAAAGTAATGGAAGTGATCCTAGAAATTGATATAAACGAGTCGTGTGTTTGGCAGTTGATTTATCAAGATTTATTACTTCCTTGTCACTTTCATAGACCTGGCTCGCCAAAAACGTGAAAAATTGATCGTTCGGACAAGTTAATGTCAATTTGCATCAATAAAGTAAACATTATCGCAGCTGCATCGAGTGATGAGTAATTTTATTTGCCAATAGAAGTCGACAATTTACTATAAAAACTAATTGTATTGGACGTTTTAAAATTTCAATCGTAGGCGTTCTACTTGTTTCTACTTGTCGCGCGGGATAGAAATTAAGATTACATTCTATGCCGTGGGAAGTTGTCTACAGCTGCTGAATATTTTTGTAAACCATGTCCTATTTCAAATTTAATAGCGCTGCTCCGTGCACTTGGTCAGGAATAGAATTCTAGGAAAAATCGTTGTAATGCTTCTTGAGAAGCACCCCATTCGCGTGCCGCCTATCAAGTTCGTAACGAATTGCTGCGTCATATTACTGCAAATAAAAAAAGGGAAGGAAAAAAGATTCACCTAGCTAGAGTCACTTTGATTTCACCACTGAGTTCTGCCTTTCGCGTAGAATTACGTTTTCGCTGAGAAACGGCGCAAGTTGCCGTGAAAATTGGCTTCGCAAAAGAAAACACGTTTCCCTCTTAAAAGTATCAATATAACGCGTAATTTGCGAAAGAATATAAAATGTGAAACATAACTCTTTTGAGAGGAGATAAATGGTGAATCACTGCTCTACAATGTTGGTTGCAAACAAATTTATAATCATTTTGTTGCAAGTGAAAAAAATGTTTATTTCGTTTTTGTAATAAAATTGTTAATTTTCTTATTATTTTATTCGATAAAATCTTTTTAAGTGCTTGATATTGCTACAATGAATACAATAAGTATTTACACAGGAAAGATATCTTAAAAGAAAAACCTTTTAAAAAGTACATATTAATTCGCAATTTGTTAACAAAGAATAAAAGATTGTATATTTTTTAAAATTATTTCACCTGAAAAGATATGTAATGATTAAAATATATTATTTCAAAAATAAACGAAAATAAAAAATTCTATTATTTAGATACACGAAAAATATTCAAACATACTCATCATATAAAATTTTTAATTAATGTTTATTTTCTACAAATAAGGTTTTTTTTAACTAAAATTTTTCCTGTGCGAATTTTTGCACTGCACTTATATGCACTTGCATTTATATTAATACATATTTTTTTCATTGTATAATTTATTTAAAGAATCTAAATTGCTGAGAGAGAGAGAGAGAGAGAGAGAGAGAGAGAGAGAGAGAGAGGGTCAAAGTACATTACCCTTTTATGATTAGTTTAAATAGTTATAAACGGAATCGCATTGTGCAAAATTCTGTAGATTGGATTTCAATTAATTCTCGATAATCAAATTTTTTTTCGCTTCCAAGTCTCTTTTCCCTACTTCATAAATATAACGTCAACGCGCGACAGAATACGGTCGAGTAATTTCCATATATCCGATTGTTGTTTGACGTGCAGGGCTACATAATCGTTATTTAGAGAATTATCTATTTGTACGTTTATATCTCGGATGACTCTCTCTTCCCCCTCCCTTTATCTCTTTCGAAATATTGATCCCGCGAGACATCCGCTGCCGAACATCACGTTTGAAAACGAGGTTACGACAAATATAAAATTTATTGCTCGCCAGAGGAAGCAGGACAAGGAGGGAAACCGTGGAAATGTTGGGTGCAGGTACTACACTCGCGATTATGGTGCTCGGCAGACCAAGACCTAATCATTTCGCGCGACCGACGATGCTCCCAAGAAACCTTGAACTTTGTATTTCGTCGAAGACAAATCGAATTTTCGCGTGCGACCATGCAAACCTTTTTATGTACCTCATGCTGTATCGGCGTGACATTTCTACGAAAGGATATTCAATGTTGGTATAAGTTTAGAATTAATTTCTCATTATAAACATGAAAAGTGGACTCCAATCGTTGCGATTTCGTCGAAAGATATTTTTGCGGGCTTGTAATTCATAAAATCTAGTTTCTACGTTTATGTTGCATTGGTTTCGATCTCTGTTTAAAAAATGCATTATTCGCAGTAATGCTGCGAAAATTAAAGATGTATCAGGTGTATAATAATCTCTGCAACAAGTGACTGAAATTAAAAATTTATATTTTCCATACAAAAATGAATGTTATTAACTCATGAAAGTTTAATAGGGTTAATATTTATATACTTAACAATATAATTTTATATTTTAAATACAAATTTTTTATCTTATAAAAATATATCTACTTTTTATTGAAAAGATTTTTGATCCAGATTCGCTATTTTTAGCTAAATCGCTATTTTTGTATTTATTATTTTTAAGTGTAATAATATAGAAAAATTTGTTACTCTCTCAAATTTTTTTCAATTTGTTAAAAGATACGAGTAATACACCCTTAAATAAACGAGATTGAACGGCGAGAAAAGAAAGAGGAGAAGCAATTCGGAGTTTGCGGCGGACGCATCTCGTTGTCTTGCATCGTGCACGTGTCCCGATAACGAAACTTGGCCATAATTACTTTGCTTAACTGGACATGCACCTTACGAAATTACAATTACAAATCGGTGGCGAGCGAAGCTGCATCACACCTCCTCATCAATTATTTATGAGCTAACTCGTTGCCCTTCTCGCCGGTCCTCCTTGCTCTGAATCCACGTTTCAGATTTACCCGAGCGAGCGTACTTTTCCGTGCAACACGCACCAGTTTTCCTGCGTGTCGATGCTGAGCTACGTGTTCATGAAATGTATATCACATGCGACAGTAGAATTATGCGTTTGAAGATTTCAATCAGATTTTTTTCTATGTTTACCTCTCTTATGTTAGCTACAACGAATATATATTTTTCATAATTTTTTAACAAGTAGAAATTTGTAATGTAAAAGGTTACGGTCCGATAAAAATTCTAAAACACGTTACAGATTACACATTATCTTTCTACAATGTTTAAAAATGGTCTAGCACCTCAATTATTTCATGGTTTATAATTAACCGGAAGAAATAATTTTCTAGAAACTACAATTTTCGATGATAGTCGCTTTGAAATGTTTAGTTTAAAATTAGAAGTTCTCAGATTTTTTTTGCAATTTAATAATTCTAATAAATTCCGATTTGATAATTTTTTACAACCTAATAAATAAATAATAAATTTTATTAAATTCCTTAGTCTATTATGATTACAAATAATACTGGCGATCATAAAAGATTTTGGAAATATATTAGCGAGCGAATAACATAATTGTATATAATCACGATCGAGTTGCATACTTCAAGCGATAATGACGTAATGCATTCATTCGGTATCTTTTTTTTTTCGACTCACACCTTCGATGCAGGAAGGTCAAGCGTGGGCACTGCGAAAAAAATATGTGCGTCGTTCACTCGGCTATTCGATCATTTTTGCGCGTTAATATTAAGAATTGCCCAAGATGAACGCACATTGCTTATAATGCATTCCGCATTAACTCTGCTAGCATTAATGTTTTTTAATTTTCCTTGGAAATTGCGTGTTTATTTATTACCTCTTATACTTTATCAAAACGTGGAAATTTTCATAAAGTACACAACGATTTCAATTGCGCAAAATTATTTTGAATCTTATCTTAGATTAATTATTATATCTATTATCATTATATTAGTGCATTTTATTAGTTGCAATTTAATGAATTGGTTTAACCATTAAAAAAAGTCTTTTTTGTTGACATGAGATCATTGATTCTCATAGTATCTCTTTATCTCAGCATGATATAAATTTTTGATGTACTGCAATAACAGTATTTTTATGTTAATTTTAATGATCTGTAAATTAATCCAAATTAGTGATCGAGATAATATTCGTAAATTTGTATCAGTAAAATATATCACACGATAATGCTATACAATTTAATTCTTCAATTTGATTCTCTAGCAGATTACATTTCAATTATTATCTTAAATTTAATTAATAACCTCTTTAGCCGAAAGATAATTACTCATGATTTTTTGATAGTTAAGCAAGCATTAAGAAGATTTAATGTGAAAGATTGATCTTCTTCTTATACGCCATATAAAATGGAATATACAAAAACTATTTATTGTATTAGCATAAAAATCGCCGAAATAGAAAAGCTAAACTTGGCTTACTAAACTTAAATTAACTTTATTTATATAAAGATTTCCGCTTGATTTTTCATCTTCAAGTCATACAAAAAAAAAACGATAAATGTGAGAAAGAAGAATTATTGAGAATTGAAGCAGACTGATGCTTCGAAAATTATATTTTCTATAAAAGATTTTTTAGAAGACTTGAATTATGAACACATATAAGTGTTTGTAGCCATGTTTAGATAATTTAAAATCCATGTTGTAGTGTTACAAAATTTACGAGAAAATGTATAGCTTATGGCATATCATGTAATAATTATGTACATTATTGAATAATTAGTCCGCTTTAGGTAATAATTCACATCATTGAATGACATCAGGTCCAATTTATAGACTATCTACAATCAATAGAATCTATAGGAGAATGCTATACATAGATTATAAATGTCATTCATTGCAAAAACATTTGCAAAATTAGAACATGAAGACAGAATATCCATTTTTATAAACAGCGATGAAGCTTTTTTTTAGATGTAGTTTCAAGATAATACGTTTAAGAAGTCTGTCGTATGACGCATCTCAATGTAAAGGAAATGATGTCACAGTATTATGGTTACAAGTCTCTCAATGGTCGGTCATGGTTGACAAACCAAGCGTCCACTTTTTTTTACTCCCTTCAAGTCTCGCTATTCTTTTCTCGCTTAACGTAGGCCCATCTTTTGCCGGAGATTGCCCTTAGAGGTGTGTCGTGTAAGAGATTAAATCAGGTATTAAAGTTCGTATATAGAGGGTTTTCCAATATGTGGTTACGATTTCGAAAGTAAACTCAGAAATAAAATAAAAAGAAAGATAACATGAATATCTATTCTATTAAATTTCACTTCGCAAGTTATAAGTCACTTTCATCACATTCACTTTTATCACATTAATTATTCATTCATTTTATATAAAATAATCAAAGCAGATAATGTGATTTCCTAAATGGAGCATTATTATTGAAATCTTCAAAAAATTATTTAATAAAATTATTCAAGCAAACATAAATTATATTGAAATATGAAAAAATGACTGTGATTCAGCAACGAATTTATTTTGAACTTCTTATGTAATTCTTGTGCGAGCACTGAATTTATTGATTTTTTAATATTCATATACTGAGAAACATAATGTAGAAAAGTAGGCGGAAGAAAGGTCTGCGCTTGATATTCGTCTAAATATTAGCTGTCCATCGGATTTGGATATATCGATACGTGGGTCGATTGTTGTGCGCGCGTTGCCTGAACAAGATGCCATATATGCGTTCGCTCGGTACAGAAACGATACGTGGGCCAAAAGAACACGAGTCAAAGCTGCCTTAACCAGTTTACTTTAACTAGAATATACTTCAATATTACAAGTAATATATATATATATAGATATAGAGAGAGAGAGAGAGAGAGAGAGAAAAGGGAGAGGAAGAGAGAGAGAGAGAGAGAGAGAGAGAGAGAGAGAAAGTAGAACTGTAGTGACATAAGAGTCGATGTACAGTTTATTGCGTTTTCATAAAAAATTGTAATAAAAAATGCCTTTTTCTATAAAACCTTTTAGTATAAAATCTTCGCAGATGCGCGCGATTTATTTTACGGACATTATGATTAATATCTGATGTAATGAAGCGTCATAGTCATGAATAAATTTTTTCAGAGAATAAGCTTCCATAACCATATTAGTGAAAGAAATTAATAATAATTCATTTAATAGTAATTATTATATTATATCCTTATTATAAATTATAATTATTAACCAGTATTAGACATTAACAAATGCATATTATTTATTTAATCGGTAATGCAATTTATTTAATCGGTCTTCATTTGAAATTAATAGATCCTTTAAATTTTGTTATATTTAAAAATATTTAATAACAATTAAAATTATTATTAAAAAATTTACAAAGAAATAAAATTCAAATCCACTGTTTTATATAGATTATGTTTTATATATTCCACTAATTTATATCTAATTTAGATTTTATTATTAATTATACAATTATATGACAATTATATACAAGTGATTTTTAAATAATGCCTGCTGAAGAACGTTCGTTCTTAAGTAAACCTATTAATTTGTCTGTCGATGTAAACTTATCTTTTTTAATACTGCCATTTTTAAAAGAGATAAAATTGATTATTTTACCTGCAGCATCTCGAGACGCGACGATGCCTGCGGTGCTGCCATATTTCAGCTGTCTATTGCTTGCGGTTCTCGTTCTGTAAAAATAATGAAAGTTTCGTTATTTCTAAAACAATGAATGGATATAAATCAACAATAAATCTTAGCACATAAATATACATAATATTCCAATATAACGATCTAAATTCTCTTGTTTAAATTTTAACAAAAAAATGATTTATTAAATTTTCTTGAGGAAACGATATCGATATCAAGTTTAATAAATCTTTATTTATACATCCTCATTATATAATATTACAAAATGATTACTATTTATATATAATTCATTTAACTTTGTCAATATCTAACAACGTTAATGTGGTTTAAAAGATGGTATTTTCATTTATTGTTATACAAAATATAACTTTTATATTTAAATATAATTATTTAGATACAAGCAAAAAGAAGAACAATGTAAATGTAATTAAAAATATAAAAAATATAAAAAAATATAATTAGTTTGGAATTAACAAATTTGATTTCGCATATTTCTCACGGGATTACGAACTGCCTTTCCCGTTCGTTAAATTGAGATACGCTTGCTAAATACGCCGATAAAGATTGCAGCGTTGGCGTCATAAACACTTAGGACAAATGTTGCGTATCTGTAATTCGCTACTGGCAGAGTGGTAATACCGCGGGTGAAAATAGATCGGCGTGTGTGCATGGAAAACGATGCAGTTCCTCGAGTTCCAAATAATTATACTTAAAATAGAGTTTCATGCTGGTATTAGCTACAAAGCATAAGTGCCCCCATAAGTGGATGCATCGTAATAACCATCGGCCAAATAAATATATGACTTGCGTTTAGAAATTTATTATTTACAGATCCCTAACAACATCGAATATATTCCGATATAAAATTAAATAATAACATCCTCCTATCATGATGTTAATTGGATTAATAACACAGTCCAACAAAAAAATGGTTTTTTTTCGAACATTGGAAAGAAATTAGTTATTTTTTACAATTTTTTGGATGCTGAATATGAATTCGATTTCTAGATTCGATTTCTTGCTGCATGTCACAATTTAAAGAAATTTACAAAAGTTGCAAAAAACCTATTTTCACATATCTTGTCATATTATAATTATGGTATGCAAAGAATAGAAGAAGTTCTATTGCAATTAAAATTAAATATCTATATTGTTAGAATTCAGTCCTCAAATGCATAGTTAAATACAGAGTTTATTTCTCTAGCATGTCACCTATTTTTTATGTTATATCATAATTTTATTGCGTTGTCCGGAAAATACCGTTCGTACCGACTAACCTATATAATTTAATAAATGTATACTAAAATTTAAATCTTCTGCGTTTCAATTTTCCTTCAACATCGAACTTTCCGGACAACCCAATAACAAATATAACCAATAATATAACAAAAAAATATAAAAACAGTTCTATCTTGGCTATTTTAATTATCAATTTTTCAAATTGTGACGTGATGGAGCACTTTGAAAATCGGATTTATTATTCAGCGTTCAAAAAAGTATTAGGGAAACTAAGTTTCATTTCAGCATTTTTTAAACTGTGTAAATCAGAATTTTTTAAATTATCATTGAATAATATAAATTATAAACTTAATTTATATATATTATAATTAACTACTTAAATAACCAATATATTAATATTGGATAATAAAAATGTAAAATTCTTTTAAGCTGTCGATCTCTCAAAATCGCGCAAAGAGAAACGTCAAACTACCGTGAGTGCACGCGATTTCCGAGCGGGAATATATCAAAGGTTTATAATTGGCTTTCACTTTTTGTTTCCACCTGCCGCATTACTATAGCGCAATTCGCGTGGTGACTCGTAAAGGTAATTGCAAAGCCAAAACGAATTCGAGCTCTGAATGGAACGGCTGGTGATCATTGTTGCTCTTTCGAGCGCTCCATCTCTTTGTAAAGATCGAGGCAATGTGGGTGGATCAGTAACGTGGGCGCGTTTGATATCATGTTATCAGGTTCGATCGTTTTCATACGCTTCTCATTTGTGAATGTTTGTGTACAGCTGGTGTTAGAATAGGTTAGGTGTTAGTAGTTAGAATAGTTGAAAGACATATTTCCGATCGCTAATGTAAATCTCATGCGTAAATAGAAGTAAACAATAATGCCATTTTTTTCGGCGGTGCAATGAATTCGTATTCATTAAAATTCAAGACTATCATCCTTGATGAGATACTCCTTGGGAAATTATTGACATGTGATGGCTCGCTGTGGTAACAGTGTTTTTAGGCCAACAGACATTGTGACTCACGAATGTGACGTAATCGCGAGACTTTTATGGTTAAGAACTGAGAGGCATAGTGGTTCGCGACTTATTTGCTATTTTCTCCGATCATTAAGGCACATTTTGCGTTAGCGCGTTATGATTAGAAGTTGCATAGACACTTAATTAACTCTTTTAAAATTATCGTAGCTGAAGCAAAGATACAGAGTTGACATAGTATTTTTACAAATTACATCTACGTTACTGAAACATATGGATCCTAATGATTCTTGAACATTTTCTTAATTTTTAAATACTGTAATAATATAGAATAATTTTATATTGCATAACCTTATTTTTTACAGTTTTGTTCTATTCGTATAGATCAATTTACCATACTATATATATTAAGTGTTGCAATTTTTTATTTATTTTATTTATTTTAAAATTTATTTATTTACTTGAAAAACATTTTTTTTATTGAAAATTTGTTTTAAGACTAGACTGAGAAAAAAGTTTTCGATATTAGTGATTATAATTACACGTTGTAATTATAATTAGGTTACTGTTATAATTATAATGTAATTAATAATAACTATGCAGTCTTATATGTAATTCTATCAATAAATATGTATGAACAGTTGACACTGAAAATGACTACAAATAATTATTATTAACGTATTACAATAAAAATGGATGCAATTATTATAATTTGTATATAACTATAATTTGTAGTCATTCTTTATGTTAAATACATATATTTGTTGATAGAACTACATACAGCTATTATTACTTATGTTATAGCACTAATAATCATAATGGTAACATGTAATAGTTACAAATATCAAAGCTTTTTCTTAGCGTGCAATAATAAAAAGTTTAATAAAACTTAAAAATCCGTTAATTCTTTTAGCGTCATAAAAAATATATTCTTGTTGATTATGAATTTATCAACATAAAATAACAAAAAAATTTTATCTATTTTATCTCGTTTCAATTTTATTTATTTTTATCGTAAATTGTTCTATCTTCATCGGTACATAAATGATGTTTACGGTTGAAGAATTTATTTCACATTAGATGAAACTCTGGAATTAAAATAAATGCATTCGATTAGGTTCAATTTGTAAACTTCGCAAATCTGTCGAGTTCGACGACATACGCACGAAGCGAACGAAAACGTCCGGTGACCCAGGTATTCGACTTTTGCGTGCTCTTATTGCATGGATTATTTATAGTTTTACTAAAAACGTACTCTTCGCCACGATTACCATAGGCTACTCCCATACGTATGGTCACCACCAAGTACGCGGCTTCATTTCTATATATAATTAAACTACGCGCGTGCGGTCATTTACGATAAAGTTCGTGAATAGTAAACGAATACTTGTGCTGATAAATCCAAGACAATGGAAGCTAACGAGGGCAAATATAAATGGAAAACACAATATTATGCTACGTAGAGTCGTAACAACTAACTTTAATTGGCGTTTTGAAAAGAAGTGTGCGAGAAGTGCACTTTCTTCCGGCAATTAAGTATGACACTCCCATGGCGGTAAGATAAGAATCTCTACAACTTAATAACGCACGAACCACATCGGAATTTTTGACGTTATTACTCGCGTGCGTGTACAAAATGGTGATCGTGCTCAATTAGGTTCGCACCCGCAGATGGCGAGCACGTGCCCAATTTGAAGACGAGGAAGAAAAGGCACCAGGCATTTATGCAGCTGAATGCATTTGATACGTCATAATAGAATAACAACGCGGCGCAGCGCGTGATACAATTGCCTGGAAAGCACGATCGGTTCCTTCGACGGATTCGATTATTCGCGCAAGTTTGTCAGCTGGATTTATCGGGTCATAATTTCGCTTCCTGTAAATTTGTACGACACGAAGATTTTTTTTTTCTAAGATCTGTTTAACACTAGAACTGCCGATAGTATCCCTCTAGAAATGCAGTTTAGTAACTTTATCTTTGTTTACAGTTAGTAAAAAGTTTATTTTGATATTATTTATATCATTATAGAATTATTTGTATTATATTGATCATATTTTCGATTCTGTACTGTATACCTAAATCTAATACAAAAAAAAATAAAATAAAATAATCAGCAAAGCCAAAATCCATCGGCGGTTTTAGTTAATAATAATCCGCCACGTGTTTATATAGAAATTTCTATGTAGTGATACAAAACTTGTGCGGAACTTCAATTAAAATACACACGTTACCTTAATTGCCATAGAATTCATTTAGTTAAATTCGCAATTAATTAAATAGCGCTAGATTACAATTCTGCATTGATTAAACTCGAAATTGGCATTGTACGGTACAAAACAATATTCGATATAGCTCTCCGGAGTTAATTATTTCGCAATTAATGCCACAGCGGCTTTTAATAATATCTTTGAGATACGGACGATATGGGGGAGAAGTGGTGCTTGCGATGATTTAACGGGCTGTGCGTAACGGTGCAATTAGGTGGCTGCATCTTAAGAACGCGTCTGGCCATTCCGCGCTCTCACATTCCTATTATCTCTCATCTCGGCTCGGTAAAGTCCAGACACACGGCAGACGCAATTTCTTTCTCTCTCCGAGTAATCGTTGAAAATTACGCCGTGGGTCTAACATAGTGAGATTGGTGTAAAACAGAGCTCGAGAATTATTTGCGTCGCTTATCCACGGACACCTTCAAGATTGCGCAATTATAATGGAATTTAAGCATGCGACAAGCTGCGCGATTTCATTCATTGAAATAAATTGTAACGGCATGAAGGAATTTCCATTTTGTAAAACATTGTTTCTGTGTGAGAAACTATATATCAACTGAACTTTCAGTATTCATAGAAGACATTTTATAAAACATCTCATACAGCATAAAAGCTTCCAGCAATGTTGCTACATTACTGCAATATTGCTGGCACGCTGTAATGTTGCTGGAATGACTTGTACTATATATAGGCGTGATAAATATATTTTAATTACAATTTAAATGTTCAACCTCTATTTATATCTTAAAATGCAAGGTATTCGTTTTATCTCAATTATAACGGTGAATCTATAATAATGTATATTCATGTATCTATTGTTTTAGCATTAAAGGGCAGGTTATCAAAA
>Ga0157363_1002515_pt1 | contig 16206 bp, 4 predicted proteins | sample AttsexASBM1_FD_111477 | JGI IMG/M metagenome (GOLD analysis project Ga0157363, IMG submission 111477) | Fungus gardens microbial communities from leaf cutter ant in Ribeirão Preto, State of São Paulo, Brazil - Atta sexdens ASBM1 | ecosystem: Host-associated > Fungi > Mycelium > Unclassified ...
ATTCCTATAAATGAATAAAAATGCATTCAGAATTGAAAAGCATTCATTTTAACATTCGTGAATCAATATTTCTGAAAATCTGAATCCATTTCAATTCATTTCAATCCATTCTCATTTGCTGGGGATAACATTATCATCTACACGTATATATTATCACACTTATAAATGACATTATCACATATATATCAAATATAACATGATGTTATGGTACATATATTTACGTAAAGGAGAAAATTAAAAGAGTCAATTGTCCAAAAAGGTGTAAATAAAACAATATTTTTTTTTTAAATTTCGATTTTTAAAAAATTTTTTTAACTTTTTGAATAAGATAAAATTATTAAAAAGTTTGTAGAAAACATCTTGAAAATGGAGTACGAACATGGTACATTTATTCAAATATCAACATTCTTGTCTAATTTTTTAAGTGTTTCCAAAATTTTTTAATAATTTTATCGTATCCAAGAGATCAAAAGAAGATCAAAACACTTTTTTTTACTTATACACCTTTTAGGGCAAAAATCAGTCTTTTTTTAGAGGATGTTAAAAAAGGACTCAATAAGAAATGTCAGTTAAAGAAAGTGTGTTTTTGGATATTTTGACTTTCTGGATACAAGTTATTAAAAAGTTCATGACATTTGGGGAATGTCTTGAAAATTAGGCAAAAAACAAAAACTCAATTTTTTAAGTGTTTCCTCAAACGGTACGAATTTTTTCATATAATTAATTTTATCATATATCCAGGAAGTCAAAACCTAAAAAAAAAATTTTTTTTTCTTTTACACATTTATACGTTTTTTGAAAAAAACTTTTTTAACATCCTCCTTTATTCAATGAATAAATTTTATTTCACATTTTGCGAAATAAAAACTTAATTCTATATAAAAATATTATATTAATAAAAATACTAATAAAAATTAAAAAGTACATTAATAAAATCTTCATAAGAAATAAACTATTCTCCCAGAATTAATATTAATTGTCCTTGATAATAAACCGTAAATAGTATATAATTATATAAATATATGTATATTTAATCTACATGTACATTTAATCTGTCTAACAATTATTTATGATAATAATTTAAGAGCACATAGATATTTGTAAATTTGTTGTCAAAAATATTTGCATCATTTTATTTATAAATTTATCATTCTTTATATCAATTGGGAATTCATTTCCGAATTTCAGAATTTCAGAATTTCTATTTTTACAAACATTTTTTTTATCTATTTTCGAGCAATTATGATTACCCATTGATATTCATTGCTAAGATCTGTTGCTGAATTAGAACTTTTGGAACTTAAAATGAAATAGGTATGTATTTGATATTTATCGAAAGCGGGAAAGAGAATTCTAGTGCAAGAACAGATCACTAGTATATGTTGAAAATCCACAATGCACGTACATATGTTATACATTTTCAGTATTGACAGTGAATATCAAAACATTTCTCTCTTTATCTGATCCTTAATGCAAATATCGATCGATGACTAGATGATAAGATTATTGTCGACTACGTTTTTCTCAACCCTCACACACGCGTACACAACACGCACGCACACACGCACACACATATATATATATATATATATATATATATATATGAATCACTTAGATTGCTTATCGTAGCAGAGGTAAAGTTATTATACTGCTACGTTTCGACGAAGGTAATCAGATCTGTGTACAATGGTACTATTGTGTTACAAACATTCTTTTACAAAACTAATGTGTGTTGTAACTCAAAGCCTAGTGTATCGGACCTGTGACTCGACCTTTGTAACAAAAACCATTAATTTAATAATCTTCAAAATATATTTTTATTTTTATATAAAGATTTCACTAAACATTTAACTTTTTATTCAACTGTTTATCTTTTATTTTATTTATAAAGCAATATAATTATTTTTATAATTATATTGCTTTATAAATATTCAGTATTATTTAAACATTTTATAAGAACAATATTAAAGAACGTTATAACGGATATTGTACAAATAACAAATTTATATTTCTCTCTTCTTTTCTCATCACATAAATTTTACAAAGAAAATCGAGATCGTTACAGCTGTGCATACCTTGACATTAAATATTACGTCACATTTATTTTCGAAAACAAAACTTGGATTCTACCATAGTGTAATTTTGTCTTCTTATATTCTCTCTTTAATTAATATTTATTTATTATAATACGCAACTAATAGACAGAATATCTTAAAATAAGTCATTTTTTTTATTTAAATCAAAACAGATAAAGCGCTTTTATGAATCATTAAAGCTCGCATTATAGAGTTCAATTTAGAGTTCAATTTAAGCCATTGAATTTGAAGTTTATTTGTTTGTTGATCTACCTTCTTTAACTAATCTCGCAGTCATAACCTGTGACGTAATAATTTTGCAAAATCACGATCGAGCCTGCTATTCGCAGGAAAACGATGAAACATTATTGCAGTATTCTCGGTACAATAATACGTGATATCGTAATTTAAGTAAGATATTCCAAGTAAAGTGATACTCGCGAATCGTCGAATGATAAAGTCAACTGCGAACTAAAAAGATTCCCTAGCATCTCTTGGCTGGGCGACAAGCCAGCCAGTCTACAGATACAATATTCTAGGCCTGTTCCTTCTGAAGCTATAATTTTCTCAAAATAAAGCTGATGTATCGTTTTATAAGTAAAACTAGAAGAACAGAATTAATTTAAATGACAGAAAATGGATTAAGATAATAAAATCTAATATTGGTGCTAATAACAATATTAGGAAAAACTTATGCAATAAGACATAAGCAATAAGATAGTACTGGAATTTATTTGCAACTTTTAGTCAATTTTCAGCTTACCTCACCAACCTGCACTCAATCTAAATGTCGATCGGCATTAGAAATCTAAATAGATTTCAACCATTCGCTTACGAACTTACTCTACATACCTCTAACATCCCTAGTTACAAGTGATTGAACGATCAATATCGAATTAATGTCGATCGACGTTGAATTAATATCGATTTGACATCAAATAATGTTGAATCAGCATTGATTTGATGTTGATCGATCAATCATTTCTGACTGGGTCGGAAAATCAAACGGAAAAGCTTACTCTTGACGTGTCTTACAGCCTCTACTGCTACTGTTCATTGTAGACGACGCTTTACAATTACTATGACGGAAAATAAAGAAGTTAACATGTTAGATTTGCTGCTTACATTATACTCTTATAGTTTCTACTGAATTAGCCAATTCACTTAGATAGCTTTTACTGCTTAAGTTTTCTTTTTGTGTATCATGGTCCTGATACAGAAAAAAAGTGCGAAAAACAGTATTAAAAAAATAAAACGGAAAAGTTATAGAAATAGATCAATAAATAAAAATTAAGTAGGAATAGATGAAAAGTAAATTGTGCCGCTATCGGTATCTACAGATTAATTAAGTAAAAATAATGGATAATAGATGTATCATATTTAATTGCATGCATGCTTGACGAGTTTCCAACTTTCAAACTACATATATATAATGTATATGTGAAAGCATAGTTGAGTATATGTAAAAGCTCAAGAGACGAATTCTCGAGATTCACATTCCAGAATTACTTTCGTTTTCTAATGCTGTCCTTGCATCGCACACCTGACACTTTCTTTTTCCATTCAGAACAGATATACCTCAATAAACTTGGACCTTGATTGGCTGCCTGATTGGCAATAATCCCCTGCCGCTTTACTTACTCACCCGTTGTAAGAGTTCATGATAGCGCTGCAAAAATTCCTCGCGTACTTGACACGCAGACAAGGTGCTATCGTGCTGGAGAAATCTCCGTTTCTTCAGGACATACATGTTGCGATGCGATCAATCAACTGTAATCGCGAATCATGTGGTCGCGCACAAGCTCGTCGCATGAAGTCAGCCGCACTGCTCGCTCTCACTTTGAAGTCAGTTTTCCTATATTTCTCTTTCCTTTTATCTTCTCTTTAGCTCTTTCGAGATACTTCTTTTCCTTTCAATTTGTTCTATTCTTCTCCCCCTTTCCCCTTTCTTTTACTCGCTTCTAATTATTTCCACTTATTTCCCTTTTTTTTCCTCTTATTTCTCATCCTACACGTCTCGATATTTCTAGAAAAGAAATCTTCCGTTTCACTTTATTATATCATTCAATTGTATCTTTTACTTCATTTTATATTTAACTTTTTTCAGATCATTCAATTTTCTTTCAGCTTTTATAACATTTAACTATATGTACTCATTGATATATTTTTGAGTTATGTGGTGTCTTAAAAATCACACTTCCTCCGTGAAGTCAACTATGCTTACATATTCGTATCTCACTGCACTTTCGCGACTTTCGAACTTTCTATCTCAGCGAGATGTCCGCGTTGATTTGGATTGCGTAAATTCTCGAGAATTCTCCTTCTCGTTCTCCTCAGTATCTTTAGATCCGTAGAAATTACTCGAGATAATCTGCCTGTCTAAAAATGACAATAACCGATCGTGTGACTAAACGATAATTGGAAGAAATTCCACGATGAGTTGACGCACGTGGAGTTGAGTGTGTCGCTCAGGTGTTCTTAAGCATGAGAGAAAGAGAGAAGGAAAGAAGAGAGGAAACGAGCTACGAACCGATGATTCGACCGCTCGGAGTCCGGTTGCGAGACTAACGAAAGGAATGAACACGAGGAAGGATAACCCTGAGACACGAAGATATCCCCTCTAAAACGAGTAATGCCTCTTGCTTCTCTGCTAGTAGGTCTTCTCCCCTCCCTCCCCCTTTCTTCTTGTCATCGTTCATTCTCAACGTCAGAGACACGCGTCATCGAGACAAATACCCGTGCGATGACGATCAAAGTCGGCGACCGTTGCGTGCGCACAGTGCAAAGTTTACCTATACAAGAGCCCCGACAACAGAACACATTTATTAAGTTTCATTTTTTATACTTTGATTCTTTGTATCTATGCATAGTAAATATATAATATTAATTGTATAATTGTCATATAAAACATAAATTAAGACAGTTGTATATATACAGTTGTACAGTTGTACAGTTGTATATATTTAAATATACAACATAATGTACACGTTAGTGATTATTATATTCTTATCAATGTTGTTGCTGTTAATAATTATTATTAATTAGTAATCATAATTAGTTTTACTCTTCTATTATATATTATTCAGCAATTATTGATCTACTACGCTTTTCTAATATTATATTTATTAATTTTTACTATTATTATTAATAATGAAATTATTTATCAATACTCAAATACTTAATATATAATATAATACATATTTGATTATCAGCACTAAAGATTATTAATAATATTATAATAAATATTAATAATAATTAGATCTGCATTATGATATGAAATTTAAAAATATCTATAAACATTTATCTAGAAATTATAACAATTTCTAATTATTTACATCTATGTGCCAACAATATGAAAATAAAATATATTTGCGTAATAGAGCCATAAAATATATCTTGCGATTTGAAGTTGAACACTGTTGACTTGGTAAAAACATAGCTGATGAAACGTTGCATAGAGAATTTCGTATATTTCGTATATAAATAAATTTATTGAAAATTCGACTTTCATAATCCAGCAAAAAATTTTGAGATATATTTCGTGAAACGTCAATGCTTATCAAAGTTGAAAATCTCGAGAATGTATACAAATATATGTATATACATATATGATACAGTATGAAATCATATATAGGGTGTCTCAAAATTTAATTGAATCGTTTAAAAATAATAATTATAATGTGAATATACATATGAAATAAACATTTGACCTTTCCGAAATGTACTTTCATATTTTGTATACTGGAAAATTCATTGTTTCCTATTTCATATTTTCATTTCAATATTTGTTTGTAACTTTGTAATATATTTCTAATCAAATTTCATTTATAATATTTTTTCCTTATTTCCACTGTAGAATATCCTTTTGCAATTTGTCCGTTAAATCCTGATACACCCTATATATAGCAAAATAAGAGATGAAATAAATTATCCATTATATATTTGAATATATACAATGTCTCATTTTAATTGCCCCAACAAATACCTCAAAAAATAAGATATGGAAAAACGTTTCAGATAAAAATTTTAAGATTCGAAAAGGGACATAAAAGAGTATCATTGATTTGATCTTGAGTAGCGTCATTAAGATCAAATCAAGGTCACTTTGAATTTTTTAAATGGAATCTCCCTTTTTTATTACATATTCTCACAGCTTATCTCGAAAGCTTTTCAAAGCATAATAATATTTATTTTTAATATTAAATATTAAATCTTATAAGACTGTACATGTGAAAACACAATCAATAGGAAATTCTGCTGATTTGGTTCTGCTAGCTTTATAGAGCTAATAAGAAATAAATGTCTTTAATTTCAACTTGATTTTAATAAGTGCTTATGTAATTCTGTGTGAATTTATGTACTACGTATGCAATCCTTTAAACTACACGCTGAAATGATTTTTCGGTCTTGAAACGCAAACTCTAAACTACCACAGTATAATATCACGAGTTAAATTGATTAGCAATTTAACAATTAGATGTTCTTACGCATCTTACAACTTGTTAGTTACATGTTAATAGTGCTGAATGACATATTAATATCTGTAAATAATTGTTATTGCAAAAAATATTACCTCGGTCGGAAATCGAATGTCTAGCATTCCGTGTGAGCGTCTAGACCATCGAAGTTGTGTAACAATTATTTTTTTCTTTTTTTACAGATTCGAAAATCCTTTTTCAGGATCAAAGTATACCCATTAATACGTGTCTGTGAAGTGGAATTTATGTTGAGAACGTAAAAAAAATTTCAAAATTGATATCTTTACTATTTCTTAATCCAATATGGCGCTCTAGAATTATCATATCATGACAACTTGATATTTGCTTCATATAATAGCTGTTCAATGTATACTTACGAAATAGTAGTCCACAAATTAGTAGGTTGCACGAAGATACAACGTAGAGTTCTTAGAATTGCATTTAGACATCTAATTAAAACGTTATTGTTATACGAAAATTTACGTGTAGCACGCATGAGTGAGATATTGATAGTAGTAATGTGTCACACGTAAATCATCTGTGTGTTAAGTCCTACTTATATTATGATTGATCGTCTTTAAGATCTCCTTAGTATTTTTCAAGTTATAAGGCTTGAAAGTTTACACAGTACCGCTAACATAACATTACTTAAAATATCTGACTAATGACTAAATGATCTCTTGAATTGTTCAAGATCAAGACTTATAACATTTTTCAAGATCAAGGGCCATTGGAGAATCTTCTTATATTTTCATTTTTATATAAAAATCTATTTTTAGTGTAAAAATGAAAATAAAAGAAACAATTATCTCCAACAGTTTTAATCTTGACTTGTTATCTAGATCATGAATTTAAACAAATTTAAGAAGTTTTGAGACCATCGGTCAAACACCTTTGGTAATGCTAATGTTAGCGATACTATAACTTTCAAGTCTTTAACTCAAAAACTTAATAAAAAGATTTTGTATTGATATTTTTAAATATCACAAGTAAATGTAAAACTCTCAAGATGAGAATATGTAATAAAATATGTAATAAAAAATGGAGGGTTCCATTAAAAAAATTCAAAGTAATCTCGACCTGACCTTGGCGACGCAATTTAAGATCAAACCAATCCTCTTATGTGTTCGCTTTGAAACCTCACAACTTCTGTTTGAAACGTTTTTCCGTATCTTCCATATTTTTCGAGATATTTGACTGGGACAATTAAAATGAGACACTCTCTCTCTCTGTGTGTGTGTGTGTGTGTGTGTGTGTGTGTGTGTGTGTGTGTGTTGTACATTATTTAATAAATATTACGGCCAAATATTCAAATACCCATATATTTCCGTAAATATTCAAGTAATATAGAAATATAGTAAGTAATATAAATGATACAACATTCAAATAATACATTTGATATTATTAACTATAATCAGAATTAATTAAATTTATTTATCTTCGATTGGGAAAACATTCAAATTTTAGATAAGGAGAAATTTTTTTAACAAAAGATTGATTTGGGTAATGGCATTCATACACATGCAAAAGAATGCCTTAATTTACGTTCAGATACAGAAGGATTGTATCATACCAATGCAGCGATACTTGAAAATTTCTCTTGATTTATGTAATTTTTAGATTTATTAATTTAAGGGTTTATTAATTTAAGGTTTATTAATTTAATTTGACAAGTTTTATCAGTTGACGAAAATGTAACAATTTTAACGAAATATGTTTTATATCGAATTTTTTCTTTTTCTTTTCATTTTATTATGTAATTCTTTATTTTACAATTTTAATAATTTTGACAGTTTCTTATATGATATTTTATTGCAATTCTTATCGGTTTGATTTAACAACAATATATAATGTATTTTGTTCTATTGATAATTTGTTCTATTGCAAATTTATCTTAATATTTACTGTGTGACTTCTTACTTCGAGAATAGTTCATATAGTTCATATCTGAGTGACACGTCGTCATATACGGACGTGTGTTCTAAAAATGTGTGATCTTTATATTTAATTTTAACATTTCTATTTTTTAAGTTTTAATATGGTCAACAAAGTTTCAGTACAATGCTTCATGTTCTGTGATATAAGTCATTTAAATTGTTTACGCATCTATCACTCTAATAAGATTTTTTCTAAAAATGTCACAACGCTCTTTGTCAATTTGCGAGTGACTTAAACATTATGGACATATGAGCTAATTATACTGGTATCATTCTTGTTGAGAAGGGCTCCAAAGAGAGTTGAAATGTTCAAAATAAAGAAAACATCAATCTGATTATTGATTGTTCATTAAATAATTGTGCTGTTTATTTACTGATTCTCATTAGCCTACTATATTTATCTTTTTTATTTAAATTTATTTAACTTTATTTAACTTTATCATTGTCAAAATTAATTAAATTTATATTTTTTTCATTGTTATATTTTACGCAAATCAGTACTAGCGCTGACTCCGAGTACTAGCGAGACTCCTAATAGCCTCGTGATTCTATATATTTATCGTATTGTATGAATTAAAGGAATCCCTAAAATAGTTATTTCTTAAAATAATTATTTCTATTATTTATTGTTACTAATTATAATGTTATACATTTTTTCTTAATCTACAATAAAAAAATGAAACTATATATGAAATACTCACCGTGGTATGATGCCAGTATTCTATAATATCGAGCAAGGTAGTACTTGGTGCATAGAGAAGAAAATCCCGCCATTCGTTGAAACTAATATTAAGACTTCCATCTTGATCCATACTATGCAGATATATATATATATGTATATATATATATATATATATATATATAAAATTAATTTATTGTATAATGTAGCATATTGTTAAATTATAATAATATATATTAAGATGGGGGATTCCCAAAGTGCGGATAACTCACAAGAAGGTTGCGAACAATTTTAGAATGTTAAATTACGTTTCATTATGAACGCTGCTCCCTTTCACGATTTTGTGTGAAATTGGCTTTTCAACGATGGTAGGAATTAAAACTAAATTGCAAAATAAATTATAATTATCAAACTCTTTGCGCCTTTTTATTAATATATTTAATTATATTTTTATTTAATAACACATTTTTATTTAGTCCATATATTAATAAAAATTAAATTATTTTTTACAATATTAAGAAAAATCTCAATTTTTTAATGTAAGTACTTCAAAATTTGTAACTTATACAAAGTTTTTGTGATTGTCTGTTTAGTTATTCTATAAATAAATAGACAAAACAATTTCATTTATTTATAGAACAACTAATCTTTGCATCGCAATGAAACTTTATATTATATATTATAAATTATCTCGAATTTGAAGTATTTAAATAAAAAGTTTTTAGCAGATTTTTTTCATTATTTCTTAATATTTTCATTAGAATACATATCTACTTATGCGTATGTGTGATAGCTTTAAAAATATTATTTAACGAATTTATATATTTAATGTTTTAAAAAGTCTTTATAGTAGATACAATAACATATTGTAATTTATTTAACCATTTATTTAATTATGTTTAATCAATAATTAATATGTACATTTTAATATTTTAAATAATTTCAAAAAATTGATAATTTACTTCTAGATTCCAAGGTTTCTTCTATGTTTAAATCCTAGCTGAAGTGATTTTTCCATATGTAAATAAATTTTTTTAAATGTTTATTAGTAACATTATTAAATTAATGATCAATATAATTTGCGATATTATTTACAGCTCAGTTTATGATTGTGTTCAAGTCCGATAAACTGTGAATCGATAATTTAAAGAAAAATATATTAAAAAATTTTACATTAAACATTATTAAGCACCAAGATTCGTTCTAATTGAAAAATGGGATTTTTTTCTTTTACTTAATAATTTATTAATAAAGTTTTACCGTTGTAATAATTTTGTTGCTTCCTCCTGCGTCATTTCTATTCCCAGCTCCTTGAAAGCTCTTATCAATTCTTCTAAATCTATTTTTCCTGCGAATGATATATAAAGTATGTTTAAGTCTCTACATAATTTTTTTATATGTTAAATAACATATGTAAAATACAATATGTAAAATAACAAATAAATATTACAATGTATTAGATACATTATTAGACTTTATTTAAAAAAATATATATATATTTTGCAATCTTAAATTTCTCTTAAATTTTGATTCGGAAAATGTTTTTCAATCTCAAATTTATAAATTTTTTTAGAATTAATTAACTGTAACTAAAATGTATACTTACCATCTTTATTTTTATCAAGATCGGAGAATTGCAATCGCAAATTTTTCTCATGTTCGCGGACATAGTGTATAAATTCAGCTAAGCTTATATCGCCACTTTTAGTACGGTCCGATCTGGCCAGAAATTTCTATAAAATCGAAAGAATTATTCTTCAAATATATGCAAATATTTACATACATTAATTTAACATAAAAAGTACTGATAAAAAAATCCAATATATATATTGTAAGATATTCCAGAGAACATTATGACATCTTGAAAACATCTGAGAAATGTTTTAAAATTTATATAATTATTTTTAACAAATAAAAAATTTATGCAGAATGAGGATCTGATAAAAAGATAACCACATTCTTTGCAAAAATGGTTAGAGATAGCGGGAAGACTCATCATCAAAATTATGGAATAATCAGTAGAGGGATATACTTTGATAATTTTGATTAATTCTTAAATATATTTCGCTTTTTACTACCAATAAAGTTTTTTTTTTTTAAATAGGAAGAAGTATTTTTGTCATTGCATTGAACTATTTAATGAATTGAACATCTTTGTATTAGAATATTTTTTTCAAAAATTCAGAAGCTAAACTATTTTTAGAAACTAAACTAAAAGAAGTCAGATTATACTGAAACAAATTTTTCTATTATTATAATAAATGTTCAAAATGTTCTATTGATCTAAATCTAAGTCTGCAGTCAGTATCTGTGTAATCTGTGGAAAGCTTGCTTAGACTTCTTCTTTCTTGAATCATTATTTCGCGAAAAATTTGGTATTCTTTCTATTATATTTTCCGAAGTAGAAAGTTGAAAATAATTACTCTCCTTTCTTTATGATTATAAGTTAGAAGCTTTCCACAAAGATTACGAATCTTTTTTCGATTCAATATAGTAAATATTTTAAACATTTATTGCAATAATAAAATTTATTTCAAACTTATAGTCTAATAGCGAATTCCGTTGGACACACTAGTGCATGTTAAAACTGTAGTGCATTCATTTAAATCATGTAAAAGTAAAATTCAAATATTTCAAGTTATAAAAATACAGATCTTACTTAAAAGCAGAATAAAATGTATTATTGAGGATTTCATAATTTAATCCGTTTCTGTATTTATATTAAACATATATTTTTCATCAATTTATAGACGACGGCTTTAAATTGTGTGTACCACAGCGCATTGCAAGTGCATCCAATCGAATTCGCTTTAAATTCTTTTAACTTATAATTCCTGAAAATATTTGAATTTTTTTAAAAATACTATAATATAAAGATATTCAGCTCATTAAGTTACTATGATAAAGTGATCCAAAATTACCTCATCTCATTAAAAAAAATTTCTTTTACTGATAAAGAAAGGATATTTAAGGTATTCAAAATAGAACTGACATTATCTTAGCCACCTAAAAAAAATCTAGAAGCTTAATCGTTAAAAGAAACCCAAAATTTATAGATTTTTTTTAGGTTTTTAGATTTTGGAAGTGTAGAAAAATAAATTTTTTAAATCGGAAACAAATAAAAGGAATATATTTATAAATATTTAATAAATATATGTATACTAACTGAACTGATAATTTAGTATCAGTATTTTTCTGTTTAATATCCAAATAAATGTTAATATATAATTCATCATTATAATATTTTTAATATAAATATAATATTACAAAATATTCTCATATAATTAATAATCAAGAATATAATCAATGTAAAGGCATAGGAATATACAGTGATATAAAGGTAATTGGAATCAATGCGCTGGATGTTGCTGATAATCTTTTAATATTACATCAATCTTCATATAATCTTCTAATATTTGATCAGTTCACTTCATACAAACTTAGGACGTTTTGATCACCATGTTTTGAATCATCTTCAGCCTCAGATATTCAAATAAGGGCAATATATTGCCATTTTGCTGTCACTTATTCTGCATTCAATTTCATCAAACTAAAGCCAAGGTGTTTCCACAAATTGTCTGTTGTTCTGATGTCACGTAAAGTCTTCCTTAGAATTCGGCAAAGTTGTCATCATGCGTGCATGACGTGCCGTCAGTTTGCTGTTAACGTGACGAGTTTATTATTTCTCTTGTATACTCTTACAATTTCGTAAACTCATAAAATCTATTTGCCCTACTAACTCAGTTCACATTAGATTCCAATAACAGCAAATTATCGACAATACATGCAGTTGAAAACAATACATGCAGTGCAATTTGTTTCATATGCTAAATCTCGTTTGACTATCTGGGGCTTTCGCAATTATAAGTAAAAAGTATAATTTGATGTAGATTCCAGTAACATAACCGTGATAGAAATTCAACTCATCTCAGTTTACAGACTCAGTGACAATGAAATAATATCCACTCTATGGTAAGATCATATTAATTTGGATATAATGTAATTCAAAATATTAACAGAGTTCCTCACCTCGGTAATGTTGTAATTAAAAACATATAATACTGGCATCACTTAGAATATAATTTAATTATTCTTAAAATATTGTTATTCTATACATTAGTTATATTAAGAAGAAGAAAGGATGTCTTTATGTTGAATTAATGACTTTCCTGGTTAATAAACAATCTCTATTGTATTTTTGTTATTTATTAAGTCAATATAAGATTTGTTTAACATTTCCGTGTCTGTCTTCATATTTAAGCCGTTCGTCTGTCTTTTAATATTATCTCTGACATTAAGCGTTTATTGTAATATCTTTTCTAAGCGTTTATTTAATATCTTTCTTTAATATTAAAATCTCTATTATCCCAATCGAAATCGTGATTTTCACTCAATCTATGATCTGTTATAACTGAACGTAGAGGATTTCTCATTTATATGTTTTTGTGTTCCATAATTCTAGTTTTTAATTTTCTTCCTGTCTGGCCCACATACGAACCATTGCAATTCTTACAATTAATTTTGTACACTACACTTCTTTTTTCTTCATTTGTTAACTAATTCTTTTGTACTTTGATAAATTGATTGAGTTTTAAGCTATAAAATGATATCTTCTGACAATTATTATCTATCTATATTCTTGGTTTGTTTACTACTACATCAATATATGGAACACAAAATCATTTTAATCTATTCTCTTGTACATCACTATTAACGTCAATTGAGACAGTACTTAGATCTGCCTATCAAAGTCTTAATTTTTATGTTAATATTATTAAAAATGAAATTTACAGGATAATCATTTTCCATTAACGTTTTTATAACAAAATCTAAATTTTTCTTGTGAAATTCTGGAGATAGAAAAAATACTTTATCTACTAAATTAAAGATTATGCTCCTTTTTTGGGAAGTAATCGGATATTGAAATAAATAATTTAGAAATCTATCTAAAAACGTCGATTTTTGATACGAGTCAAACATAAATGAGTCATCTTTTACATTAATTGTCAAGTCTAAAAAATTAATCGAGTTTGTATGAGATGAATTGATTAAATGTTATCTATAAGTTTATATGAAATTGATATAAAGAATGAAATTGATTAAAAGATTATCAGCAACTTACATACACCGCATTGGATGACTCTAATTATCTTTATATCACTGTATATATCATGTTTTTACATAGATTATATTCTTGATTATGAATTTGAGGAGTCATTTACTAAAAATGCATTTAATATTTAAATTAGTATTTAAATAGTTTACTCATACAATTAGTTTTATTAAAATATATAACTAAATAATAATAAATACAACGTAAATTAAATTACACTCTGCTTATCCTACAATTTTGATGAATATGTGTTTTCCCTCTAATTATTTTTGAGAAAAACGTAGTAAATTTTTTATCAGACACCCTACTTGTATATATGTTATTAATAATGTAAAATATTTTGTAATTTATTTATATTTATTACAATAAAATGCATTCATATAAAATAGAACTTTATTACTTTTCAGCTTACAACTGCCAAGGGACTCATAGCTTTATGTTTAAGGCTTCCTTAAATTTATCTTTAGATACTTTACGAATTATTTCATTGACTGCTGAGCATCTAGATAAATTTAAGGAAGCCTGAAGTACAAGATCTGACTATGAATACAGGTATTAGTTTACAATAAATACTTTGACCATATTTATTCTGCCATACTGGAAAAGACTTGATACTATTTGATACTATTTAACTCTACATTTCTTATTCACTACGCGGCAGATACCTTATTTCTAATTTTCTGCTCATTCCTAAGTATCTATGCTACTTTAATTTATCCTATCGCAGCTCAATATATCACAGTACAAATTCCTCTATTAATCTTATAATATATATATATAAACAATGTGATATCAAATATTTTTTTTATAAATATTTTTTCATTCCCAATATTAAATTAAAATTCCAAGACTCGCAATTCCAAATTTTAAGTTTCAAAGTTTCACTGCAAATTTAAATCAGAAAAATCGATAAAAATCAAGCGCATAAAATAAGTAAGAAGATTCCATTATCAAAAATTTATACCAGAAATTTTCTTAAATTCCAAGAATAGCAATTCCAAGATTTTGAGATTTTATAAATCGCTAAAATGAAAAAAAAACTTGAAACTCGACAAAGTATTAAGAGAATATAATCGGTAAGAGAGTTGTACCTACGATTCCAAAAATTGCTAAAATTGCAATTTCGTGAATTCGAAATTTTAAATTGTGAAAATCAAGAGTTTCAAAAGAGTATAATGAGATTTGGATATAATGTGCTTTTACCTAGAAGACAATTACTTTCTGTTTACGATTCTCAGACAATTCTTGTGACAATTCATAACTCAGTTATGAAATGCGCGTTCCTTTTGCATTCTTACCAGTGAGATTCAACTGAGTTTTTACCTACAATCTGCACAAGATCGAGACCGAGTCTCGTAAACCTTTAAAAGTGAGGTTATGAACCTATAGTGTTATCATGTGATAATAAGTTTTTATCAAAGTAAGCGAGTAGTGACATCATTAATCTGAATATAAAATACTCGGCTCATTTCAGACTCATCTTAGTTTTACTTTCGTTTAAATAGAAAGCAACTAATGATGTTTACGTATACCTGTAAACAGACCTTTAAACTCCTCTGTTCATTTTAAATGCTCTTTCTACACTCTACTAATAAATATTCTTCCAATTCTTCAAGATGTTTTCTTTCATTTTTCCTATATTTTTGGTTTCATAAATACAAGAAAATAAATTATCTCTAGAGATAATTAAAAAAATTAAATATCTCTTTTTTCTTTACTAATCGTTTCTTTATTAGTAATCTAATAAACTCAAATCTATTAATTTCATTTGTGCTCCAGTCCTTTTCTCTGTATTCCTTTGGCGCGCGCGCGCGCACACACACACACACACACACACACACACACACACACACACACACACACACACACACACACACACACACACACACACACACACACACACACACACACACACACACACACA
>Ga0157363_1002516_pt1 | contig 16205 bp, 9 predicted proteins | sample AttsexASBM1_FD_111477 | JGI IMG/M metagenome (GOLD analysis project Ga0157363, IMG submission 111477) | Fungus gardens microbial communities from leaf cutter ant in Ribeirão Preto, State of São Paulo, Brazil - Atta sexdens ASBM1 | ecosystem: Host-associated > Fungi > Mycelium > Unclassified ...
AAAATAGATATACACATTGTATATATATATATATATATATATATATATATATATACAATACTATATATATATATAATATATAGGATGGATACTAAGTACTCTATAAGATTTTAAGGGGTAATTCATCAAGTTCAAAAGATGAAAATTTTGTGACCATACATTTGAGAAATGGCTTTTAAAAATACAGTTTTCTAAGATACAGATTGTCAAAGATAAAGAAAAAATTTGGTTTTTTTCTAAAAATTACAAAAATTACTCTCAAATTATTTTAATATAATTTATATAGTTTAATATCAAAATAACTCAAGTGATTTTCAAAAATTAAAAAAAACGTTTCTTCAATTTTAATACTCTGTATCTTTAAACTAAGCTGTTTCAAACATATGAAGTTTTCATCTTAAATTTATGTGAGAAATAATTCTTTAAAATCTTGTACAGTACTTATTATCCATCCTATTTGGATTAACATATCTATATGTTTAAACATATAGATCATATTTATAGACTGCCAATAAATTCAATTAAAAAAACATATGTATATTTGTACATATCATACATACAGTAATCACATATGCACTACTTACGAAACAAATATTGGATACATAAGATTATTAATAGTGATCTCAACATTTGGTGACTGCCATTCTCGTAAGACAGGATGAAAAATTCCACTGTGAAGAGTGTGTTTAGCTAGAACTGCTGTCATCTTCATTGTGTTCTAATTTGTTGTTTGCTTGCAATAAAGGTCCACAGTAATTCTTCTTATAGATACACACTACTTGATTTTATCAGTCTGATACCTAGATGATTAATGAACCTACACATACTTCAAATAAATAATATATAATAACTTAAAAATAAATAACTATAACTATATATAATAACTTAAAAGCAATGCAAATATATATAAGTACAATTACATAAAAATAAAATAGTTACAAAAGTAACTCAGCTATACAATAAAATACCTCTCGTGCATTAGAAGTTCTCTTTAATATCTATTTTTATCAATATATATTAACTCTAATCTCTTAACTTATATCTTATCTTTTTCTGATACATGTTTCTACTAATGTAGATTAATTTTTATTTTGGTTCAATTTATTGTTCATCTTCGTCTAATTCTTAGAAAAAGATGAAATTATTTAAATCATGATTAAAATTAAATTATGTTAAAAAAGGTAATTCTAAAAAAACAAACGAAACATAAGTTTAATCAAGATTAAATTGAGTTTTCTACTGATAGAATACATTGGTAGAAAAGGACATCAAATTAACAAATAATTGAGAACATACCTGATTGTACAAAATTCTTTACGAATAACGTGTAATTAATACAAGATAATGTTTTCAGATTCACAGAGTTGATGATTCGTGAGTCTAATGTATAATGAGCATGACACACTGAAAACACAACTTCGTGCCGCACGAATGTGACATAACAGGGTTAACATGCAGAATGCTAAAGAGCGTAAGTATAATTACATAATTTCTCATTCAAGTATATACACATATTTCTCAATACACATTAGTGTATTGTAATTTTTATCACAAATGTGTTGAATGCCAAGAAAATAACCATTATTAATTATTTTTATAATTAACAGCAACAAGTTCGAAATTTTCCACGAGATTTTAAGCTCGTATCACATCACTTGAAACATTGAACACCATGATTGTACCAATTAGAACAAGGAAATATTTGTCCAAATCCCATCTCGGCTTCTTCGTTTTCAATGCAAATCAGTATGATAGGAGCTTGAAAATACGTTTAAGTGCCACCGGCCACGATTACCACGAGAACAATACAGCGCATGCTTCAACCTAACCCTAACTTCATCTTCTTGATCTAACCCTAATTTGACCTAACTTAATCTGGAAGACGACGGGACCAGACCACCAGACGTGGTGATTTTTTACAGTCGCCTTTATGTCAAAGACGCGTGATACTCTGTGAACGATAGCGGCGCCGGAACAGCTGTCCACCGTCAAACGTTCTCGGCTGCCTGCTGCCGTCAGCGTAGTTTCCGCAAAGTTTCTCTCGAGAACGGCGTGGTAAGATTAAATAGCGATGACGGACGCATCGAATTTACCGGGTGCCTCCACGGGCCAGAGGGTGATGTCAAGGATGCTGCGGCAGCGGGCCCAAGAGTTTCTCGCCTCGCGGAAGCATGCAAACAACCTGTTAGAGATAATCAGCCACTGGGACGTAAGTAGAATCATGCCGACACTCGGTTTATGTGTTTCCTGGTGCCTGAATTTAGGAAATGAACGAATTTAACATTAAGAATATCCAAAGAGCTCTGTTTTAATTTGTAGGAAGCTACTTCTTCGTGCCTGCTTACAATAGAAACGATATTCGTGGAAGTGTTGAAGCGCGGTGATATGTATATGGAGAGTACGATAGCCCTTACCATTTCGGGTAAGATTGAACAACTTGTTTTACTTTTTATGTTGGTTGTAGATGGACAAGGATAAATAGGAATAATATTTAAAAGATTATTTCTTTTTACTTGAATTTCTCTCTGTTCATCTTTTTTTTCTCTCTCCAATGTGAACAGAAAGGAAGGGAAGATAAAGTACAAAAAAATTTAATTAAAAAAGAAACAGGTTTTAAGTTGGTAGTTGAATTTCTTGGACTTTTAATTTTTTTCCTCTTTGATGTTTATAATTGTTTCTATTTTATTTTAAGAAAGTATGATACTGCAACCACAAAGAATAAAGTTATTATTACATTTTGTATTATTTGCAAAAGATTTCTACAAAACTATATGTTTAAGGATTTATATTTTAATATTGTACAATTATATTATATATGAAATAGAATCTAGTCCAGAATCTCGCTATACTACTTGGCTGAGAAATTGCTACGAAGAAGTTTGGAAAAAAGTACTAATATCTATGGAGAAAAGTCGATTGGCTATTCAATTGCAAGCCCTTACTACTGCAATGAAGCTAATGGCTGAAGAGGGTAAAGCTGTAATGGAGCCGCGCGATAATCCAGGATATCACTTTCCCCTGCACCGTTTAAAACCTATTCTAATGACTCTACTGTCTCCTGAAAAGGACAATACTAATTTAATATCGAGATTGCAAGAGATCACCAGCTGTCCTGATGTTTTATATTATACATGGAGATGTCTACCTTCTCTCACTCCGAAAAGACAACCGAAGGAAGTTTATATAAAGAATCTTCTGGAACTTATAGATAAAATACCACTGCCAAAAGAAGAAGAAGGTAAATCTTTTTTTCTTTAAATTTTGAGTTATTATATAAAATAATCCATTTATATACTCTATATAAGTATATATCTTTAACTGTTTTATTATGCAATATTGCAAACTTTGTATAAATATATGAAGTATTCAATTAAACGCTAGTGCTGCTAATAAATCTTCAAATATTTACAATGCTTAACTCCTTGATCCTTTAAGTTTTTAACTGAAATAGATTCATAGTTTTTTGTTTATTAATTTTATATTTATGATCTTACAAATATAAATAGTACAAATAGTAACACAATTGATGTTCGTATATTTCAGCATCCAAAGTATCAGAACATAAAGAACTTTTGTGTGGACTGCAACAAGGTAATATAAGTTATATTAAATATTACATAGTTTACGTTATCTCAAATTTTGATTTCATTAACGTATAATGTATCTTAAATTTTTTTTTGCACCAGATGCTGCATTTACGTGGGATCAATCCAACGTTAAACGCGCATTAAACAAAGTCTGGGCTTGCATTATGCACTGGGAATTAACGCCGCAATTGCACAAACAGTTGCTAATAGTTTTATTGGAACGAGTCATGTCGCATTTAGAAAAACCGATATTATTAACCGACTTTTTGATGGACTCCCTAGATGCAGACGGTCCTGTTGGAGTGCTCGCACTGCAAGGCGTATTTATACTTGTCACCAAACATAATTTAGAATATCCAAATATTTTTACCAAGTTGTATTCGATGTTTGAGCCTGAGATCTTTCATACGAAGTATAAAGCTCGTCTGTTCTACTTGTCCGATCTATTTCTCAGTTCTACGTAAGTATTTTATGATTATGGCAGAACCGCATATATCAGGAGTGGCATTATATTTGTGCGTTTTTATTGTACGACAAAGACTACAGGACAGAGAAATTCTCGTATCTTTCTATTCCATAGCCAATCAACAGGCTTGAAAAATTTGTCATATGACAAATACGCACAAATGTAATCCCATTCCATGAATTGAGAAAATTATAGAAATTAAGAATAAAACGAAGAATCGAATATAATTTCACATAAAATTATCTGAAAATTCTTTTCTTTTTTTAGACATCTACCAGAAGCATTAGTAGCAGCGTTCGCGAAACGACTCGCACGTCTAACATTAGTCGCACCACCAGAGGATATTTTGATAATTCTACTTTTTGTGGGTAATCTGTTGCTTCGACATCCAGGACTGAAGAGGCTGATAGATCATCCGCAGGGTGGTGAAGCCCCTTCAAATGCGAGCACCGGAGCCGGCGATCCGTTTCTCATGGAAGAGCGTGACCCATTGCTGAGCAACGCATTGCTCAGCAGTCTCTGGGAGATCCGGGCATTGCAGTGGCATATTTTACCCAGCATCGCCAGCGCTGCGCGTTTCATTCGTGAGCCACTGCCTTCTGTTGAGTACGACATGGCATCGGCATTAGAACGCACTGGAGGTCATCTCTTTGAAAGCGAATTGAAAAACAAAGTCAAAGAAATCATGCTGACATTCGAAAGACCAAGCTCTATGGCACTGCCGAAAGGAGAAAAATTGTTGCAATATTGGCAGCTCACTCATTGATCCTGTACACGGCGTGATCGCGACGCCGAGAATACAATATATGAAAAAAGAGCTGTCATTGAAGATCGTTGGTGTTACAGGTGAAAAATAAAGACTTTTTGTGTTTTATATGGCATATCTACAAAAAAAACCAATACAGTATATTTTTCTGTGGCGTTGAATATCTATGTTTGAAATGAGTTCGTGCATAATTCATCGATTATGATACAAACAAGAAAAAAAATGCACACTCGCTTTTTGTTGTTTATCTATCTCAGTTATATGTAAATTGATAGCTTATGTTTCTTGCATAAATTGTGTATAAGTGCGCAATATTGATTTGATTAGTACTTTTTAATTCTTTTGCTGCTCCTTACGGTATAAATTGTTATCATTTTGCAATTTTTAAGTATGATAAGAATTTATGAAATTTTAATTCATCACATACGTTCTAAATATGTATATGCACAACGTAAAAAAATACAACGTAAAAACAAATATTAACCTAATATTTCATGTGTTGCATGACAAACTTTTTAAATGTATTGATTAATTGCAGAATTAGAAGATCCGAGAACTTCTCTGTTCTGCAACCAATCGACAGGCTTGAAAAGTTTTGTCATGTGAAATATTGATCTGTGATTATGATCAAGTAATTCTTCTTTCTTGATAATTTTATATTAATAAATAATTTACAAAAAAGAATATTATTTTTATGTTATTTAAAAGATAAAACAATTATAATCTACATTAATGAAAAGTCTTTCATATCATTTTTTATTGTGTAATACGTGCAACTTATTTTATTTTTGACATCAAGTATTTGAATTATAAAGATAACATTTGTATATATTTATAAATACTTATTTCGACAATTATTTGTGGTTAAATAAAAAAATATACATGTGTATTTATATGAAATTTTATTTTTTAATCGAGATCATTAAGTCGAAGCTGAAATAAACTACATGCTAATTTATTATTTGGTATATATAAAAATAGAATTTATATAGTTTTACATCACTTTTAATTTTTCAAAAATGAACTTCTGTTCAAAAATGAACTTTGATGCAGCGAAAGGGTTAAAGTTACTCATCCTTTTTGATGTTACTAAGCAATGGGGTCGCTAATGGATAAACATTTAATCCATATTCTAAGTAATTTGCATAATTTGCAAAATAAATGTGCCGGTTACTATATATAACATTCTCGAATAGTGATTTTTTGTATGCAGGAATGTGAGATAATAAACTGAGATATTTTAATTTAACAAATAACTCATGATATAGTGCTGTTAATATACAAAACTTTATAATATGTAGGTAAGCAATTCATTGCAGTTTTAATTATAATCTCTATTCGGGGTCTTATATTTCTCTTTTTATATAAATGTATTTCTATATATGTATATTATTTTTATCATTAGCCTTCTTTGTATGTCACAATTATGTATATTTGCGCCTCATTGCATAACGTCTCTTATATGTATATACAAATGCTTTTATGTACATCATTTATGTTAATAGATAAGTTATTACAGTATCATTATGTATGATGTCGCTTTGTGTCTAACACCTGAAAAAATAGTATAATAAAAGGTTATTAATTTTGATCGGATCATTTATTTAGTAGTAATATATAATGAAACTATTATATTTATTAATCATCAATCTTTTAAATATTATACATAATTTACATGTAACTAAAAACATCAGGATTCAAAGCAAAAACAATTTCTATATTCAAAGTAATTACAATGTCTTGCTACAGAATTAAAAAAATTAAATTTTTTCTGTATATAAATATTATAAATATTAAAATTAATATTTATAATTCTTTAAAATTTTAAAAACAATTATTTAAAAGTAAAAACTATAAAGTACTAAGCTAATTTACGATAACATCTGATAAAGGAAATTGCTCTTTATATACAAAAAATTTTTTCTCACAAATGCACTTTTTTATAGTATCTTTTATACTCTATTGTATATTCTATTGTATATTCATGTAAAAATAATTCGCATAGAGGAGGCACGACAATGTCTCACGCCATGCTTAGCGCCGAGACACTTCCAGAGTATCCAGATTTTTAGAACAAAAGAATTACAATAAATTCTTACCTGAACTAATAATCTCCATTCATCTTCATTCAAAGCATGCTTTATCTTCACAAGAACATTCGCTGGGATGTCGGAAGGCATTGAAATCGATGCAGTATTCGGCATAGAAGGCACATATTGCACCTGCAACAATTGTGACACTGTGGGTCTTGCTTTTGGGTCGTGCTGAAGACACTTTCGCATGACGTCGATTAAAACAGGCGGTGTGCGTTCACAAGTCTGACGATTTTCGCTATTTGTCGTAGTAGAGAACGAAATATTTGGTTTCGGATTAGTTATAGCATTCACTTTTGCCCACTGAGTACGTATATGCTGGAAGGGGGTATATCCATATACCAAACTATATAATATACATCCCAATGACCATACATCTGACTTGAAACTTATCTGTTAGCAAAAAATATGGAAATTTTTATTCACTTTGTACACTTTTCAATTTATAAATTTTTAATTTCAAACTTCAATATTGAGATATGAACTTTTAATCTAATTTCAATTTGATTTTAATTGAAATGATTCTAATATAGCTAATCATTTTATCGAAATATTTCTTTAAATAATTACAAAAAATATATTTTGTATTATTAATTATTTAATCCTATCTTACTTTGTATTTAACGTTGTGTGTAGGCGAATCCCCGTTTCCACTAATATCCATTAAGGCTTCTGGACTAATGTAATTTAACGTTCCAATCGTAGTATTTTTTACAACGGATGTCATATCCGAATTTAGATTGGAGGCAATTCCAAAATCTATTAATTTGAGTCGACCTCGTACTAGTAAAAAATTCCCTGGTTTCAAGTCTGAATGTATGACCCCTAAACACAAAAATATATTTTGTCATAAAATGAAAATGATTACATAATGATATATAATGATTATATGATTATATATCTGCAATTAAACGTATTATTTTTTTACCGTTATCATGTATGTGTTTTACAGCTGTGAGCATTTCAGTCCAGTAATAGAGAATCATCGTAAGAGAGATTTGTTTCTCTTGGGACATGGATTTCAAAAGTCGGCTAAGATCAGTATCGCCCATTTCCATCAACACATAAACCATAGAGTCTTTGATTTGACTGAAACAATTAAATGAAATTAAAAATTCGTTAATTTTTAGATTTATTAGATACCACACTAACAGCTTCCAAAAAGTTTTCATCGTACGAAATTATTATTTTTAAATTTGTAATGTTACAATATATACTTACTAATCGAACATTTTGACAACGCAGGGTGCCTGTAATTTACGCAGCAAGGAAATTTCATCCAAACAGCCTTGGGCAGAGTCTTTATCCATCTTGCTCAAGTCAACGCATTTGATGGCGCGTAACTCGCCGCAGGATACATCCTGCACTCGCAAAACCTCGCCACTCATTCCCCGGCCGAGGGAGCCTAGAATCAAGTACTCTTTATCTTTTATAATTAATGTTTTGCCTTGTTGTTGCGGGGGAATGCTCAACGGTACGGTGAACTGCACGTTTGTCATTTTATCTACGATTTGCATTGTCTTGTCCTTGCTTTGTCTCTCGACGGAGTAATGCGAATTCTTGCAATTCGCATTCGGAATGATATTGTGGTCTCCACTATGCTTTCGAGAATCATGTATTATCTTTATATCCATATTGGAACCAATTATCTGTTTGCCTTCATTTTGATTTTGTACAGTATTTCTATTTCTTAGCATATTAGACTGTTTGTTCTCCTTTATTTCCTCGATAGATTCCATCGATTTCAGATCTGAATATAAATAACGCACATAATAAAATGCAATCATAATAATTTAGATTTAATTACATATAATTTGATACATAGCAATGCTTACCTTTATAATTTGTTTCTATTTGCATTAATTTCACATTTGACGGTCCATTTATCTTCTTATTTCTATCCTCTTCTGTTTGTGAATCAGATGTCATGTTTTTTATCTCAGAACGTGTATGCATCTTTGATTCCACAGGATGAACCAAAGACTCTCTGGGCATCGTCGTATCTGTTAAAGGCCGCCTCACATTTTTTACATCCATTCCAAAGTATCTAAATAATGAAATTTAAAATTAATATTTTCTGACTGTTCGAATCTGTATGAAAGAATGACGTTTCTTTTCAATCTTAACAAGGAATAAAAAAATAAGTCTCAAATAAAATTTTTCATAACAGTTTGTAATAATTACGAATTTAATATATTTTGATTATAAAAATAAGAGCAATCTTATTGTTAAAAAAATAAATTAAACATTATTTATTTCTAATACATAAAATTGTAAAATAATATTAGAATATACTATAAACCTCGAAGAATCAGGTTTATCCACGATAGGTGTACAAACTGCATTCTTAGATATTTGCACTTGGTCCCTCGTAAGAAAGTTTTTCCTTTCCATTGGTGTATGTACCACATTATGATACCAATTGGACAATATTGTGGAAGGAGTTTGATTTTTATTCAGATCCCCAGATAGTTTGTTCTGTGGAGTTTGAAACAATTGCTTATGTGATGTGCACGAACTTGGATGCACATTAACTTGCATATGTTTTAATGGAGTTTCCAAAACCAAGTGATTAATCGTAGCTAATGATTTGCTCGCTTCGCTGAGAGAGGGTGTGTTAAATTCTGTACAGGTATTTTTCGCGGGTGTATACTTTTCATTCGCTTCATATTTCGTAACATTTTTTTGTGAACTATGTCTTACAGCATGCATTAGGTTTTCAGATGTCTGGGGTATGCAAGTAGCAGATTCCGACAGAGTGTTCGTAATCTTCTGAGAATCCTCCTTATTATTCTTATTTGCCTGCTCGATAAAACCATATGTGCCTTTATATCGTTGATCATCCTTACTTAGATTTAGTTCGCTATTCCTTGTTAATAACATCTTATTCTCTCCTGATGTGCTGTACATGGATTCCTCTTTTCTTTTATTTAATATATCTGACATATACGCATTTTCGTGATACAACTGATTGCTATTTATTGTTTGAAAATTCTTATTTGAATCTATGTTATAATCCCCTTTATAAACTGACAGCAACGGTGGAGGTAAGGCTATATTTGTCGAATGATTATAAACAGTATTTGCTTGATTCCCCGAAGCAAACATTGTTGCAATGTGATATTCCTGTGAGTTTTCTTCGTGTTTAGAGTTGCAAGTCTCTAGTTTACTCGAATCGCTAAGTGAAATATGACTTTCAGAATTTATATCGCTAACTTTACATTGTTCCCTATCAAAGTTTAGTCCTTTTTGTATAGAAGTGTTAGTCACAATTTCAAGATTCTCATTTGGCAGTACACACGTAACTTTCAAGGCTCCGTCCGTTGACTCAATCGATGACGAACTGTTTGTTTTAAGTACAGACGATTCCTGTAGGACTTCAGTAAAATCGTCTTGCGGCAAAGGCTTGAAATTGTCTAACTCATCCTCAGATTGACAGAGTTTCTCTTCGCTCTCATCGTCATCGTCGCTTTCACATGCTAGAAGTGCTTTGAGGCGTACTGGCTGAGACTTTGGTAGTGTAACATTCTGTGTAAGCAATCTGCCGGCGCTTATATTATCAAAACTGCATCTGTCATAAGATGTATTTGTCGTAACTGTATTTGTCGTAAGATCCGACATTATTAAAGATTTTTGAGGTAATCTTCACTAATCTCTATAAGAAAAAAACAATATAATAGAATACATATATCAATGTATTATAATTAATTACAGTTAATTTATAAAAAAAAAAGTATGACAAACATGAAACATTAAAAATTATACCAGTTGTAATAATTGTGAATTTTGTTTTGATATTTTGCATAGAAAAAAGAATTAAAAGATTTTGATATAAAGCCAAGTAGACTTAATGAAATATTAAATTACAAGATATTACAAGATATTACAAGATTGTTCATATCTGTAATTCTCTTATAAATTTATTATTTTTTTTATTAAAAATAGATACTTTTATTATTGAATTTATTTAAAATAATCTTAATTATAACAACATTATATATAAGAATATTATTATGCTTTTTTTAATAATGACGTATTATTTTAGCTGTAAATCTCTTCTTCAAATATATATAATAATTTTTTTAAATTATCACATTCTATTAAAGAATTACAAAATTCCAAAGTTTTATAAATATCTTTTTATGCTAAAGCTATATTAAAAATAAAGTCATGTTAAGTTTTTGTCTCAAAATTTTATATAAAAAATGTGATATTTTACCCAAAAGATTCTTAAACTAATATACTAAATAATGAGCAATATAACATAGAAACAGTTTCTTCATAAAATAACATAAATAATACAATAAATATATCATAAATAATACAATAAATATATCTTTATATAAATCTTGAGACATAAAGACTTAACAAATAATTCTATTTTAATACAGCTCTAAAAAGATATCTATAAAACTTAAAAATGTTATAATGAAGTGTTTGTGTAACACACAAGTTAAATAAGTTGTTATTCTCATTATATGGAGCAAGCATTTCTTAAATAAGGCTTAAATATATAATAGATTCATATAACAAATATAATACAAAATAAATATGTTAAACATATAATATGTATTAAATGTATATTTTACATAATAGATTTAAATAAAATAAAATATAAAAATTAATATGTACTTTTCTATATAGCTACTTGTTTTCATCGTAAAATAATGATTATATATTGAAACAATCCATACACAATATAAAAACACAAATCAAATTTATATGGATATAAATTAATATTAATTTCATATTCCATTGCAATATAATTAAATTCTTACTGTTAAAAATTTCTACTTGGCAAATTTATTCAGAAATTATTTATTTTTACCAACTAATTTGTTATATAATATATCATAGGAGCTAAATAAGAAATTACTTTTATTATTTTAATTAGGACATTGTTATACAAATTTGTAATTATCATTATGAAAAGCATAGTATAAATAGGAGTTAATTTTTTATTACTTTTCTTTTTCTATCTCTTTCTCTCTTTCTGCAAGATAGATTTCCAGTCAGCTTAATTTTCATAAGCTTCCCCAAAATAAACAATTACCCGAAGAGACATATTTCACGTATGTGCTAGGAATCCATCGAGAGAGAGAGAAATAGATGTCAAATCTATTCTTCAGTGATCGGTCTCATAATTAAAGCACAAAGACTAAAGAGAATTCGAAGGAATTGTGAGTAGATGAAACACGCACCTGTCAAACTGAGCGGTCTGGAAGTCTCTGTAGATCCAAATCATCGATCGACAAAAGGTACACTATGCACGCACATCACGAGTCCATCTACACTCGTTTACACGTTATGCGAGGATGTTATTTACATTCTGTTACATTTGTATGATTTCTATCTATATACGCTACATGACATCGTCACTTCATGCATCGTTTTCAAACTTGAACGTCTGTTAATGCCTATTCGAGACTGTTCGAAACTCTACCGGTCAACCGTGTTACATATGGCGACTATGGCGTTTGAATTCGCCAACGCGGCGTTCATTGGTCAATTTTTAGGGACAATTGGCGGCAAAATGCGATAAGAATATTTTAGAGAGAAATTCCCCATCTTTGGCGGGATATTCGAATGTCATATTTTTGTATCTTCATATATATATATATACATAAAAATTGATTTATATTTTATGAAATACATTATAATAATATTGGTATATTACTAGAATATTATTCAATATATATATTGTATGTAATTTGATTATATGTAAATAATATTATTTATACTCTTAAATAGAAGTATTAAGCATATATAAGTAATAAATATTTTTAATGATCAAGTAATTAATAGAATAAGCTTAAATTAAATTTATATCGAATTATTCGCGTATTTTTTTTAAATAAAGAAATTAATTAGTCAGTCTTTTAAGATTTGATAATAGCAAATTTATTTGATTTTTAAATTTCAACATAAAATTTTTCATAGTGCAAGTTCGACAACTGTTTCGCTGATCGATTGATATTTAGGGAATTTTTGGACGAGAAATTTGTATTCTTATTGTTAACGCATGGAAAATATACTTTTTTTTAAAACTTACGCAGAACATAAGCAACAAAAAATCAGTGAAAAATGAATCGCTCGATCACAGTTAAGACGTTAACATTAATCTTATAAAAATTAACTGTATTTGTATATGTGTGAGATACAAATTGCGGACAAATATACCGATCTAATAATTTATATGTAAATGCAATTGACATATATATATGGTGATAGTAATTAAATGACACATATTTATGCAAATCTATTTTTAAATGAATTTGTTATATAAATTATAAAAGAAAAAGAATATGTAAATAAGTAATATTTTAATTTAAAGTGGAAAATACAATACAACAGTTTTCCTTAATACCGACCGATTTAAAAATATGAAATCTATTTGACTCAATCTCATCGTTTCACAAACGATTGTACTTAATACAAAAATGAAGGAAATGCTAGTAATAGTAGTTTTGCTGCTGTATGTTAAAAATGGCGTACACAGAATTTTATCTCCTATTGCGAAATTGTCCTCCCACCGATGCTAAATGTCCATAAAAATGTCTCGGGAACTGTGATAGAAACCGAAACAGTCGGCTTAGTCCTCTTCTCTCTCATTGGAAAATGCACAGTCTTCGTTTCTGAAGCTTCTCCTTCTCCTCTGAAATATTGTCTCACGCTTTACAGTTTTTGTTGTAAATTGTCCACTATCTACGCAATTGTTAATAATAATAAATCGTTTCTGTCACAGTTCACGCACAAATTACTCGGCGATTAAATTAAGTTATACTTAATAGCTATTCTCTCCTTTATACATTATCTCTCGTCTTGAAAAGAACTAATGTAAACCCGGTACTATTCGCTTCTCAACTTTTCCAGGAAGTCCGCTCCTGCACATATTTAGGAACTACTTGGCAGCAAATATGATGACACAAGCGATTCGTACAAAACGGGTATGTGTTCTATTTATAATCATCATCTCTCTTCTTATTTATGATCTAGTAATTATTCTAAGCGTGTTTTCCTTCTCCTTCCCTCTATTTTTAATGAATAATGCTCAAAGTTTCTATACAAACATCATATTGGTTCTTCACGAAAATTACTGTTGCTACAATTTAAATTAATATGACAATGATTCACACGACGGAACTAAACGCTCGCTCTCCTCTCTGATTTTTTTCTTTCTTTCTCTCTCTCTCTCTCTCTCTTTCTCTTTCTCTTTTCCTCGTTTTCTCTTCTCTTCGTACAATGTCAAGAATTTAAGAGCGTCGAGACAATGAACGAATCGAAAAAGTTATGAGCGGCTTTGTAGAACATATTCTTCCTCGCGCGACAACATATTGAGGAAACAGAGATATAAAAAATATTTTATTTAAATCTTTAAGGACGAAATTAGGAATTGCGAGTAATGAAAGGAAGTATTCTAGGCTACTCCGAAGATAATTTTAACGTTTTCCGTTATTATAGTTGAGAGCCCGTAATGGTGCTTTAAACGTGGACGCAGATTGTTGCTGAATCTGATATGCTACAGGATGAATTTTAAAGCCGTATAATCTGGAAAATAAAAATTATCTTTTAATTTCATATTCTATACGCGAAAAATTTAGTTTCACACATTTAAAATGAATACATGCTACATATGCTTAAGTAAATGCAATAAATTATGTTGGTAAAAATATCGGCAAAAAAAGATTAAGATTGATCATCAGCCAATCACCTCTATCTTTTATATTTAATGATTATTTTGTTCATATAGACAATAATGAATAAAAATAGATAAATCTAATTATTCAAGATTGATAGAATCTATAGAAAAAAATTTTAAATATTAAATATATTTATTATATAAATATGATTTCATTTTATTTATATAATTTAATCATAAAATAACAAAATTCTAGTTTAAAATTTTCCTCCAACCAAAAACAATATTTTGAACTTTAATCTCTTTTGCCATGCAATTAATTATTCCATTACTAAAAATACTTTTATATGTGTAATCTGATACTTACCTAGGTACAAATTGATTTGCCGCACGTTTTGGTCTATATTCAGGGTGGACCATGAATAGCATATGTGGAAATCCCGTTCCAAAATACGCTCCGTCAGTATGATGATGTCTCGAGCTCTTCGGTGTATAAACGTCCATGCATTTAGGACAGTAACTCTTGACCATTGCCTCGCCAGGAACATCACTAAGCCCCAGTGGCAACATTGGTTGGGATTCACAATAAACTCGTGGACAATGACCAAAATCGCCCGCTTGGTACTTTTCGATCATTTGAGCAATGCCACGATTGGTAAGTATATAACGTGCGTGGATGAGACCATAGAGCATCTCTGCAGCCTGCTCGATTAAGTCTGATTGATTTGGATTATCGTCCAGATCATCATCTAAAAATTGAACAAGAAATGTTAGAAATAATCATATGACATATACATACTTTGTTTTCAATTATTTGATACACTCAATAATAATTCAGTTTGCTATTAAAACAGGTTCTGTTTTAAAAACTTACCAGGTTCAAGATCAAGAATCATATCTAATGCCTGACGATAATGTGGTACTTGTTCATTCAACCCCGTTAAATTAAATTTATCTTGAATATAGTCCTCATCCACCTAGATAAGATTTAAATGAAATAAATAAATAGTAAAGAGGTCTGATATTTTATTTTTGGATTCAAAAATATGCTAGAAAGAAATTGGAAATACACTTTTAATAATAAATAAACTTTGTCTACTAAGCAATATCTTGATAAATTCATAATAAATTCTCCATCACAAATGGAGATCTATCTGTTTATTATGTTATCTTTTTACTCTCTTAATTAGTTTGAAAAATACTACTAAAATAAATTACAAAAAAGAGGACATTAATTAATTTTTAACAGTGATACAATTTTTAACAGTGATTAAATGATAAATTAATGATACAAAATATATGAAAATGCAGTACCTAATGCTTAATGAGACATAATTTTGCATGGAAAGGTGTTAGGATTTAAATTATATATAATTATTATAATAAAAAATTATAAAGTTAGAAAAAGAATTAAGTTATTTAAATATTAATATTTTAAAGCATCAATCATATATGTAATAAGATGGCTAATGAAATGATTATGAATAGGAAAATGAAGTAATATTTCTTGTAATCCTGATTCCACTCTTGTTTATTTTTATATTATTAATTAATTATGCCAAAGGGACATAATAATAATTTGGTTTTCCAGTGTTAAATACAAGTCTGTTTTTCACTCCTTTCTTTTGCTGAATATCAAACATATACCTATTCC
>Ga0157363_1002517_pt1 | contig 16204 bp, 10 predicted proteins | sample AttsexASBM1_FD_111477 | JGI IMG/M metagenome (GOLD analysis project Ga0157363, IMG submission 111477) | Fungus gardens microbial communities from leaf cutter ant in Ribeirão Preto, State of São Paulo, Brazil - Atta sexdens ASBM1 | ecosystem: Host-associated > Fungi > Mycelium > Unclassified ...
TAGAAGGCCAAATGTTAACGCTTTAAAACCACAAAAAGGCGGGAAGATATATAAAATTTAAATTGTTATTTCGGTTGTATCAAATCTAAAGCTCAGAACTTTTTTGTACACCTAATAAAAAGTGAATAAATTGCAAAGTCAAAAATTGTGCTCCTAATATAAGATGCTCCAAGAAATCGATAGTAAAACGCAAATTATATCATTGCAATTAAAAAATTTTATTTCATGTTTCTAAAATGCAAACAAACACACAGTCAGCATACGTGAAAAATGAGCATGCGATAGATTATAATCAGAACTCATCTTTAGGTAGTTGGAATTAAACAAAAATAGGCACTCGACTTCCATTCCAATTGTCCTTTTTATTATTGTACAATAATATTTACTCTTTAGCAACGATTTCCATTATAACATAAGCATGAGTTACTTCATATTAGAAATACCTTCTATCTCATATTACGATTTCCATGCCTTATGGCATATATTACGATCATCAAATCTAACTTCTGTAATTAAACAATTCAACATATCCCGTATTTTTCTATTAGTACGATCTTACTCTATCTATACTCACTACATGAAGAATTTTGCTAAATATTTATTTTTATTAAATAATAAACAAGATTTAAAGTCTTATCTAAATGAAATTTGAAGACATCCAAATTCTAAAATCTTTTTTTACAATGACTACAAGCATCTAATAATGAATTTTCTATTAAATAGTTTTCAATCTAAGAGCAATAAATTCATGGTAGAACCAATAGATAGCGTTTATTATATTATATGTAGTTTAGCAGAAACGCCGGTACCTTATATTAGGCGCCTATCTCATAGGAGGCTTTCCTCTAATAATAAAGATATGATTTTAAGCAGAAATTTATATTAAAAACTTTAACCATAAATTTTTTAGTATGAAATTCTAAAAAGGAAACTTATTATTTTAAAGCAAAAATTGGAATATAAGATTAATCGAGTATCAATTCACGTGATTTAAAGCAGAAACTTAATGTTGCTTTCAATATTTAACGATGTATCGACTTTTGCACATTGTAGAGACTGGGGCAGTGTTCACGATCGGCCGTAGCAGATTTGCGGACAACATTGCATCGCATTTTTTCATACGTAAGGATCCAGTTGTTATCATTGAATGTGGAGATGAACACTCCGCCGTTGTTTGTCGTAAGTATTAAAACTATTTCTTTACAGAGAAATTTATAATACATTAGCTCCTAAAAAGTCAATGGTCCAAGTTTAATCTGCATAATCCATCCAAACATAATCCATCGATTTCAGTGAATCATCAGTATTCAAAATAAATGAAACTATAATTTATATTAATTAAATTCAGATTAGATCCAATTACTATATGGACCTAGATTGGATCCTCCTAGATTCAAACTGAATCCAAACTGAATAATTCAGATACCATACTTGCACCAAATAATATTCAAATTTAATTTGAAATGAATCTAACTTAAATTATTGGAAAGAAATAACTCTATAAGGATAAAATTGACAATATAAATTGGTTATACCTTCCATTGACTATCGTTAATCAATATTGCGAAGTGTAGCGTTGACAGTAAACTATGTATTCATAATAAGCAATGTTTGCAGACAAAATAGATACTTATTAATAAACAAAGATAAGAATACTTTTGTTATAATTATTCTTTTTCTTTTTTTCCTGAATTTAATTACAAACTATTATCTATTTGTGTATTTATATTATATTGCTCAGTTTTTATTAATAACACATGTTTTAAATCGCGAATTTTAATTACTGTATTATAAAATTCGTAAAGACTTTTTAATGCAAGACTGTATAATTCTATGTGATTTACACTTCTGTAGCATGCCATGTATGTATATGCAAGGAGTATATATATATATATATATAGTAGTTATACTTACATAGGAATATGCACTGTCTAGTTAATCGATATTGAATATACATAGTGGTTGGTGTTGCAGACATTGTTAGTGTTATTAGCTCTACGTGTCTCGATGAAACGCATACTATGTTATTACATATAAAAAAAATATTGCATCAGTAAAAATGAAGAAGAGGCTATAAATGCTAATGAAAGACGATGTAACATTGCTTAAATCTCGCACTTATATACTAAACATTAATATTTTATTTATTGTATTTGCAATGCAAATTTTTTACTTCTTTTTTTATATTGCTACTCAAATGACAAAATCATATTTATTTCTCTGTATAATTTCTCTATAAATATTTCTTTTGAATTTTTAGATATTTAGATATTTACTTGTACATATCTACTTGCTATCTATTTAGTATCGCAATTTAAATTATGTAACTACTGTTTATTGCTCGTAGATTTATATCTTTAGATACTTTAAATTCCAGGTTTCTTGAATATTTTGTTACGTAAATGCAGATACCATCTTAATGTTAGGAATAGTTTCTGTAGATGTTATAATTTAGGTAAATATATTTTTCAATTTTGATGCTTGTTGATTGCTTTGTTTCCTTTTTTATTGTAGAAACTGGCAGACTCTTTATCTTTGGCAGTAACGATTGGGGTCAACTGGGTCTGGGTCATAGAAATCATATCAGCAAACCATCGTGTGTAAAAAGTTTGTAGCCATACTATTGTAACAGCAAAAAATTTATATTAACAAAATGATTGTATTTAACATATTAAATATAATTACATTCTAGGTTTAACATTATATGACTACGTTCTACGTTTAAGGGAATATTCTAATTTGTAAGACTAAAAATTACATGATTATTCAGGAATTTTTTTAAAAGAAATGAATTAATATATAAATATAAAACTTTTTAAAACTTTATTTGTACAGAATATTTAAAAATTATTTTTTCATGTCCATATGTACCATGCAAAAAAAATACGCGATGATACGCAAGCATACAAAAAAATTTCTTTTTGACGCATTGATATTATTCCGTTAGTTCTAGCCTGAAAAAACCAAAGAAATTATTAAATTGAAAGAATTATACTATTACTGGAACTAGAACTAAGAAAAAAATTAAAAATTGTTGAAACGATAATGTATGTTTTTTTGAAAAATGTAGTATTGATTTTCATCCATATTTGTTTCGTTTCTTTTTATAATGGAATAATCATAAATTAAATTCCGTAATTCCAATAATAAAAGAACATATACTAAATGGACACGCAAAAATTCAGTCGGATGCTTAGTTCCCGAGATATTATGTCAACGCAATTGAAAAATGCTGTTTTAAGAAAAAAATTTAAAGTTTCAACTACGATTTACAATAAAAAAAGATTAAGTGTACCTACAACTATCTCAGCTTAATCAGCCCAATTAGTTATTGGCTTTGATAATATATTTTCAAGACTATCAACTTTCCGAAAATGCAATAAAAAAGAATCGATTTTTTTGACCCGATAAACTAGAATACTTCCTTAACATTTAATATTTTATAATTCTTTTTTTGCTAATCATCATTTTTGCTATCATTTTTTGCTATCATTAAATTCAGTTTCTATGAATATTAGTCTCTTTCAAAGTTACTTTATCTACATGGTAGAACATGTCAGAAATTTATAGTCACTAAATATCGCGCGAGATTAATTCCTTTTAAAATCCTTCCGTTTAATAAAGCGCTACTTATGATTTTAATGAGAATCCAACGTATTTTAGTTCTGAAACCGGAAAGAGTCACACACGTCGCATGTGGGAGAGCACATACTTTAATATGTACAGGTGAGAAACCATAGGAGTATATCGTTATATAGAGTGTTCCAAACGTAATTTCTCTGAATAATACATGCAAAAATCTAAATCTATGAAATTTTTTCAGTATATATCATAAGGATCTAAGTCATGAGAAATGAAAAATTAATTTTTGATAAATAATTGGTTTTATATTTGTCAAAGCAATAGACATTATCCTAAATATATGATGTCTGGAACACTTTTTATGTACATATATAATATATGTACATATATAACTACCATTAACGGATGCGAGGTATTAAGCGAGCATACCGTTTCTATATGTGGCTTTGCGTGTCATGAACTTCAGCGTATATAGAATATTTACACGTATACAGAATATTTGCCAAGTCATTCAACTTCAAACTTGTTCTTTGAAGGGATTAACTGGATAAGAACTCTCTTAAATGGCACGCCACTTCGCTAACTTTCTAAATAGGAATTCGAGATGTTAATTTCGATCAAATGATTAAGATCGCTTCAAGCAAATAGCTTACAAAAATATTCTTGCAGCTAATCTTATCAGAGGATTTTCTAATTTTCTATCTTAATTAAATATTCATGAACGAAAGTTAAATTAATTTTTTTATTTTATTGTCTTTGTACAAACGGTTTTGATTTGATAAATATGTAAACTTTTTAATTTCTTAGTAATAAACAACTTGAACAATTATGTTGAAATGATTTTTAGGTGCCCAAAAAATCTTTGCGTGCGGCAGTAATCAAGAAGGTCAACTAGGTCGGGAAAATTCCGTGATAGGTGATAGTTCCAGTTCTCCAATCTTGGTCTACGATTGTGGGCTCGCTGGACCACGGATTGTCCAACTTGCAGCGGGATCACATCATTCGATGGCTCTGACAAGCGATGGAGAAGTTGTGGCCTGGGGAAGCAATCTGGAAGGACAGTTAGGATTATCAGAAATTTCAGGTTTGGTTTACAAGCCTATGAAGATCCCCATTCCTGAACCAGTAAAGGAAATCAGCGCGGGATATTATCATTCAGTTTTTTTAACTGGTAATGCGTATTTGATAATAACACTTATTTTTACGTAATATAATAAATTATAACTTGAAATATACGTGCAAATAAACAAAAATTTATGAATATTTTATGTTTTTCTTCTACAAAATATCTTTTTCATATTCATTTAGTGCAAAAGAAAGAAAAGTAATATTTTAAGATATTGATCCAAGAAAATAAAATTGAGTTCCAAGAATCTGTCATTCTGGGACGTCACAGTATACTTTCCACAAGATAAAATCGCTTCCGCTGCGGCACGTTTATCGCTGCTCGCATGAACACGAGAGATTGTAAAATATATTACATATATGTAATTCAGCGATGACTTGTTTCCAGAAAGTGGTCTCATTTATATCTGTGGCGAGTCAGAAAGTGGTAAACTCGGATTAAATATCAACTTTTCTACTCAAGTTGCACCGAAACAGATGCAATTACCGGCACCGGCACTTCATGTCGCATGTGGTGGTCATCACACATTTATACTAGCAGGTTGGGATCAAGATTTTGATAGCAATATATTTTAAATGCGGTTTTAAATTTGCTTCGCAAATCTGTGACTAAAAATTCTAATTTGATATCTTTTTATTTTTTATATTCCAGAATATTACAACTTTTTCTCCCACAAATTGATATAAATATTTTATATTTAACAAAAAAGTAAATTCAAAAAGTTTTATTAAAGAATGATATTTATTTTTATAACAATTTCGATTCAATTTTTTTATAATTATTATAATTTATTACAATTTTTATAATTTTTTTATAATTTTGTTAACTTTCCTTTGGATTTTATTACTGCCTTTTCCAAAAGAAGTTCAATAAATTCAGAAATTAAGTATGGTTGTATAATAACAGGAGTTTTTTTACAAGATTTGTAAAAATTAACTATATATATTTTTAGAAAATGGCAATATTTACTGTTCCGGTAGTAATGCCAGTGGACAACTTGGTATGGGCATAAATGTTAACGAGACACATATACCAAAACTTCTTCCACGCGGAGATCTTCAAGATGAAAAAATCGTCAAGATTGCTTGCGGTGAAAGTCATAGTGCTATACTTACTGGTCATTAAAATTCTGTTTTAATTATCATGTTCTGTAAACCTTCCATTAATCGCATTATAATAACAGAGTCCGGCAAACTTTTCACTTGTGGTGATGGCCGATACGGCAAGTTGGGTCTAGAAGAAAACGAAAATAATGTTCACGAAGTAACATTTGCTGCTAAATATCAAGAGCTTTTTGTTTCAAATGTAACTTTGTTTCTCCTTTTTAAATAAATATGTATGATATTTTCATCGCGTTCTAATTATTTTCACTTTGTAAGGTCGCTTGTGGAGGATGTCATACAATATTAATTGGCCGAAGACATGAGATAGATTATCAATCGCGACGGCAATCGGACTCCATGGTAAATGCAATTATTATATATTATGCAAGATTTATATGATGAATGAATTATTAATTATGTTTTTATTTTTAATTAATAAATTTGCTTATGGATTCTTATCAATTTTAGGAACAGAAAAAAAGTTCTCTACCTCCTTTAAAACTTCCTATAAATATGCAGAATGAACATAGAATAGACAATATGGAAAAATTGACAGACGAAAAGGATGATTCATATCATCCTGATAAAATTAGTGAAGCATCCAATAATAATGACATTCAAACGAATTCTTCGCCAAAGGAAGATTCACCAAAAGAAAATACAGATATTGTTAGTAACGAAGAAATTTCACTTTCAGCAGAAGATGAAAAAATTACAAATCCATCTTTGGAAGTTATTCCATCAGAAAGCTCTCAAGAAAAAGATCAAATCGACGATGAGGATCATAATAATGAAAATATTGAAAATAAAGATATTAATGAAAATAATGAAAATCAAGAAAATAATAAAAATATGGAAACAACAGCGATAATACAAGATATTGAGGAGTATATAGAAGTCTCGAGGATAGAAGAGGAAAAAGAACAGAAAACGACAATGAATCCTATACCACCACCGAAACCACCGAGACTAAAATCTGCAAGTATCGAAGATAGCGAAAAAGAATCTTCAAAAGAGAACGAAGAAGATGAAAAAGAAAAAGATGATGAAGAGATGAAGATGAACAACGAAGAAAATTCAAGTGCAAAAACAGCTAGAAAATCATTATCAACAATTTCGCAAAAAACTGTGGAAGCTATCGAGAATTCGATAGAAAAAGTCGAGGAAGATGAAAACATTGAAGAATCAGAGAAAACAGAGAAGAACATACAGGATGATGCTGATGTTGTACAATCTCCTGCACCGCGAACAGGTAAAACAGGCATGTCTCTTCTTTCCAAGAATTAAATAAAACTACACATCTTAATTAAAACCGTCTACTGAATGTAAAAAAGTTTTGATCTGAATCCTCTTTGAGATGTTTTCTTGCAATAAATGCTTCACAGCGATTGAAAAAATGCTCATTAGCATAAATAACAGGTCTGCAAAATTGGAGATGTTAAAAGTTGACTAGAATTTAACAATGTTTTTTTATATAATTTTTTGCACTGAACCTGAATCTGACTGCAGAATTGCTCTATCACATCAAGATTTAGAGATATTTCAACCTGAAACTGCCAAAAAAGCCGTTTCCAAAAGAAAATACTGCTACTAAAATACTACTGCTATTAAAAAAGAATGAAAATAATCACAAATAATCAATAAATATCATTCCTGAATAAAAATAGCAAATTTTTACTTTTTTGGAATGGTATTTCATTCTTTTAGAGTAAGATTTCTTTCCTTTGCTTGGAGTGAATCTCTCTCTTCTAAAAGAGTGAACTCTCACTTCAAAAAAAGAATGAAAATCTGTCACTCTTATTCAAATATTTTTACTTTTTTTCAATAATGGCAGTATTTTCATTCTTTTGAAGATTTTACACCAAGAAATTTAGAGAGTATTGTGTACAACTCCGGTTTCAGTTAGGACTGTATTTTAAGACCAACAAATAATCAGTACGCTACTCGCATAAATTAAAAATTGCAAAAATATTATTAGACAAAATCCGCTTTGACCGAATAAGACTCTACTTTTTCACTTATTTAAATTAAAAAAGTTCATTTTGCGAAAGAGAGTTTATATTTTTCAGTTATTAATTTTAGAATATTTGAATTTGTGAATTGCACAATTGGTTATTATCTTTCAGCTAAAATGGCGAGATTGTTCAAAGGAAAACGGCAACAAGAGGAACAAAATGGAACTAAGAAATCAAGCAGCGCAGAAAAAAGAAATCTGAAAGCTAAGGTATAACTGAAACGATATAAAAAATATTTCATAGAGGATATAATTTTATTATTATTTTATTATTATTTTATAATACAATTATATTATTGAATATTTTTCTTTGTATTTTAGTCGAAAACATGCACAATTCTGTGATCATGAAAATTTTGAAGAGACGTTACAATTCATTATATTTTTATAAAATATATACTTACGATATATGTTTATCGCTGGGACCAAAATCGTTATGGAACCGGAAATCTCCAATAATCAATATAAAAAAAATAAGTATCATCGATTGATGCATTTACATAGAATTCATATAACTTCTGTATTATGCATATTGAGTCAATTCCTATCTTTCATTTACAGCGACGAGACTCTTAAATAAAAATTCCGACTAACAATAAATTAATAAGATTTTTATTAGGCACTGTAAATATAAAGTACAGGAATTGATTCATATAATCAGAAAGACACTCCATAAATCGACATGCTATAATATATAAAATAGATGGCAGCAAAATATGAAAATTGTATAGTAATATATGGATAAATATGTTTTAAATATGTTTATTAAAGTCCAATTACAAAATTCTATTCGAGCAATAACAAGCTTACAGTATTTTCATCTTACAGTATTTTCATCTTCGAAATAGATTACTAAAAATGTGATACATAGTCGCATTGCGTCCTCGATGTATCACACATTTGATTGATTGTGAAATCATAATTAACTTATAACGTAGCGACGTCGTTTAACATTAATCGTATTAACCGTTACCTAAATTTTTTTCCAATATTCTTCTATAGCTAGAGCTGTGTTCCTTCGACCAATTAACCAAAATTATAGAAATTAGCTTTACACAAATATAAATAGCGCTTGTCGGTGCAATTGATCTTACTTCTAATTGAAATTGTTTCATCATACATTGCCGGCGATGATATATTTAATATACGATAATAATACTAATATTGCACTAGATTTTATGGCCAAGTACGAGTAGCAGACACGTTGACAAAAAGCATCGTCTTACGCGCTATCCTGTTACGATCACTACGAGTGAAAGTTTTGTTCATTTGCATAATTGCCAATGAAACTTTTATCCTCGTTGCTCTCTATTCAAGTGCATATTGCATATTATTTATTTATAAATAAAGATGGAATCACAGACACAATAACATATTTTACATGATCTTAGGATCTTTCTACTAAAAATTATCAGGTAATTCTTGATTATTGTGCACTTATAAATATCCATCAAAATTTTGCCTATTCTTCCATAATTAAAAATGGAAAATGCTACTGTATTATACTTCATTATAACTATATAATATTATAATGATTGAATAACTTTCACATTTTGTGAAAGAGCATAGATATATATATATGTGTGTATGTATTATATATATATATATATATATTATATATATAGTATATTATATATAGTATATACAGGGTATATATATATATAGGAGATATAATTTGCATACCTCGATAAATTATAAGTTGTATGAAAAACTGTTATATATAAAAGTTGCATGACTTCGAGGGGGCCATTATGTATACATTTTTTTATAAGTGGGAATGTTATAAAAATTTCAAGGTTAATTTCATTCTTTTAATTGAATTAATTTCTCTAACTATTCTGCATATAAAATTCTGCATATAAAGATAAAGATATTGAAAAATCAATAATTTACAAGGTATTTTATTCCGGCGCATATTGATATAAAATATTCTATATAATTCCATTAAAAAAAATAAAATTGATCTCGAAATTTTTTTAAGGCCTCTATTTATAACAAAAATTTATGCGCTATGTAATGACTCTCTCGAAGTCATGCAACTTTTATAGTTTTTCATATAACTTATAGTTTAAAAGTTTTTCGAGGTATACAAGTTATATTCTTCACCCTACACACACACACACACACACACACACACACACACACACACACACACACACAACACAAACACACAACACACACACACACACACACACACACACACAACACACACACACAACACACACAACACAAACACACAACACACACACACACACACACACACACACACACACACACACACACACACGTATATATGCATATGTATTCTTTGGCGAATTCGAATTCCATTAAACGACAAAACTTTCTGCGGGTTTCAACTAAAATGAAGAAGACTTTTTACATACAAAATACAAACCAATTTTGGCTGTATTTCGTAATTGATTAATTAATCCTCTTGACTGTCAAAACTTTGGTGTATGCAGTCACACAAAATGCATTTCATATCATATCATACCATATTATACTTTGGAGGAGCTGTTCAACAATTTTAATCTTATTACCAATTAATGACGCCTAGCTTCAATTTTTAATCTGATTTTTAGACAAGGTGACAAATTATATTCGCAAATAATAGAAGAAATATTTATTGTGTATGTACACATATATATATATATATATATATATATATACATATACATATATATATATATATATACACATACACATATAATATATATATACGTTAATTTATTTAACTTTGTAATAAAATTAAATATTAAAATTGTATATATACTCGGAATGTTTAAATCCAATTTAAACGATGTAGTTCCAAACATTTGAGATTAATTATAATTTCTAAGTCCTAATTAACCTAGAAATATTAATAAATGTACATGGTTTTCGCTTCTATTTAATAAAAATTATAAAACCGAAAATATATATGTAAATAAAAGGTTTATAAACTTTCAGTAAGTTGCATTAAAAAAGTTGTATAAAAATTAATTAATGAATAAAACCTTGATAAAAAGTTCTTTCTTCACGTAGTTCTTCACAAATTTTTTATCCTTCGCATAAATCCTATATCCCGCTAAATACATACTAGTTAAAATACAGATTAATCATATTCTAAATTATTTAGAGTCTAGATTTCCTGAATTTTGCCTTAATTTTTACAAGTGTTTTAAATCCTAAATATCTCAAATCTTAATCGCCTTAGTACCTGAGATATCTAAACCTGTTCATGCACGCCTAAATTTTAATAATCATGAAATTCCGATTCTCGAAAGCTCAAGAAAAAATAAATTCAGACTGATTAACACATAAGCAAACAAGGCATTTGCCTAGGGCGGCAAATTTTTCAAGACAGAAAATTTTTACACAGTTGAGATAAATTTTTAATTTGTTAATCTAACGTTTTCGCACGAGTTACATCGAGCATATTTTATTAGAAAGATTTTAAATGTACAGTTAAAAATATATTATATTTATATTACTTATTAAGGATTATTAAATATTTTTACCAGCTAATGTGGGAATATAAATCATTTTTTTATTCATTTTCTCTTTTATTAAATTTATAAATTAATGAAGTCACCTGGGGGTTAGATGTTAGTACCTAGGCAAAATGCTTAACATTAAAAGGACCAAGGTAACCAATTTGGCTTCTCGCGAAAAGAGAACTTTCAAACTAATATGACTTTTTTCAATTTTTCTTCCACGTGATATCTTTTTGTAATTTTTCATCATTTTTCATGTTCTTAATTTTAATAATAAAATTTTCAATTTATATAAAAAATTTGATTAAATTTTTATTTTTTAATTTGTCTACCTAGAAAGACCGTTGGAGCCAATTTGGCTCCTTTATCCGATCCTTCTAGTATTAATCCGTCTGAATAAATTTGTTCTGTTTCTCAAATTAATGAATATTTGTTTTATTCTCCAATATTAATAAATGTCTTATTAGTATCAATATTGATTTACTTTATAAGACTAGACGTCATTAATTATTGTTCATTTTGTAAACACTTACCATCAGTACTCCTACTAAAATTCATGCACAGAGCATCACGCCTCCACACTCTGTTTTTCGATGTCGTTATTGCTTAGTAAGATATAAGAGTCCCGACCAACCATCAATCGATGTTGGCTAGTTGTTAGAAAAGACGATCCTCTTCTAATGGTCCTCTTACCAAGTTCGATCGCCTCGTGCGCCAATACCGGGCTATTATGAGCCTTTACGAATACTGTAATGATGACTACAAGTCCGGCTAAAACCATGCCATACGTCAAGCAGGGCACAGCGATGTCGGCAAACGTGGTCGCCAGATAAATATATCTTCTAATGGATGGCGTAAGCTCTTCTATACCTTCCTCGATCCACATAATTGGGAATATTATATCAGGGAAATTCGCGACAACTCTAATATTAGACTGTTGTTCTACCTTCAGATTCAACTGGACGCGAACCTTTGCTTCAAGCGGTACCCCTAGTTTCTGAGAAAATAAAAAAAATTTTGATTATCCTAAATTTTAGACATGATATCTTCGCTATTTATATTCTATTTATTTAATTGCAATCTATTTATTAATTTTCTATTTATTTATTACTTCTTATTAAACTTATATTCATTAATTTTTTTAAGCCAAGCTTAATTAACAAATTGACTATGTTTATACATACAGTAATTTTTAATTTATAATATTAATTTTTTTAATTTATAATATATTAAAAGAGCATATGATGCATATCATGAAATTAAGATTATATTTTCTTTATGCTTTACTCACTGGTTGGATTTTGAAATATGTTTTGTGCAAGTTTTCGACCGGCTTGAGTCCATCAATAGCATCTAACAATTTAGGATCCGCTTTATAAAAATGTGGGAACGACATATATACTGGTGCACCTGAAATAAAAAGAAATAGATTTTATCTTTTAATAGAATTCGAAGGATGTTTAGAAATGTTATTGATTTTATAAAATATAAAACACTTACTATATTGACATGGACTAATATCCTGCAAGCCTTGCGGAGGGCAACTGTCAATGCCATCCGAGCAGAAGCAGTTATCTTCTTTAGCTGTTTCATTTCGAGTAAAAATTATATCCGTAGGAGTATATAAATCCGCCTTGATACCAGCCTTTTTTATCGGACCTCGATACTGCAACGGAAGTGTTCTACAAACATCCTTGTCCCAGACATGAATGATATCCGCGCCAGTCTGGTCTCGCGGCGGAAAGAAAGATCCTGCAAAAAACATTCTAAGTTTACTTGAAACTCAGTTTTATTTATTGCAATAAAATCTTAGGGGAATTACAATTTTAACATACTGTTCTATATCTTATTTTCTATGTAAAAAAAAGATTACCTTCCGAAGCCGTAATGGAATTGCATGGAGCGTTCGACCAGTATGGCAAATGATCAAGCCCGTTTAATCGATTTATTAAACCAAACTCTTTCATGTTTGTGTGTCCAGTGAATATCGTAGATATTTCGCTTAATGTACCGTTTCTCTATAAGAGATTTGATTATAAATTTGATTATAAATTATTCTCTAGACTACAATATTTGGCACCAATGACGGATTAAGTATTTTGCTGCCTCTAGGCACCAATATTAAGCTGTTCCTAGATGGCTTCATTAATTTATGAATTTGATAAAAGGAAAAATGGATAAAAAAAGGTTTTATACTCCCGCATTTAGCTGGTAAAAAATTTAATAATCCTAAATAAATAATATAAATATAATACATATTTAACTGTATTTAAAATATTATTTCTGATAAAATATGCTCGATGTAACTCCTGCAAAAACGTTAGATTAACAAATTAAAAATTTATCTCGATTGTGTAAATATTTTCTGTCTTCAAAAAGGAGGATGTTAAAAAGAAGTTGATTTTTGCCCATAAAAGTGTAAAAAGAAACGTTTTTTATCCCGAACTTTTTATTAACATTATCGAATTCAAAATCTATAAAAAATGCTATTCCTGTTACTTACACTTTTATGGGCAAAAATTGATTTCTTTTTAACATTCTCTTTTGCTACCCTCTCAAATTTACCGCTCTAGGCAAATATCTTGTTTGTCTATCTATTAATCCATCACTGTTTGACACATACAATATATATCATACAATTATTTTGCATATAAGAAAAATATACAAAGCGAAAAAAAAAAAATATATATATATATATAATGATTATTACATAATACTTACTCCAAGAAGAAGTCCCATTCTATTCATGGGGGGTCGTCTTGTTTTGGGAAGAAATTTGTGACCTAAGCTAATTAACGGATCGTCGTACCCGAAGACTAATTCCTGCGCAGTTATAGGAATAAAGGGTTTCAAATGCAATCCGCTCAAGAAAATTGACAATCCCATTGTAATTAAACGAGGGAGACTCTTGCTTTGTGTTGAAAGTGTCTACAAAAAAAATACTTGTTTACTTATATCTTCAAACCCAAAACCCACTAAGCAAAATGTCTAAAATGGAATAAAATCGGCATAAAACAACTTTAAAATATTTTTCAGAATTCTTTACGGAATATCTTGAAGATTTTTCTTTAAAAATTCTTGGATGTTTAATTTTAGTCATTTTGCTCAGTGGGAATCCTTGATGATATAATATTCCAGCTAATAAATTATTAATTAATGTTATTAAGTATTGTATATTAATATAGAAGCTCTTAAAATTTATCTCTGAAAATATGTGATGGTACAATACAATATTTTAAAGATTTTTGTCATGTATTTTAGTAAAATTAATTAAATGTTATAATAAAAAAATTATAAATTATAAAATATTATAAATTAATTAAATTTTATGTTTTATTAATGAATAAAAGAAATTTACATAAAATTTTTCAAAATACAATATTCTCAGTCTCAGAACTATCGTATTTTCAAGGTAAATTCTAAGAAAAAATTCTTTCCATGTAGATAGAAATATATTTACAATTCTATTTCTACTTTAACTCACAAGCAAAGATATATTTGGCACCATCAATTTAGTATCTCCATCTTCAGACAACTCGGGCACAAAATTTAAAATTTTTTTATGCTGATAACTAACGGTTCCATTATTATGAAACACGATGTTAACTTTTTCCATATCCTCTCTGCAAAAGTATGTATTCAATTTTCTCATTAATTATTGTTGTCTAACGAAAGACGAGTTTTTCGATTAATCAATCGCGTTATGTGCAAATGCAACTTTTACAGAACAAAGTTACATTTGCGCATAGTGAGTAATGAATTAAAAACTCACCTGAAGTTACATTTACATAAATACGTAATTTGAATTATGCAGATAATTTGTTCATTTATATTACTTTGGAATATAAATGTAAGATTTAAAAAACTAAAATAACGATAAAATAACTATTCGAAGAAAAATAGATTTTAATGCAAATTTTAGATCTTATTCATCGACCTCAACGTTAAAACAAACACAAAGTCTTACCGATAAACGAACGGGCCTATTTCTTGGAGTTTCGGTTTCTCATTATACTGCAGGAAACCTTCTGTGTTGGTTACGTTAAATATATAGACTTTGGTCAATCGAATCACGCCCGGCTTCTGCCAATATTGAAACGAGAGCGAACCATTCCAGAGTCGCAGTTGCTGGAAAGCAATAGTGAATTGCCGAGATTATTACCAGCGTATATGATTTCTCTCACATTAAAATTGCAATTTGTACACGTGCACGTTGCATTTAGAGTAATTTATCATGATATTTTTATGCAAAACAGTCATTAATCAACTCAAAAAAAGTCATCAAAGTTTTTATAAATGTAAGAAAATTGAACTATTAGCGATCGATTTATTGCATATTTCGTTTCATGGAGTATCTGAAATTCTTACACGAATAGATTCTTGCATTTCAAATGTCTATCTCACGATGCAATATTCATATAATTTCCGGAGAAATTAAAAACAAAAGAATAAAAACAAGAAGTAATATTGAGAAATTTGTTCTGTTTTATTTATCATTGACATGAGAAACTCACTTTCAAGATTCTTTTTGTAAATGAATTTTTATTTTAGTTATCTTCAATAACAAATAAATGTGCGAAAAGAGAAAGTTTAAAAACGGAAATAAATCTTTATTTATGTTACAGTAATTAAATAACTAGACATAGATAAGTAACTAAACATTAATCTAATTTCATAGATAATTGAAACGTTGCTTATGAGATAATGTTAGAAAAAATTATGCAGATTATATTTAACAAAAATATAAACTATTATAACTGTTAAGAGTTAAATTATTTATTATATATTAGGTGTACAAAAAAGTTCTGAGCTTTAGATTTGATACAACCGAAATAACAATTTAAATTTTATATATCTTCCCGCCTTTTTGTGGTTTTAAAACGTTAACATTTGGCCTTCTAAA